>ERZ1032357.339-NODE-339-length-14362-cov-44.062697_pt1 | contig 14362 bp, 14 predicted proteins | sample MGYA00517100_ERZ1032357 | MGnify/ENA primary metagenome ERZ1032357 (study PRJEB33719, sample SAMN04262589) | wastewater metagenome | biome: periurban shantytown; feature: animal feces; material: feces | host: Canis lupus familiaris | place: Peru: Lima | collected...
CCCGCCGCGCGCAACACCCGCCACCCACGGCACCCACCGCAAACGCGTCCGCAGCAACGCCCACCCGGCACGAGGCGCACGCCGCGCCGCCCGAAACGCTAGCCCTCGATCGCGTCGATGGCGCGGATGAACGCGGAGCGCATACCGGACGCCTCGAGCTCCGCGACGCCGCGGATGGTGGTCCCGCCAGGCGAGCACACGGCGTCCTTCATCGCGCCCGGGTGCATGCCGGTCGCCATCTGCAGCTTAGCCGTTCCCACAACCATCTGGCTCACCATCTCATATGCCGTCGCACGCGGAATGCCGTGCTTGACGGCGGCGTCCGCCAGCGCCTCGATCACCATGGCGATGAACGCTGGCGAGCAACCGCCCACCGTGCCCGCAACAGGCAGCAAGCGGGTCTCGACCTCGACGGCGTGGCCGAGCAGGCCCAGCAGCGCATACACCAGCTCGTAGTCGTCGTCCGTGAGCGTCGAGGTCTTTTCGCAGGCGATCACGCCCTCGTTGATGGCGACGGGCGTATTGGGAACCGTCGACAGGTGGCGCGTCCCCGGAATCACGCGCTCGTACGCCTCGCAATCCCAACCGGCGGCAACCGAGAGCACGACCTTGCCCATAAGAGCCTCTGCCAAGGGGGCCAACACGCCCTCGATCATGTACGGCTTGACCGCGACGACCACCACATCGGACGCCTCGACGACCGCCACTGCATCGGGCAGGGCGCGCATGCCGCGCGCGTCGCAGCGCGGAACCAAGGCCTCGTAACGCCCCGCGCAGGCGCACAGGCTCTTTGGCGCCACCTTGCCGGAGGCGATCCAACCGTCCGCCATGGCGCTCGCCATGTTGCCAAACCCAATAAAGCCGATCTTGACGCTGCTCACATCCATGTCAAACATCCTTTTCGAAGTCCACCACGATGCACCCCATAGTAACGCGAAAGGGCGGAGCCAAAGCCCCGCCCCTCGCTATACCGGCAATCGTAACGTATGGCGCGATCCCTAATGCCAGGTGTCGTGCTCCTTTTTGACCTTGCGGGCCAAAAGCAGAACGGCAACCGCCTCAAGCGCGCCCACCACAAGCAGCACGGCGTTGGGAATGTCGATCTTCACAAAGCCCTGCCACGCCCAGAACACCACCGCGACGGCGGTGACGGCGATGCTGCCAAACGCGCATGCCACGGCGGTCCCGCTGCGCGAGGGCACGTTGGACGCGCGCATGCCCATAAGGCCCATCACGATAAAGCACAGGGCGGACACGCCCGAAACGCCCATGTACAGCGGCGCGGCGTCGGTACCGGAAATCGCCGTGCCGCCAAACAGGCCGCACCCCGCCACGGCCAGGCCGAACATCAGCATGGCAAGGCCGGTGATGGCCGCCACGATAGACACGAGCTTCAACAGTTTGCGCGATCCACTCATCGCTTCCCCTCTCGTCAGGCAAAGGGGTCGCTTCTTGGCGACCCCTCGTTCACGCTGCCTTGCTTATACCCATTTTGCCCCTCGATGTGTAGAAGGGGCCGCGTCCGTTTTACATGCACCCGAGCTGTTTACGCGCGCGGGTCCACCGGGGGCACCGGAGGCGCCACGGGGACCGGCGCGGAATCGTTTGCCTGGCTCGCCGCGAGCATCTGCTCGAACATGCCCGCGCTCTGCGTGAAGTCGGTGGGCAGCACCACGGTGCTCGCGCGGCCGCTCTTGGCGAACTCGTTCATCATCTCGGTCCACTGCGTGAACATGAACAGCTGGTTGGCCTCGTCGTTGCCCACGCCGGTTTCCTGAATGGTCTCGAGCGAGTCCTTGATGCCGATGGCGATGGCCTTGCGCTGGTTGGCAATGCCCTCGCCGGCCTTCTCCATGGCCTCCGCCTCGGCCTTGGCCTCGGTCACGCGGCGGATGCGGTCGGCCTCGGCCAGGTCCTGAGCGGCGGCCTTGGTGCGCTGCGCGGCGTTGATCTGGTTCATGGAGTCCTCGACCTCGGCGGGCAGCGCGATCTTGGTGATCAACGTACTCACCAAGGTGAAGCCGTACTCGTTCATCTGCTCGGACACCGTGGCGTTCACGTCCTTGGCGATGTCATCCTTCTTGGCGAACACCTCGTCGAGCGTGTAGACCGGAATGGAGGAACGCAGCGCGTCGGTGATGAAGTCGCGCATCTGCGCCACCGGCTGCTGCAGCATGTAGTAGCTCTTGTACACGCCGGACTCCTGTGGCGCGTTGCCCATCTCGTAGCTCACGTGATACTGGGCGGAGACCTCCAGGCCAATGGTCACGTTGTCCTCGGTTTTGACGTCGATGTCAAAGCCGTTCTTCATGGTGCGCAGGCTCACCGTGGCAGCCTTGCGGTCGATGAACGGAATCTTGACGTGAAAGCCCGCGCCCACAATGGTGTGGAACTTGCCCAGGCGCTCGATGATCACCGCGTGCTGCTGTTTGACCACGTAGAACAGATTGCCCGAAAGCAGGCCGATGATAATGACGACAACCGCCAGCCCCACGAGCCCACCCAAAAGATCGAAGATAAACATGACCGGTCCTTAGAACGGATTGCAGAGATGGATGCATGATACCCGCTCGCCGTTCACCCTGCTTTCACATACCGTTTGTTTCCAGCGAACGGTCGACGCAACGGCCTCGAGGAGGGCGGGCGGTATACTGAGCCAACCGCCGGGACCCATCCGGCCATACACCCTTGAACGCCCCGGCAAAGCGCCGCGAACAGTCCCCTCGAGTAAGGAGACCCCATGGCACGCCGCATCAAGCACGACGCGCAGGTAGACCCCTTTACCGCAGGTGAGCCCACCCTGCCTTGGGACGAATCCCCCTCGCCGTTTGGGGAGAACGACCAAGCTGTCGAGGAGTGCGCGTTTGGCGACGAGCCGTACGACGGCCCCACCAAGGAACCGGACAACTACAACGCGCCCGCAGCGGATGAAGAGCAAGATCCCGTTATGAGTATTGACCCCATGTACCTGCGCGAGCTTTTTTCGCTGAGCAAGAACGGCGAGCAGGACGGGGCTGGCAGGAAAGCGGGCCGCAGGCGGCATCGGGCGCGCGCCAACAAGGCCGGCGGACCCTCCGCCCACGTCGGAGACTCGTCCCCCGTTGGCGCTTCGGACTCCTCAACTTTCCCTGGCAGCTCGGCCCCCTCGGCGCCATCTGGTCACTCGACATCCGTTGGCGCTTCGACACATGCCGTCGACTCGGGTCCCGCCGGCGCCTCGGGTCCCGTTGGCCCCTCGTCTTCTGCCCGTGCTTCACGCAGGCAGGACACCAAGCGGCGCGCAAAGTCGAACAGCGGCAACCGCGGCACCAGCAAGACGAGCACATCCCGTCGCACCGCCATACGAACCATCATCTTCGTGATCCTCTTCTTCAACGTGGCCCCAATTGCATGCACCGGCGCCATCTCGCTGCTCGACGCGTTCGATTCACGCCCCAGCGTCGACGCCTCCCACGACGAGCCCGCGCACACGCCCTCAGACAACGACCTCTCCAGCGATGACACCGCAGAAAGCCCTGAAGAGAGCCCCGATGACATCGCAAAGCAGAAGTGCCTGGACATCGCAGCGGCGCGCCTCAACGAGGTGTCGTCGGCAGACGGCCCCGAGCGCGAACGCATCGTCGCCTTCTTGAACACCTATTTCGTAAACTCTTTGGGATACACCACCGAGGAGCTCGGCATCGACGCGGATGCCTTTGCCGTCTGGGCACTGCAGAACTTCTCCTACGAAATCGAATCGTGCTACGTGCACACAGATGAAGGCACGGCAGCCGTGTACTTTAACGTCTGGTGCCCCAGCGCAAGCACAATCGCAAACACTGCCGACGAGGCTATCTTCGACCGCCTTTACCAGGAGATTGACTTTTTCGCCGACGTGCCCGAGCCGCTCACCGACGCCCAAAAGGACCAAGTCCGCGCCCTATTTGCCGAGGCACTCGACGACTCTTGGCAAGACGACCCGGGGTTTTCCTGCATCGATTTTGTTTTTGAGGATGGCGAATGGAAGGCCGACGAGGACTCATTTGCCGACGAGATGGATCTGGTGCTGGGCATCTGGTAATCCGCTGCCAGCAGCGCGCGCCCGACGGCAGCTTCCACACGCGACTGAAGCTCGACACGCGACTTTAAGCTTGACACGCGAGCGGGAGGCAACGCGTTCAACAGCCCAGAGCCAAAACTCAGAGCACTTGAAAAAACTCGGTGCACCTATCGACCAAAAAAGCCGCCCGGCACGGTCGCCAGGCGCATCGAAGTTTCTCAGGTGCACCGAGCCTTCTCAGGCGCATCGAAGTTTCTCAGGTGCATCGAAGTTACCCAAGTGCACTGAAGTTTCAATGGCGTATCGAAGGCCACTCGCATGGCAGGGGCGGTGGGACTCCGCGTGCGGCGCAGCCGCCCGCGATTCGCTTCGGACCCTACGGGCCCTCGCGCGCTACGCTGGAAAATGCCTTCGCGTTTCCTCAGCTCCGCGCCCTCGCGGGCTCGAGTCCGGGCAGCGGGCCCGGACGCAAAAACGGCCCCGTCGCCGGAGCCATTACTCGCATGGTAGGGGCGGTGGGACTCGAACCCACAATCCCGAAGGCCGAAGATTTTAAGTCTCCTGCGTATGCCAATTCCGCCACGCCCCCATGCGCAAGCAAGTGTACCACGCCCCTTCGTCGTCGAGCGCGCACGAAGCCTCTTCGAGAGTCCGCAGAGCCTCCTCGAATGCGCACGGCGCGTTCAACCGAACAGCAGCCAGGACCTGAAGCCCCCACGCTTGGAACCCCACCGCGCCAAAGCGGGTTTATGGGGCAAAAAGCACGTCCGATAAACCCGCCAAAACTCAGAAAAAAGTTCTTGAACCTCGCGTTGCCTTTCGTTAGTATAGGAGTCCATGCGGGCGTGGCGGAATTGGCAGACGCGTATGGTTCAGGTCCATATGGGGGCAACCCCGTGAAGGTTCAAGTCCTTTCGCCCGCACCATAAGAACTGAGAGGCTCCGTCAAGGAGCCTTTTTCATATCAAGATTTCCTTTAAAAGCTGGGCCCTTAAAAGCTGGGGCATTGAGCAAAACGTTACTTACCGGGCAAATAGCTCACAATGCCATTCCACAATTCCCGAGACGGCGGCAACCGAGTGCGATGAGTCGACAATCGTCGATTGCGGCAGCATCCTGCACTCCCCAAAACAGAGGCGGCCAGCCGCAGCCCCAGGGCTCGCGTCCGCCGCTCCCGTATACGTGCCGACATGTGCGCAAGGGAGCGCGTCGCCTTTTGCCCCTACAGAGCGCTGAGGGTCGGAGCCCAGCCGATTACGGGCTCACCCCCGGCCATCGTCTCGCAAATCGTTGCCGCCGCACCGGCGAGCAGGCTGTTTTCGCTCACGGTCAACCGTTCGTACCCGCCGGCGCGCATCAGTTCCCGCACGATCACGGCACCGGCAAAAATCACCGGCGCGCGCTTGGGCTGAATCCCCGGCAAGGCGGCAACCTGCTCAACGCGCAAACCCCGCATCATTTCGATAGCGTCATCGACCTGCTCCGCTGTCAAATCGCGAAGATGCACAAAATGCGAGTCGTATACGGCGAGCTCGTGAACCATGGCGACCAGCGAAGTCACGGTACCGCCCACCGCGATCAGGCGATCGGGGCGCGCGGGGAGCTCGCTCCAATACGCCTCAAACTGCGGAGCCATCCATGCAACCGCCGCTTCGATCTCATCTTGCGCCGGGGGTTCTTGGGTAAAGAACCGCTCCGTCACGCGCCGACAACCTATGTTGAGCGATTGAGCGCAATCGAGGGCAAAAGCGCGCGCCCCTTCACCCGGCGCGTACGCGCCCACCACGAGCTCAGTCGAACCGCCGCCCGAATCCGCGACGGCGATACGCTCGCCGGGAAAATCGTGCGCCACGCCGTAAAAGGTGAGCCGCGCCTCCACGTTGCCGGAAATGACCTGAGGCTCCAGACCCAAATCGCGCAGACGGACAAGCAACTCCTCACCATTTGAGACATCGCGCGCAGCGCTCGTCAGCGTCGTGCTCACGCAGGTCGCGCCATACGCGCGGGCCTCGTTCACAAACTCGCCGCACGCACGCGCCACGCGCTCAATCGCGCCCGGGGCAAACACGCCAGACGCGTCCACGCCCTCGCCCAGATCGGTGATCACCGTGCGCTTGGTCGAGTTCACCACAACACCGTCGCGAACCGTCGCGCACAACAAGCGCGACGACACCGTACCCAGGTCAATTGCCGCAAAGCGCGCTTCCTCCATGTCCTACTCCCCCGTCGAAACAACCGCCATGCCGTTGACACCGTCAAAGAAAAAGAGCGTGTCGAGCACCTTCCAATACCAAGCGGAGTTCTCAAGCACCGCCCGCTCCGCCGCCTCGACCTCCGCCGAGGTAACTGGCGTGTCGCCCGAGCTGACATCTGTTGTATCGGAGCCGGTCTTGCTCTTATCTGCGGCGTCTTCGCCCTTGAGCGTGCCCGCGTTGTCCTTGGACGCGGCTCCGTTCGCCGTCGAGGGATCCTGCGCGTCACCGCCGTCGCCATCCGCCGCGGCATCCTCACCGTCCTGGTCGTTCACATCAACCACCACGGGGTTGCCGTCCTCGTCCAGGCCCTCCACGGTGATGGTCTGCTCTCCGGGCATGACCATGCCGTAGTCCCTGCGTGCCGCGTCCTCGATGCCCTCCTGGGAAAGCAGGCTCTCGACCTCCTTGCCCAACGAATCGTTGTATTTCTCGCGAATGGCCTTTTGCTCCTGCAGGATCGCCTCGGTGCGGTGCGCGATGTAGAAATCGCGAACGGGCATGTAGATGCCCACGCCCACCAGCAGCGCCACGATCAGATAGAAGAAGTGCCGACGGGGCCCCGTGGTGAGGTCGTACAGCCAGTTCACGACGCGGTTGTCCGTCGCGTATTTCATCGAGGCGCGCTGCGTTTCGCGGGCCGAGCCCGATGCCGAAGCGGAACGCCGTGCACCCCGCACAGAATCCGCCGCGCCCCGTGCCAAACTGGCCCCGCCCGCACGCACTTCCGTTGTATTTTGCGAGGACGTGCGAGAGCCGCGACGAGAGGCGGTCGCGCGGCGAGATGACGTCCGCTCGGAGCCATGAGCCTTGTGCCTGCGCGCCTCACGACGCTCCTGTTTTTCGCGGGCGGCGACATCGCTGCCGCGCGCCGAGCGCCGCGTGGGCTTTGAAGAAGAGGGCCCTTGCGCGGGCGCCTCCTTTTGAGGAGCCGATTTTCCGGCAACCGCTTTCCCGGCAACCGCCGAGCTGGACGCCGGGGCAGACGTCGCGCCAAACGCCGGGGCAGACGCCGCCGGGGTCGCGACGTGTTGAGCGCCGCCCCTCGACGCCGCGACCTTTGTGGCGGCGCGCACGGCCACGGCCTGCGCGGCAGCGGAAAGATCGCCCGTCTTGCCGGGATCGCCGCTTGCAACAGGGGCAGTACGCTCTTGGTTGTTCTGAGAGTTCGTCATAGGCGCCTTGTGCGGTTGAGGGTGTATGTGCGCTTTGATGCCCCCATTATGGCACGCGGGGCGAATGCAGATGTGCAGGCTTTGCGAGCTACGTATAGAGCGCGAGCTCCATGAGGGCAAAAAGCGTGTCACATGACCCATCGCCCCGCTTCATCGCGTCGAGCATCGCCTGCCAGGCGAAGTCCACCACCGCATCCATTTGAACGCGATCGCGAGCCCGGCTGGTGATAGCTGCGTCCCTCTCGAATGCGTGCCTGACTGTCTCGCGCAGGTCCCCCAGACATGCTCGCTCCGCCTCCATGGTCCGCTGACGCGTCCTGCCGTCGAGCGCCCCTATGTCGCGGAGCCACGCGGTGCGGAACCCCTCGAGCGAGCTGGACAGGGCATTCGAAAGACGACGGCAGTAGTCCAGCGCGGTCTCGGCATCACGCGTGCACGTCTCGAGCTCCGCCGCCTCGATCGCCTCGCGCCAAAAACGCTGCAGCACCTCCGTTCGCAGCTCGGCGACGTCGGGCACATGGTTGTATATCGTGCCGGTCGCCACGCCGCAAGCCTCTGCGATGGCGCGCACGCTGAGCGACGCCAGCCCCGATTCGCGCGCCATGCCAAACGCGACCTCGATAATACGATTGCGTGAAATCGCCTTCCTGCTGCTCATGGCCACGACTTCCCTTCTGAACAGAAGCGTGGAACGTTCAGGGTCTTTACCAGCAAACCGGCCCCCGACTTGTTTCCACAGTGCCATGCTCCTAATATGAACGCCGTTCATATGAACATTGTTCATATTATACACCACCTCGCGGGGTCATAGCGACGCCGCCTGAAAGGAGCTTTCATGTCCCCCATGCTCATGTTCGCCAGCCTTGCCATCACTGGCGCTCTCATCCTGTACACCATCGGCGTGTTCAAGGAGCGTGCTGACGGTCGCCTGCGCGGGATCCACCTCGTCTTCTTCTGGTGCGGCCTTGCGTGCGACACCACCGGCACCACGCTCATGAGCATCATTGCGCGCGAAAGCACCGCAACTGCCCCCGCCATCCACGGCATAACCGGACTCGCCGCCATCGTCCTCATGCTCTTCCATGCCATCTGGGCAACGGTCGTCTACGTGCAGGGCAGAAGCCATAACGCCAGTGCCCTCAAGCGTGAGCAGACGTTTCACCGCCTGAGCGCCGCCGTGTGGATCGCCTGGCTCGTCCCCTACGTCATCGGCCTGCTTGTGGGCATCCCTTTCATCAAGCTCGGCACAACGCCCTCGGTCATCCTGAGCGTGCTCGTCGCCGGCGTTGCCGCCTACCTCGTATTTCATCCTCATTCGTCGCGCGCATAACCGCGGACGAACCATCCAAGGAGGCCCCATGAATCTATTCACCGTCCGCAAGCACACGCTGCTACTCATCGCGAGCATCGTCTGGCTTGCCGCGGGTATCAACATCGCCCGCATAGGCTTCGAAGCCTACGCCAACAACCACGTGACCCCGATCAACGTCTTGCTTTCCGCCGCGGTGGGTGCCGTCTTCTGGCTTTTCGTGTTCGGCAAGCTCGTGGTCAAGCACACGGCGCGCATCAGCTCGTATGCCGATGAGCGCCATTTCTTCCTCAAGTTCTTCGACGTCCCGGCATTCGTCATCATGGCCGTCATGATGACGGGCGGCATCGCCATTCGCTCGCTCGGGCTCGCGCCCGAGGTGTTCATCGCCGTGTTCTACACCGGCTTGGGCACGGCGCTCACCTGCGCGGGCATTCGATTTGGCGTCAACTGGCTGCGCTTTGAGGTCACGCCTGCTTAACGCGATTCCATAGCTCGTTGAGCTCCTCTGTCGAGAAGTCCTCGATGCGGCGGCCCTGCCTATAGGCGGCGTCCTCCATGGCAGACCAGCGGGCGCGGAACTTCGCCGTGCTCGCCCGCAGCGCGCTCTCGGCGTCGACGCCCTCGCGGCGCGCCACATTCACCAAGGCGAAGAGCATATCGCCGAACTCGAGCTCGCGGGCCTCGCTACCGGCGGGCTCCGCCTCGAACTCCGCGCGCTCCTCGGCGACCTTGTCCCACACGACGGCGGTCGTCTCCCACTCGAACCCCACGGCAGCGGCCTTGCGCGACACCTTTTGCGCTTGCATGAGCGCGGGCAGCGCGCGGGGAACACCATCGAGCAGCCCCTCGGGGCGCTCGCCGGACTCCACAGCGCCCTCGTCCTTGGCGCCCTTCTCGGCAAGCTTCACGCTGTCCCAGATCGCCAACACGTCGTCTGCCGAACTCGCCTGCGATGCCGTCGAGCCGAACACGTGCGGATGACGTCGAATGAGCTTTTCGTTGATATCCCGCGCGATGTCGGCCATGGTGAAGGCGCCCGCGTCGGCAGCGATCTGGGCATGGAGCACCACCTGCATGAGCACGTCACCCAGTTCCTCGCGCAAATGGGCGGCGTCGTCCGCCTCGATGCAATCGACTGCCTCGTAAGCTTCCTCGATCATGTTCTTGGCAATGGAGGCATGGGTCTGCTTGCGATCCCACGGGCAGCCGTCGGGCTGACGCAGCCGCCAGATGGTCTCGACGAGCTGCTGCATCTCGTCGCGCGCGTCCACCAGCGTCGACGTGTCGCGCGTGATCCCCGCCAGGCTCCCCGCGCCCGTCTCTTTCCACTCTGCCATTACCGCTCCTCCAAAACCACGTGCCTGAACGCCTGTTCAACCGGCAAGCCGCTCTCGTAGATACCGTAGCTGTGCGTGCCGTCCTTGGGGATGGACACGCTGCCCGGGTTGAACAGCCACAGGCCGGGATGCCCTGCGCTTTCTTGGTTCACCTTGATGTGCGTGTGGCCGTACACGAGCGCCGCGCCTTGCGGCAACGCCGGCACGTTGTCCACGCTGTTGTGCAGACCCGCGCCAAATACGTGCCCGTGCGTAAAGAACAACGTGCGCCCATGGTCGTCCACCAGCATCGAGCTGTCCGCCATGCAGGGCACGTCGAGCACCATCTGGTCGACCTCCGCCTCGCAATTGCCACGCACCGCCGTCAAACGGCCCGTCGCCGCCAGGTCGTTGAGCAGCGGAATCACGCGCTTGGGCGCATAGTCGCGCGGCAGGTCGTTGCGCGGGCCGTGATACAGCAGGTCCCCCAACAGCACCACGCGATCGGGCCGTTCGGCATCGATTGCCTCGATGAGCCGCTCCGCCCAATAGGCCGAGCCGTGAATGTCCGAGGCGATGAGGATCTTCATGAGCGTCCTTTCTGAAGGCTATCTCTTAGTCCAGCTCGCTTTGCCGCTCTTCAACCATGGAGCAGAAGGAGGCAACGTCCATCAACCATTCCTGCTGAGAGGTGGTGTAGGTGGCAAATAACTCGTGGGGCACAACAAGCTGGAGGCTACTGGCTCGCATGGCATTCGTATAATCCACGCTCACTGCAGGCTCAAGAGTAATGAGATGCTTATGTGCTATACGATTGGCCTCCTCAAGAACCTGTCTCCAGCGCTCTTTGATGGTTGTTTTCGCGCCGAGCATCGTAAGGCAATCTGGCGGAAATGCATCGTCTCGATAACACTCAATGGAGGGAAAGATGAAATCCGGTTTTGACTTACTCTCCGTATACGGCTGCGATGAATATCGGATACCCCGTCCTTTGAACAGGAACTCAAGTTGATGCTCAAATGCCGTGCCCGCACGCGACTTCCTGCGCTGGAACGTCGACATGGTGGTCTTGAGGATGCCGTCGACGTCAAGAACCCCATTTAAGTAAGGAGCCAAATCCCTCTCAAGCAAATGACGCTCAAACACTTTGAAGAGCATTTCCTCACGCTCGTAACATGCCAAGAGGCTGCGATCGGGGTTACCCCTCCAGTCAAGATCGTCCAGAGTGGATACGGAGTACTCCGTGAAATCAATGCCCCGCGGGAACGCACCGCCAAACCTCTCGACCATATCTTCTAGATAGGCGTCGGCGCTTAGCGGCACACGTGTCTCGATGCCGATCATCGCCAAGATACGGGAGGCGACTGCACCAATTCTGTTCCGTTCGCCCTTAGACACTGCATAGCCCGAGCGATCGGGCTCCCCAAAGCCGAACAGCCATCTCAACTGAGATTCGATGTTCGACCCCCTCTTCGCAAACAGGATAAGCAAGCCCAGATCATCCGAGTTGGCAAGCACCATGAGGTCCCCGGCCGATGCGAGTCGTATCGCAGCGTTGTCTTTGTAGTAGAGGCGGTACTCAGTGCGGGCAGGGTGACTGCGGCGCGCATCGTACCAAGTCACCGTACCGTCGCACATTTCGGGCTCCGCGTCATCGCACATGTAAGCGAACGTGGTGCAGATGTCGCGAATATCATCATCGCCAAACAACGACCTCAAGGGCCGTGTGCCGTTAAATTCATGCTGGTTGCTTTTACTTGCATCGATGTCGACGTCTGCAAGCGTCTTGGCCACAGCGCCGTCAAAATAACTGCTAAGCGCCCCGTAATCCATCCTGACATGCCTCCATCATAAGCTTGGCCACCGAGCGAATGACAGGGACCGTCACGGAATTGCCGAACTGGCGGTAGGCCTGAGTGTCGGAGACCGGAATAATGAATTGATCGGGAAACCCTTGCAGTCGCGCGCATTCCCTTGGAGTCAGCTTGCGGGGATTCAGCCCCTCGCCACGCGAAACGAGGATTTCACTTCCGTCCTTATGATAGCGCGCGGAGAGCGTCCTCGTAGTATCCGAAGGGGTTATGAGACCGTAGCCGAATCCGTTTCCAGCCGCTTCGTGCTTGGCCTTGTAGGCTTTAAGATACAACCACAGCTTATCGGAGAGAACATATCGATCATCGACGTCCGTCTCTAAAATCTCCGCAGCCTTCTGCCCATTCTGCGGGCAATCGAGATCGTCCCATGAAAAATCAACGTCGTCTCGAAAGCCAACGATGTAAATGCGCTCGCGGTGCTGACAAGTCCAGCCTTTGGAATCCAAGACCTTGTAGTGGACGTGATATCCGAGCTCATCCTGTAAAACCTGCATTATGACGTCGAACGTGTTGCCACGGTCGTGACTGACCAAGTTCTTTACGTTCTCGAGCAGGAACGCCTTTGGGCGTTTTTCGTTCAAGATGCGAGCGACCTCGAAGAAAAGGGTGCCTTGCGTTTTGTCTTCGAAACCCGTGGCACGACCAAGGGATCGCTTTTTAGATACTCCCGCCAAAGAAAACGGCTGGCACGGAAAACCCGCCAGTAGAACGTCAAAGTCAGGAATGTCAGATGCAGCCACCTCACGGATATCGCCCGCAGGGGTTTCCCCATAGTTCATGCGATAGGTCTTTTGCGCAAATTTGTCCCACTCGCAAGAAAAGACGCACTCGCCACCGAGCTCTTGGAACGGCATACGAATCCCACCAATTCCTGCGAACAGGTCTATGAAGGTAAAGGCGGGCTTCCCTTCCCCATTGGGCTCAAAGGGCGCGTGATGCCCAAGGGTAGAGATGTACTTTGATTCAGCGGCAGTAGGCTTCGTCTCACCCGCCTCCCAACGACGCACCGTGCGCTCGCCGTTGGAGCCCATGCCCAAAGCGGCGGCAAACTCCTTCTGAGTTAAGCCAAGCTCTTGCCGCTTCGCCTTGACCTCACCTGATGACAACTGCATAACAAACCTTCTGGATAACCGATAGGACAATGTGTCCTCATTTTGGCACAGGAGTCCATAATATGAACGAAAGACGTCCCGCGGCCCAGAAAATGAACGTGAGAACTCGTCTTTCTTTTTAATCAATTATCAACTTTGTCCGGACACGGCTTCACGCGCGGTAGCCATGACCTCGCGCAGGGGAGCGTCAAACGCGCGCGCGGCGGCACGGCAATCCTCGTACTCGGGGGCGATGCGCGTCGAGCCGTCGGGGAGCTCTGCCACCTTGCAGCGGATAGAACCGTATGGAGTCTCGACCGTTAGACGACGGCGCTTGAGCACCGTGCGCTCCATGGGAACGCGGCGGATACCCAGCGTTGGCGTTTCGCGGAAGATGGCGGACTCCATGCGCGCCACGTCCTCGGGCACGCAGATGACCTGCAGCTGATAGGCCGGGCGACCCTTTTTGGTAAAGATGGGCAGCCAGTGAACCTCGCGGGCGCCGGCCTCGCGCAACAGCTCGGCAACGTAGCCCAGCTCCTCCCCCGTCGCATCATCGATGTCGCACTCGAGCTTCACGACCGACGTGGGCGCGGCGAGCTCGTCGGAGTGCGGGGCGGCGGGGCGGCGGAGCGGGACACGCTCGTCCTCACGCTCACCGAGCGTCGCACGCCCGGGGTCGCCTTCCGGACCCCCAGACGCGGCACGAGGCTGGGACTCCGTGCCCGCACGGCCGTTAATCGGCTCGACAATCAATGCGCGCAGAATGGACGGGCGGTTGTACGAGCGCTTGCCGGCACCCAGGCCAACACGGCACACGACAGAGCGCTCCGGAAGGTCAAAGCCAGTCACGACCGCCGCCACCAGCGCGGCGCCCGTGGGCGTGACGAGCTCGCCTTCCACATCGCAGGTGCCGAGCGGCACACCGTTCTCCCGACAGATGTTGAGCGTCGCCGGGACCGGGACCGGAATGATGCCGTGCTGGCAGCGCACGGTTCCATGGCCGTCGACGAGCTGAGGGACGATCACGCGCTCGATGTGCAGATAGTCGAAGAGCACGGCTGCCGAAATGATGTCGACGATGGAGTCGACGGCACCAACCTCGTGGAAATGCACCTGGTCGATCGTGGTGCCATGGGCTGCCGCCTCGGCAGACGCGAGGATGCGGAACGCTCGCAAGGCAATCGCGCGAGCGGCGGGCGTCATAGACGCGGCGACGATCAGCGCCTCGACCTCGGCAAGCCCGCGGTGCTCGTGGGCGTGCTCGTGGGCGTGCTCGTGGGCGTGCTCGTGGGCGTGCTCG
>ERZ1032357.340-NODE-340-length-14354-cov-24.423037_pt1 | contig 14354 bp, 20 predicted proteins | sample MGYA00517100_ERZ1032357 | MGnify/ENA primary metagenome ERZ1032357 (study PRJEB33719, sample SAMN04262589) | wastewater metagenome | biome: periurban shantytown; feature: animal feces; material: feces | host: Canis lupus familiaris | place: Peru: Lima | collected...
GTCGTCGTATTCCAAAAAGGTCGCCCAAGGCGTTTTTGATGGGGAGGCGGAAGACGCCTTTGGCATGAACATGGGGGCGGCGTTCGAGGGCTTCGTTGCCCAAGAGCTCAAAGCTCATGGATTTAGATTGCGCTACTTTACGTCCAAAAAGGTCGGTGAGCTCGATTTTGTGGAAGAGACGTTCGATGGGGAAGTGTTTGCCATCGAGGTCAAATCGGGCAAGAGCTTTAAGGCCCACGCGGCTCTCGATAACGCACTGGCAACGAAGGGCTACGGAATCGATCGCGCCCTGGTGCTTGCGGAATGTAATCTTCACCGCGATGGTGACGTGCTGTATCTGCCCATCTTTATGGCAGGGCTTTTGGAGTCGTAACGTGCTGCCGGCTCTTCCGGCCCTCCCTTAACCCTTGCTACTCGTCGTCCCCGTCGTTGGGGTCGCCCTTGAGGGTGTTGATGTCCAGGTACTGGTTGTCGTCCTCTTTTTGCTGTGTTGCCGATTCGGACGCGGTGGGGCCGCGGAACAGCTGGAATCCCTCAAACGCAATGACGCCGAGCAGGGCAATGACAATGGCGATAAAGGCAACCTTGACTGCCTGCGGAAATTCCGAGAAACGCAGCGCCTTTTCCTCGGCGTAATAATCGGCGAAGCGCTCTTCGCCCGTGCTTTTGGTATATGCCGGCGCGGACGCGGCCTCCGGGTCATATTCCGGTGCGGGCGTGGCAGCGTACGGATCGTCGAGATAATCGCTCGACGCGGTGCCATAGTCCTCGGTCTCGATGCGACTGTTGTCAGCATAGCCATCGGAATAATCGGAATATGCCGTACCGCCCTCATAGTCTGCGGCGCTCGTGTTGGCGGCAAAAAGCGGGTTAACTGGAACGTCGAGCGCCGGCATGCCGGTAGAGGTCTCATCCAGATCGGTTGCAGCCCAGGAATCGTAGGCAACCTGATGGGCAACGGGCTCATCGAGCCTTGCGACCGGAGGCTTGCGTGCCGCAGGAACAGGCAACTGCTGGGCGCTGTACATAACGGTGCTGTCGGCCGATTTGCCCTGCGTCGCTGCAGCGAGAAATGCCGCCGTCTCGGACGGGTCGCTTGCGGGGCGGGGAGCGGGCGTGGGCGCCGAAGTGGGTGCGGGCGTCGAAACAGACGACTGCGCAGGAGTCGGCGCAGGTGCGGACTTAGGCGCAAGTGCGGGATTGGGGCTTGACGGGCGAGCCCCGCCGCCGCCCATGAGTTCGTCGGCGGTCCACGGGCGATCATCCATTACGTCGTCAAGGCTCAGCGAAAACAGGTCGTCTTCACCCTCATCGAACATGCGGTGCACATGTCCACCAATTGCCGGAATCAATCCGCGACCGGTGCATGATGCCTTGCTCAACGCCATTCTGTTCCATCCTTTCGAAATACTAATGACATCGATTATATGGAACTTCCCAAGCGGCTCGGTCTTGGATTCGTGCTTTCCAGAACTCGCGCCCAAAAGGGGAGGGCAATCCAGGCGAGTGCCTACTTGTCGCCGGCCGCCGCCTTGGCCTCATTGAGGTAGCTATAGAAGCTGTATTTGGAGATGCCAAAGAACTCGCAGGCGCGCTCGCTCGACTTGGAAATGAGGAAGGCGCCACGACGGTCGAGGTAGCCAATGGCACGAATGCGCTCGTCTTTGGTCATGAGCGCCGCGGGCTTGCCCACAAACTGCTCGCACTCGTGCAGCAGGTCCTCGAGCAGGTCGCCGATGTTCTTGGTAATGGGCTCGGGCTCGGTATAGCCCGTGCTGCCGGTGCCGGCAAAGGCATCGAGCGAGCGCTCAAAAGCCTTCATGAGCGTAATGTCAAAGTTGATGCCCAAAATGCCGACGGGTTTGCCCTCATCGTTGCGGATAAAGATCGTCGAGGACTTGAGCAGCTTGCCATCGGTGGTTTTGGTGAGGTATGGCTCGCGGTCGTGTACGTCGGCGGTGCCCTCGTGCATGGACTCAAACACAATATGGCTGGGGCCGTCACCCAGTTTGCGCCCGCTGACGTGGCCGTTTTCGATCACTACGATGGAGTGGTCCACGTCCTCGGTCTCCAGATCGTGGACGACGACTTCGCAGTTGGGGCCAAATTGGAGCGCCAGGCCGTGTGCGAGGCGCTTGTAAAACTCAATCTGTGCGGGGGTCATAGGTGCCTTCCTAAAAATTAGTTTGGGCTCACTGTGCCATAAACCCCACTTGTTCGCAAATAACAAAAGCGTCGCTGCGTTATAAGACCGCCAACGGCCAGGACACCATCTTTATGCACCTGCTGCCCGCCGACATCTCCGGTGTCTCCTGCGGGCACGGCGAGGTCAACGCCGACGTCTTCGACATGCACCGCGTGAGCGTGCGGGACAAACGCTTTCGATGTGGGTGCCCCGCGACGCGAGTTATGGGTACGATGGTTTCAGGGGAGGTTTGCGGAGATGAAACTTGGTTGCGTCATTATGGCTTCGGGCGAGGGCAAGCGGTTTGGCTCTAACAAGATGCTTGCCGATATCTATGGTGAGCCGCTGATTCAGCGGACGATTGAGTCGGTGCCCAAAGGATTTGACGTTGTTGTTACAACGCGCTGGCCCCAAGTTGCCGAGATTTGCCGTGAGTTGCGCTGCGTGTGCGCGTTGCACGATGGCGCGCTCAGGAGCGAGAGCGTGCGTGCCGGCCTTGCCTGTGGGGCCGAACGCAACTGGAAAGGCTGCCTCTTTTTGCCGGGCGACCAGCCGCTCGTGAGTTCGGATTCCTTTGAGGCCATGGTTCGCGCGTTTGACGAATGTGGCCGCAAGCATCCGGTGCGCTTGGCGTGCAACGGTGAGCCTTCGAGTCCGGTGCTCTTTCCGGCGGAACAGTTCGATGCGCTTATGCGTCTTGAGGGCAAGGACGGCGGGGGCTCGATTCTCAAAGGCCGCGTCGACGTTGCGCTGGTCGAAGCGCGCGCCTATGAGCTGTGGGATGTCGATACCGCCAAGGGGCAGCGACGCATAGCGGAGCACATCGCGGCCTGCTCGTATTTTGATCGCGTGGCCAACTGTATGAATCAATAAGGAGCAACATGATCATCTCAGGGTGCTCTCTCAACATCGGGTAGCTAAAAGAGCCCCATCCCAAATTAGCTACCCTTGGAGGCTGGTGGCGATGAGGGGGCGGCCGAGGGCTGCCTCGAAGCGATCTGCCATCGTTGGGTCGTTGAGCGTGTCGGCTTGGTTGAGCATGATGCGGGCATTGTTGAGGTTCAGCATCCGCAGCTCGGCATTGAGCACCTGGGCGACGCGCTCGGGCGTGGCGGTATCGGTGAGCTCGCAGCCGCAACGCTCGCAAAAGAGCTCGGGGCGGTGGACGGCTTCGTTGATGGGCTTGCCGAGTCCCGAGGCGCCGACGACCCAGATGAGGTTGGCCGTGCCGGCGGGGACCACGGGCTCCCAAGTGGCATGCGCCTTGAGCGGGAGTCGCTTGCTGCCATCTGCCTCGGCTAAGACGTAGCCAAAGCGCTGTGCCAGCTCGTCGAGTGGCTCGGCAGGGGAGGAGAGCTTGCCTGCCTCCGGGTTCAAAACGCCCGCCTGGCAGATGCTTCCCCGCACAAGCCCCGCGCAGGCCTCGCAGGTGCAGCCTAGGGCGTGTGGGGCACCTGGCTTCCAAGGCGCGGCGTCCAAGCGACGGCTCGACCCGTCCCACGGCACGCCAGCGACGGGAAACATGTGCGTGGTGGTACAGAGAAGCACCCTGCCGCCAGCGCGCATTAGCTCGAGACCCAGCGCCTTCAGCAAGGTCGACTTGCCGCCACTGCCGATAATCGCGGTAATGCCCGGCTCGATCCTGAGCGCCGAGGCAAGATTGCCGCTAACCGTTTCCATCTGTTCACCGCCGTATAATACTGTGATAATAAATAATCATCAGAGTAGCGGTCGGACCGCTTTTGCTCTGCTCAAACCGTAGCACAGGGAGGTGCCCCGGGAATGCTCGTTTATGTTCGCGGCGCCGGCGATATCGCCACGGGTGTCGCTGCCCGTTTGGTGCGCGCCGGCGTGTCGGTCGTTATGGCAGATATCGCGGTTCCCACGTGCATCCGTCGAACGATCAGTTTTTGCGAGGCCATTCGCTTGGGCGAGGTCGAGGTCGAGGGCATTCGCGCCCGCTTGGCGCAGACGTCGGCCGAGGTGCTTGAGATTACCGAGGCGGGGGATGTCGCCGTGGTGGTGGACCCCCAGGCACAGATGGTCGGCGAGCTTAAGCCCGCGGCTGTGGTAGACGCGATTCTGGCCAAGCGCAATCTGGGCACCACGCGCGACATGGCTCCCGCCGTCATCGCGGTAGGGCCGGGCTTTACCGCGCCGGTCGATTGCGATGCCGTGGTCGAAACCATGCGCGGGCATTTTTTGGGCCGCGTGATTACCCGGGGCTCACCCCAGCCCAACACGGGCGTGCCGGGCATGATCGGCGGATACGGCAAGGAGCGTGTTATTCACAGTCCCGCCGCCGGCGTGTTTCGGTCCGACCGCGCAATCGGCGACATCGTGAGCGCCGGAGACGTGATCGGCTACGCGGGCGATACGCCCATGTTCACGACGATTGACGGCTGTCTGCGCGGTCTTTTGGCAGATGGCGTTCAGGTAACCGAGGGCTTTAAATGTGCCGACGTCGACCCGCGCAGCGATGCCAGCTATATCAACTACATTTCGGACAAGGCGACGTCGGTCGGCGGCGGCGTGCTCGAGGCACTCGCTATACTCACCGATGTCTTTAGAGGATAGAAGGCGGCAATGGAAAAGCTCGATGTTGTGAATGCGGCGCTTGCCGCCCTGCGTGCTGGTAAGACGTGCGAGCTCGTGGTCGTGGCCGGTACGGCGGGGTCGTCACCGCGCGGCGTGGGCGCATGGATGGCCGTCTTTGCCGACGGTAGCCAGGCGGGCACTATCGGCGGCGGCAAGATTGAGCTCTTTGCGCTGGACGAGGCACGCGAGCTGCTGGCCGGGGGTAAATCGCGTCTGGTCCGCTACACCATGGGCGGCGAGAACTCCGATACCGGCATGATCTGCGGCGGGGCCATCTGCCTGTGCTACCTGCATCTGGATGCGACCAAGGCACCGTTGTTCCAGTCGGTTGCCGAGGTCTTGGCCTATCGGCGCATTGGCGACTTCGTCATCGACTTTGAGCCGTTTATCGCGAGCGCGCTCGAGGACGATGTGACCGAGTACCATGGCGAGGAGTCGCGCCGCGCCATTGTGGGTTGCCCCGAGCTTTCGCTGGCGGAAGAGGGGAGTAACGTCACCTACACCAACGCCGCCTCCGAGATTCCTCCCGCGCACATCGAGACGCTCTGCCCCGAGGGCCTGACCTACATCTTTGGCTGCGGACACGTGGGCGCTGCGACGGCGCGCGTGCTCACGGCGGCGGGCTTTGCCGTCGTGGCCTGCGACGACCGTCCCGGCACGTTGACGCCCGAATGGGTACCCGGTGTCTACGATCGTCGCCTGGTCGATTACAAGAACCTGAGCGAGCTGTGCCCCATCGGTCCGCGCGATCTGGTAGTCGTCGCCACGGCGGGCCACAAGTCCGATATCGATGTGGTGATTCAGGCGATGCGCGCCAAGCCCGCTTACCTGGGCTGTCTGGGTTCGCGCCGCAAGACGGCCTTTGTGCGGGCTCGCATGGAGCAGGAGGGCTTTACGCAGGAACAGATCGACGGGCTGCACCTTCCGATCGGCGTTGCCATTCAGGCCGAGGACCCCGAGGAGATCGCCATCTCCATCGCCGCCGAGATGATCCACTTGCGCCGCACCAAGCTCGTCCCCCGCAAGCGCTAGTCTCCCTAAGGGATCAATTTGTGCGGGGGAGTTGTGGAGTTGTGCAGGCAGACGAGGTTTTTCTGGAAATACGCTCCCGATGCGCGTATAGTACCGATTGTTTTGTCGGCTCCTGCTGCGTCGAGTCCAAACCGCGAAATGCCATGAGCGGCGCGGATGCAGCCAGGAGGCACGAGGACAACCCATCGTGGCCACGCCCCGTGCTTAAAACCCCAAGAAGGAGTGAACAATGGCAGAAGAGAAGTATGTGCCGCGTCTGAAGACCAAGTACAACAACGAGGTCAAGCAGCAGCTTCAGGACAAGTTCCAGTACGAGAACGTCATGATGATCCCTAAGTTTGAGAAGATCGTCGTGAACATGGGTGTCGGCGAGGCCGCTACCGATTCCAAGGCCATCGACGGTGCCGTGCGCGACCTGCGCGCCATCACCGGCCAGCAGCCGATGATCACCCGTGCCCGCAAGTCCATCGCTACCTTCCGCCTGCGCGCTGGTATGCCGATCGGCTGCAAGGTTACCCTGCGTGGCGACCGTATGTGGGAGTTCTTCGATCGTCTGACCTCCGTCGCGATCCCCCGTATCCGCGACTTCCGCGGTATTTCCGCCAAGTCCTTCGACGGCCGTGGCAACTTCTCCATGGGCGTTACCGAGCAGCTCATCTTCCCCGAGGTTGACTTCGACTCCGTCGATCACACCCGTGGTATGGACATCACCATCGTCACCACCGCCAAGACCGACGAAGAGGCCAAGGCCCTTCTCGACGCCTTCGGCTTCCCGTTCAAGAAATAGGTTCTTAAAGCCCTGGGGCCCACGGGCGGTGCGCGAAGAGCACGTGCCGCCCGTCCCAAGGCGCATATATCAATATGTGAGGAGGAAATAAGTGGCTAAGACATCGATGATCGTCAAGTGCAATCGCAAGCAGAAGTTCTCGACCCGCGAGTACACGCGCTGCCAGCGCTGCGGCCGTCCGCACTCTGTGTACCGCAAGTTCGGCCTGTGCCGTGTCTGCTTCCGCGAGCTGGCGCTCAAGGGCGAGCTTCCCGGCATCAAGAAGGCCAGCTGGTAAGTCACTGCCAGCGCGCGAGCCGCTCATTGATGCGGAACACGCGCACGGAAGACGTGTCCTATAGGCTTTTCCGCTAAGGGTGGGAGAGTACCGAGGACATGGACTCATCAAGAACGAAGGAGAATCCACATGAATCTCACCGACCCGATCGCAGATATGCTCACGCGCATCCGCAACGGCAATGCTGCGAACAAGGCCGAGGTCTCGATGCCGAGCTCCAAGAAGCTCGTCGAGATCGCTCGAGTCATCTACGAGGAGGGCTACATCGAGGGCTACACCGTTGAGGACACCGCCCCCGCCAAGACCCTGCACATCACCCTCAAGTACGGTCCCAAGAAGTCCAAGGTCATCAACGGCATCAAGCGCTACTCCAAGCCCGGTCTGCGCAAGTACGCCGGCGTGAAGGACCTGCCCCGCGTCCGCGGTGGCCTGGGTACCGCCATTGTTTCCACCAGCCAGGGTGTCATGGCCGACCGCGATGCTCGCAAGAAGGGCATCGGCGGCGAGGTCGTCGCCCTCATCTGGTAATTCGCTTAGGCGAGTAGAAGGAAAGGAGAACACCGTGTCTCGTATCGGTAAGAAGCCTGTCCAGATTCCCGCCGGAGTCGAAGTGGCAGTTGACGGCACGCACGTGACCGCGAAGGGCCCCAAGGGTACTCTTGAGGCCGATTTCTATGAGAAGCTCACCATCGAGGTCGCCGACGGCGTTTTGACCGTCTCCCGTCCCGACGACGAGCGTGAGACCCGTGCCCGCCACGGCCTCACCCGCGCCCTCATCCACAACATGGTGGTTGGCGTTTCCGAGGGCTTCGAGAAGAAGCTCGAGCTCGCCGGCGTCGGTTACCGCGTGCAGCAGAAGGGCAAGAACCTCGAGTTCTCCCTGGGCTTCTCGCACCCCGTGATCGTCGAGGCTCCCGAGGGCATCACCTTCGAGGTTCCCGACAACACCCACGTGAACGTCAAGGGTATCAACAAGCAGCAGGTCGGTCAGATCGCCGCTGAGATCCGCGGCCATCGTCCTCCCGAGCCTTACAAGGGCAAGGGTATCCACTACGTTGGCGAGCACATCCGCCGCAAGCTGGGTAAGGCCGCCAAGTAGTCGTAACCGACTCACTCGCATAAGACCAGCACCCCGTCAGGTGCTGGCAAGATCAACCTTTTTAGGAGTTTACGTATGAACAAGCATAAGGCGAAGCTGGAAGGCCTCAAGCGTCGTCAGCGTCGTGTTCGCGGCAAGGTCTCGGGTACCTCCGAGCGTCCGCGTCTTCGCGTGACCCGTACTAACGCCAACATCTATGCCCAGATCATCGACGACAGCAAGGGCTCCAGCCTGACGCTCGTCTCTGCCTCGACCCTCGAGGCCGAGTTCAAGGGCACCCACACCTCGAACAAGGAGGCTGCGGAGAAGGTCGGTCAGCTCGTTGGCAAGCGCGCCATCGAGGCCGGCATCACCAAGGTCGCCTTCGATCGCGGTGGCCGTATCTACCATGGCCGCGTCAAGGCCCTCGCCGACGGTGCTCGTGCCGCCGGTCTCGAGTTCTAGGAGGTATGTAGCACATGGCTCGTAATCAGAAGCAGCAGCGCGAGGCCTCCGAGTTCGAGGAGCGCGTCGTTTACATCAACCGCGTGTCGAAGACCGTCAAGGGTGGTCGTCGCATGAGCCTCGTCGCTCTCGTCGTCGTTGGCGACGGCAAGGGTAACGTCGGCGTTGGCATGGGCAAGTCCGCTGAGGTGCCCATGGCCATCTCCAAGGCGTCTCTCGATGCCAAGAAGAACATGTTCCACGTGCCGGTGACCGATCAGGGCACCATTCCGCACGAGGTTCTCGGCCACTTTGGTGCTGGCCGCATCATCATCAAGCCCGCTGTCGAGGGTACCGGCGTTATCGCCGGCGGCGCTGTGCGTCCCCTCTTCGAGCTTGCTGGCATCAAGAACGTCCTGTCCAAGTCCCTCGGTACCGACAACGGCCTCAACATCATCAAGGCTGCCGTCGAGGGCCTCAAGGAGCTCTCCAGCCCTGAGGACGTCGCGGCTCGCCGTGGCCTGACGGTCTCCGAGATGTTCGTCGGTAAGGAGAACTAAGCATGGCTGACATCATCAAGATCAAGCAGGTCCGCAGCACCAACGGTTGCAAGCAGGACCAGGTCCGTACTGTCCGTGCCCTCGGTCTCCACAGGATCCGCGAGGTTCGCGAGATTGCTGACAACGAGTCCGTCCGCGGCATGATCTTCAAGGTCAAGCACCTTGTCGAGATTGTAGAGGAGTAGCAAATGCAGCTTCACGATCTTACTCCCGCGCCCGGTTCCACCAAGAACCGCAAGCGCGTCGGCCGTGGCAATTCTTCGGGTCACGGCACCACTTCTGGCCGCGGCCAGAAGGGCCAGGGTTCCCGCTCTGGCGGCACCAAGGGTGCCGGCTTCGAGGGTGGCCAGACTCCGCTGGCTATGCGACTGCCCAAGCTTCCGGGCTTCCGCAACCCCCGTCGCATCGAGTACACCGCTGTTAACGTTGAACGTCTCGAGCGCAAGTTCGAGGACGGCGCTGTGATCGACGGTGCTGCTCTTAAGGCCGCTCGCATCACCAAGAGCGAGTTCGAGCCCGTCAAGGTGCTCGGCAATGGTGAGCTCACCAAGAAGTTCACGGTCAAGGTCGACAAGGTCAGCGCTTCTGCGCAGGCCAAGATCGAGGCCGCCGGCGGAAAGGTCGAGCTGCCGTGCTAAATGGTCTTAAGAACGCTTTCCGCATCAAAGAATTGCGCGAAAAGATTCTTTTTACCATAGCTATGCTCGTCGTGTACCGCATTGGTGCGCACGTTCCTGTGCCCGGCATTCCCTTCCAGGGGATGCTGGGCCTTTTCTCGACCGATAATAATTCGGTCGCCGCAGGTGCTATGGCCCTCCTGAATCTTTTCTCTGGCGGCGCGTTGAGCTATGTTTCGGTGTTTTCGCTGGGCATCATGCCTTACATCACCAGCTCGATCATCCTCCAGATGCTCCAGGCCGTTGTGCCTTCCCTGCATGAGCTTGCCCGCGAGGGCGAGGTCGGTCAGACCAAGATTACGCAGTATTCGCGTTACCTCACCCTGGCTCTGGCAATCCTCAACTCCGTGGGTTACCTCTTCCTCTTTAAGAGCTTCGGCATCAGCTTTAATGGCGCCGGCGCCCCCGAGATCATCTTCGACCTCATGGTCGTCGGCACGCTCACCGCGGGCGCCATGCTGATCATGTGGATTGGTGAACTCATCACCCAGCGCGGTATCGGCAATGGCATGTCGCTGATCATCTTCGCGAACATCATGGCCGGCCTTCCGCAGGCTATCTTCTCCAGCACCGAGGGCAATGCCGGTGGCATCATCACCATGGTGATCATCTGTGCCATCATCCTGCTGGTTATCCCGCTGATTGTTTTCCTTGAGCGCGGCCAGCGCCGCATCCCGGTCTCCTACGCTAAGCGCGTCGTGGGCCGTCGCATGATGGGTGGCCAGACCACCTACCTGCCCATCAAGGTCAACACCGCGGGTGTCGTGCCGATCATCTTCGCTTCGGCGCTGCTGTACTTCCCGGCTCAGATTGCCGTGTTCTTCCCCGGCATCGGCTGGATTCAGGCTGTTGCCTCCGCGCTTTCGACCGGTTGGCTCAACTGGGTGCTTAACGTTGTCCTCATCGTGTTCTTCGCGTACTTCTACACCTCTATGGTGTTCAACCCCGATGACACGGCCGATAACCTTAAGAAGCAGGGCGGCTTTATTCCGGGCGTGCGTCCGGGTAGGGCTACCGCGGCCTACATCAAGAACGCGCTCAACAAGATCACGCTTCCCAGCGCTGTCTTTTTGGCGCTCATCGCCATCGTGCCTTCGATCATCTTCTCCTTCACGGGTAACCAGCTGATCCAGGCATTTGGCGGCACGTCCATCCTCATCATGGTCGGCGTCGTGCTCGACACGGTCGATAAGCTCGAAGGCCAGATCAAGATGTATGATTACGATGGATTCTTTAAATAGGCTAGAGGAGGATTGCTCATGAACCTCGTATTGCTCGGAGCTCCGGGTGCCGGTAAGGGCACCGTCGCACAGGAGCTCGTCGCCGAGTTTGGCGTCGCTCACATTTCCACGGGCGACCTGCTGCGTGCTGCCGTCAAGGGCGGCACCGAGCTTGGTATTCAGGCTAAGAAGTACATGGACGCTGGCGAGCTCGTTCCCGACCAGCTCGTGATCGACCTTGTCAAGGAGCGCCTTGCCGCCGATGACGCCCAGCAGGGCTTCATCCTTGACGGCTTCCCGCGCAACACCGCCCAGGCCGTGACGCTTGATTCCGAGCTCTCCGCCATGGGTCGCGAGATCGACTGCGCCCTTCTGGTCGATGTGGCCCCCGAGGTCATTATCGATCGTCTGTCTTCGCGTCGCACCTGCCGCGCCTGCGGTTACACCGGCACCGCTGCCGATGCTACCTGCCCCAAGTGCGCAGGCGAGATGTATCAGCGCGACGACGACAAGCCCGAGACCATCAAGAACCGTCTCGACGTCTACGAGAAGTCCACGAGCCCGCTCGTCGACTACTATCGTGGCCAGGGTCTGCTCAAGTCGGTCAACGGTGACCAGGCTCGTGAGACCGTGTACGGGGATGTCAAAGAGGCTCTCGGTCTATGATCAAGATTAAGTCTGCAACGCAAATCGAGCAGATGAAGAAGGCAGGAGCGCTATCTAAGATGGCGCTCCGCCACGTTGGAGCCATGGTGCGCCCCGGCGTTTCGACTTTTGAGCTCGATCAGCTCGCGGAGCAGATTATCCGCATGCATGGCGGCACCCCGGCCTTTAAGGGTTACGGCGGGTTCCCGGGGACCATTTGCGCATCGATCAACGATGCCGTGGTCCACGGTATTCCCAACCCCGACATGATCCTGCGCGATGGCGATATCATCTCCATCGATACGGGAGCCGTTGTCGACGGTTGGGTCGGCGATAATGCTTGGACGTTTTTCGTCGGCACCCCCACGCCCGAAGCCAAGGCTTTGTGCGAGGTCACGCGCGATTGCCTTAAGGCTGCCATCGATCAGGCTGTTCCCGGTAACCATATCGGGGACGTCGGTTATGCCGTTCAGTCCCTCGCCGAGTCTCACGGTTACGGCGTGCTTCGTGATTATGTGGGCCATGGCATTGGTCGCGTGATGCACGAGGACCCCAACGTTCCTAACTATGGAAAGAAGGGGAGGGGCGTTCGCCTCCAGGCCGGCATGGTCATTGCCATCGAGCCGATGGTTACGATGGGTTCCAACCATGTGAGCACGGGCTCCGACGGTTGGATTGTTACGACCAACGACCACCTGCCCGCCGCGCACTACGAGAACACCGTCGCCATTACCAATGACGGTCCGGTGATTCTCACCACCGACGCGCAAGGTGCCTGGTGTTCCTTGCAGGGCGGTGAAATGTAGGGCTTGCGTCAAATGCACGTCTTAACATTTCAAATGTAACAAGTTCCGCTTAGTTGTGGAGCCATTACGAAGATATTACGATACGTGCATGCGTATTGTAGAATACTCAATCGCTGTCGTTTTCTAGAGAAAGATGATTGCTTGTGAAGAAGGAAGACGCAATTGAGCTCGAGGGTACGGTAAAGGAACCGTTGCCCAATGCCATGTTTAAGGTCGAGCTCGAGAACGGTCATTCGGTTCTGTGCAACATTTCTGGCAAGATCCGAATGAATTACATCCGTATTCTCCCCGGTGACAGGGTTGTTGTGGAGCTTTCCCCGTACGACCTGACCCGCGGCCGCATCACCTATCGCTACAAATAGCGGCACGCATACACGCACTCTATTTCCGGCTGCAGGCTTAGCTCAACCTACAGTCGGATTGTGTGTGAAGACCAGCCATAGTTTTAAACGCCTGCGGCTGGGCGAGTAGATAGTAGGGAAGTAGTTTGAGCGCTACCGAAAGGAAGAACGATGAAGGTACGTCCTTCGGTCAAGAAGATGTGCGATAAGTGCAAAATCATTAGGCGCCATGGCAAGGTCCTCGTCATTTGCGAGAACCCCCGTCATAAGCAGCGTCAGGGTTAAGAGAGGAGACTACGTTGGCCCGTATTAATGGTGTCGACCTCCCGCGTGAGAAGCGCGTTGAGATCGGTCTGACCTACATTTACGGCATCGGCCGCACCACTGCGACGAAGATCTGCGTCGAGTGCAACGTTAACGTGGATACGCGCGTTAAGGACCTCACCGAGGATGAGGTTAACGCCATCCGCGATTATATCGATAAGAACCAGATCATGGTTGAGGGCGACCTCCGCCGTGAGCGCAACCAGAACGTCAAGCGCCTTATGGACATCGGCTGCAACCGCGGCCTTCGTCACCGCAAGGGCCTCCCGGTCCGCGGCCAGCGCACCCACACTAACGCTCGTACCCGCAAGGGCCCGAAGCGTCAGATCGGTGCTAAGAAGAAGAAATAAGGAGCGCTAGATAGATGGCTACTGCTAAGAAGAACGTTCGCGCTGCCCGTCTGAAGCGCGCGGACCGTAAGAACATTTCCGTGGGCCAGGCTCACATTCGTTCTACGTTCAACAACACGATCGTTTCGATCACCGATCCCCAGGGCAACGTCATTTCCTGGAAGTCGGCTGGCCAGGTGGGCTTCAAGGGCTCCCGTAAGTCCACGCCGTTCGCTGCCCAGATGGCTGCCGAGGCTGCTGCCAAGCAGGCCATGGAGCACGGTATGAAGAAGGTTTCCGTCTTCGTCAAGGGCCCCGGCTCCGGTCGTGAGACCGCCATCCGCTCCCTCCAGGCTGCTGGCCTCGAGGTCTCGAGCATCCAGGACAAGACCCCCATTCCGCACAACGGCTGCCGCCCCAAGAAGCGTCGCCGCGTGTAACTGAAAGGATCGATTAACTATGGCAATCGACAGGACTCCTGTTCTTAAGCGCTGCCGTCAGCTCGGGATCGATCCCGCTGAGCTCGGTTACAGCAGCAAGAAGGAATCTATCCGTCAGCCCAAGCGCCGTCGCAAGGAATCTGAGTACGGCATGCAGCTGCGCGAGAAGCAGAAGGTCAAGTTCATCTATGGCGTTCTGGAGAAGCAGTTCCACGGCTACTTCAACAAGGCCCGCAAGATGAACGGCGTCACCGGTGAGAACCTCATGATCATCCTTGAGTCTCGCCTCGACAACGTCGTCTTCCGTCTTGGCTTCGCCCGCACCCGTAAAGAGGCTCGTCAGTCCGTCCGCCACGGTCACTTCACCGTGAACGGCAAGCGCGTGGACATCCCGTCCTACCGCGTCAAGGCCGGCGACGTCGTCGCTGTCGGCGAGAAGTTCCGTGACCTCCTCCCCATCAAGGAGGCCCTGATTTCCTCCGAGCGCTTTGAGGTCCCTGGCTGGCTCGAGGTCGATATCGAGAAGCTGTCTGGTAACGTGCTCGCTCTGCCGACGCGTGAGCAGATCAGCGGTGATATCAACGAGCAGCTCATCGTCGAGCTCTACTCTA
>ERZ1032357.341-NODE-341-length-14298-cov-102.597276_pt1 | contig 14298 bp, 10 predicted proteins | sample MGYA00517100_ERZ1032357 | MGnify/ENA primary metagenome ERZ1032357 (study PRJEB33719, sample SAMN04262589) | wastewater metagenome | biome: periurban shantytown; feature: animal feces; material: feces | host: Canis lupus familiaris | place: Peru: Lima...
TCGAGCTGCTGCTCCTTGGTGAGCTTGACGAAGTTCACCGCGTAGCCGGAGACGCGCACGGTCAGGTGCGGGTACTTTTCAGGGTGCTCGACGGCGTCCTCCATGGTCTCGCGGCGCAGAACGTTGATGTTCGCGTGGTAGAGGCCGTGGCCGTTGCCCGCGTCCAGGATGCCGACCAGGTTGCCGATGCGCTCGTCCTCGTCACGGCCCAGACCATCAGGGGTGATGGTGTTGGTCAGCGAGATGCCGTCAAGAGCGTCGTTGTAGTCGATCTTGCCGACGGAGAACATGGACGGCAGCATGCCGTGCGAGTCCATGCCGTTCTCCGGGTTGGCGCCCGGAGCGTACGGGGTGCCCTTCTTGTGGCCGGACGGGAAGGCGCCGGTGGCCTTGCCGTATTCCACGTTGGAGGTGATGGTCAGGATGGACTGGGTCGGGACGGCGTCGCGGTACACCGGCAGACGCTTGACCTGGCCCATGACGGTGGAGACGACCCACTTGGCGATGTCGTCGGCGCGGTCGTCATCGTTGCCGTAGACCGGGAACTCGCCCTCGGTGCGGTAACCGACGACCAGATCGTCGTCGGCGCCTTCGACGTACTCGTACTCGTGGCCTTCGAGGTTCTTGGCTTCCTTGTTGGTGATCGGGTACACCTTGGCGTACTTGATGGCGGACAGGGAGTCGGCGGCGATGGACAGACCGGACATGCCGCAGCCGAGGGTGCGGTACACTTCCTTGTCGTGCAGAGCCATCTCGATGGACTCGTAAGCGTACTTATCATGCATGTAATGGATGATGTTCAGAGCCATCACATAGGTCTCGGACAGCCATTCGAGGGCCTTCTCGTAGTTGGCCTTGACCTTCTCGTAATCCAGCGTGCCATCAGCTTCCGGCTTGATCGGGTCGATGACGCCCTTGTCGATGACCTGCATGCCGGTCATCTCGTCACGTCCGCCGTTGATGGCGTACAGCAGGGCCTTGGCGGAGTTCACACGGGCGGCGAAGAACTGCATCTGCTTGCCCACGCGCATCGGGGAGACGCAGCATGCGATGGCGGCGTCGTCGCCCCAGTGGGAGCGGATTTCCTTATCGGACTCGTACTGGATTGCCGAGGTGTCGATGGAGATTCGGGCGCAGAAGCGCTTGTAGGCTTCCGGCAGCTTCGGATCCCAGAAGATGGTGATGTTCGGCTCCGGGCCAGGTCCGAGGTGCTCGAGGGTCAGGGTGTTGAGCAGACGGAACGAGGTCTTGGTGACCATGGTACGGCCGTCGTCGCCGAAGCCGGCGTCGGACCAAGTCGCCCAGTACGGATCGCCGGAGAAGATCGCGTCGTAATCCTTGGTACGCAGGAAGCGCACGATGCGCAGCTTCATGACCAGGTTGTCGATGATCTCCTGTGCGTCGGTCTCGGTAATCTTGCCGGCCTTCAGGTCGCGCTCGAAGTAGACGTCGAAGAAGGTGGAGACACGGCCGAAGGACATGGCAGCGCCGTCCTGGCTCTTGACGGAGGCGAGGTAGCCCATGTAGGTCCACTGCACGGCTTCCTGTGCGGTCTGTGCCGGGCGGGACAGGTCGAGGCCGTACTCGTTGCCGAGGTTGATCAGCTGCTTCAGGGCCTTGATCTGCTCGTCATGCTCCTCGCGGAAGCGGATCCAGTGCTCGATCTCCGGCTCGGTGAAGTCGTTGCGGTACGGGATGGAGTCCTTGTCGCGCTGCTTGAACTTGATCAGCGTGTTCACGCCGTACAGGGCCACACGACGGTAATCGCCGATGATGCGGCCGCGGCCGTAGGCATCCGGCAGGCCGGTGAGGATCTTGTTGTGGCGAGCTACCTTGATCTGCTTGGTGTAGACGCCGAAGACGCCGTCGTTGTGGGTCTTGCGGTACTTGGTGAAGATCTTCTTGATCTCCGGATCGGGCTCCTTGCCGGCTTCCTTGATGGCCTGCTCGACCATACGCCAGCCGCCGTTCGGCATCATGGCGCGCTTGCACGGCACATCGGTCTGCAGACCGACAATCACATTGTCGACTTCCGGGGAATCGATGTAGCCGGCCGGGAAGGCGTCGATGCCCGCCGGGGTGTGGGTGTCCACGTCGTAGACGCGCTGCTTGCGCTCCACGGCCAGGTAGTTGTCGTCGAGGTACTTCCACAGGTGCTTGGTCTTCTCGGTGGCAGGAGCCAAGAATGTCTCGTCGCCCTCGTACGGGGTGTAGTTCTTCTGGATGAAGTCGCGGACGTCAATATCCTTCTGCCAGTTGCCCTCGGTGAAGCCGGCCCACGCCTTGGCGTCGAGCTCCTCCTGGGAGACAGCTGCATTTTCTACTGCGGTCATGTCACTCCTTAAATGGGGTTGTAGGTTTCGCATCTTCACGGAACCCTTGGTTCAACAGTGTAGTTGGCACTTGCTTGGGAAAAGCCGAAATTGGGAGTGAGCTATCTCACATTGTTTTTTGTGAACGCTACCATTCCAATGGTTTCTAGGTATTGATGGGGCTATTGCACGTCTCCAGATATGGGAAACCGCTCATACTGTGATGTTCGTATGAGCGGCTTGGTGAGCGGTTCGGTCTTGAGATTGACAGCAGAACCGTATCCGTCTGTTTTGGCCGTCAGTCTTCATCGTTCGCTTGCGCGGATTTCACACCGTAGTTCTTCCAGCGCCGGTTCTCCTCCTCCCATCTGGCGTTGCGGTCCACCACGATGTCCCAGGCGTGTTCGGCATCTTCCTTGGTCTTGTACGGGCCCATGCGCTGTTCAATCGGTGAGACCATGCCCAGCTCGGCCTGCTTCTTGACGGTGTTGAAATACCACTGCTTCTTGTTATCGTCTGTCATTGGTACCTCCTCAACGGTATTACTTGCTCCCGCTGGCGGGAGCAATATATGTTTATTCCCTGAACGCGTTGGTGACGGGCAGTCGGCGGTCGCGGCCGAACGCGAGGGCCGTGACCTTCGGTCCCAACGGGTATTGGCGGCGCTTCCATTCGGCGCGGTCCACCAATCGCATCACAGTGTCCACGGTGGCCTGGTCGAAGCCGTCGGCCAACAGGTCGGCGCGGCCGTGCGCGTGCTCGATGTATGCAGCGAGCACCTTGTCGAGCAGCGCGTATTCGGGCAGGGAGTCGGAGTCCTTCTGCCCGGGGCGCAACTCGGCCGAGGGAGCCTTCTCGATGGATGAGACCGGAATCATCACGCCGTCCTTCAACGGGATGCCGGCGTTGCCGTCCTCGTTGCCCACGATCTTGAGCCCGCCGATACCGACGCCTGCGGCCGCGGCCTTGTTACGCCAACGACTGATCTCCCAGACACGGGTCTTGAGCAGGTCCTTGATGGGTGCGTAGCCGCCGACCGCATCGCCGTAGATGGTTGAGTAGCCGCAGGCGAGCTCTGACTTGTTGCCGGTGGCCACGGCGAGCAGGCCGCGAGAATTGGAACTGGCCATCACGATCACACCGCGGATGCGGGCCTGCAGGTTCTCGGCGGAGACGCCATCAAGGTCAAGTTGCTGTTGGTAGGCGTTGAACAATGGCTCAATAGGCTGGACCTCGTAATGGGCACCGATGTTGGAGGCCAGGTCAGCGGCGTCGTCTTTGGAACCATCGGAGGAGTACATGGAGGGCATGGAGATGCCCCAGACGTTCTCGCCGCCGCATGCGTCGGCCGCCATGGCGGCTACCAGTGCGGAGTCGATGCCTCCTGAGAGGCCCAGCGTCACGCCGGTGAAGTGGTTCTTGGCCATGTAGTCCTTGAGGCCGAGCACGCAGGCAGTGTATACCTCTTCGTCCGGGTCGAGTTCCGGAACGATCTCGGCCTTGACCTGATGTTCGGCGGTGGAATCGAAGTCCCAGAACGTCAGGTTTTCCATGAACATCGGGCCGCGTTCGATAAGCGTGCCGTCGGCATCGACCACGAAGCTGCCACCGTCGAAGACCAGGTCGTCCTGACCGCCGACCTGATTCAGGTAGATGACCGGGGCGTTGACTTCGGCGGCACGACGCTGGGCGAGCTCGAAACGGGTGTTGGTCTTGCCTTCCTCATACGGCGAGCCGTTGATGGTGAGCAGCAGGTCGATGTTCTTGGTGGCCAGGTCGGCCACCGGGCCACCATCCTGCCAGATGTCCTCGCAGATGGCCACGCCGATGGTGGCACCATCCACGTCGAGGGTCACGGAACGGTCGCCGGCGGAGAAGATACGGAATTCGTCGAACACGCCGTAGTTGGGCAGGAAGTGCTTGTCGTAGCCGGCCCAGACCACGCCCTGATGCAATACCACCAGTCGGTTGCGCGGCTTGGAGGTCTTACGATCAGTGCCCACGGTGCCAACCACCACGAACAGATTGCCGAGGCCGTCGTCGTTGAGCTGGGCGGCGAGTTCGTTGGCCTTGTCCCATGCGGCTTGGCGGAAGGTGCGGCGCAGGGCCAGATCTTCGATGGGGTATCCGGTGAGGGTCATTTCCGGGAAAACAACCACTTGGGCATTCCCTGCGGCGGCTTTACGGGAGTAGTCGAGCACTTTGGCGGCGTTGGCATCGAGCGCGCCGACGCAGGTGTCGATCTGGGCGAGTGCGAAGCGAAGCTGTGTCATAGCTTCTTAGTGTAGCCGCGTATGGCGTCGGATTGCCTGTTCTTCCGGCTTGGCGTCATTCATTAGGTCGTTTTTGCGTTCATTAGGTCACTGCAATGCGATATCAGTCGTTGCAATGGCGCGATTCCAACAACCAGTATCGCCGTCCACCGACCTAATGGACGATGAATCGACCTAATGAACGAATGTCACTCCCCTCAGTCAGCTTCGCTGATAGCTCGTCCTGCACTTATGGACGGGCGAGGCCCGCGCATATCTGGTTCGGCTGTCGCCTCACCTTCGGCTGCAGACAGCCCATTGGGCTGTCTGCCTAACGCCTCAGCCTCCAGAGGGGAGCCAAAAAAGGATTTACCTCAGCTCGTTGAGCACGCGCAGGGCGGCGTTGACGTAGAAGTTGACGAAGGTGGGAATGGATTCGTCGAGACCCACGAAATGCGGGCTATGCCAGTCGGCGCAACCTTCCTGGCCGTTTGACCCGACGAACGCGAACACCGGCAACGTCACCTTGGCGAATTCGCAGAAGTCCTCCCCCGCCATCGACTGACGTATCGGTTCGAGCTGCGCGTAGTCGTTGACATCCGCCGCCACGGCCTTGGCAAGACCTGGATCGGAGACCAGCGGGTCTTGGAAATCATCCCAGACCACATCGGCGCTGATACCGTATGCCTCGGCGGTGTGTTCCACCACTTCCTTGAATCGGCGGCCGACCAGATTGCCATCCGACTTGTGGAAATAGCGCACAGTCCCTTGGAATCCGGCTTCGGCGGGCACCACGTTCCACACATGGCCGCCGTGCACTTCGGTAACGGACAGCACCAGCGGGTGGAAGGGCGTGACGTTGCGGCTCACGATGGTCTGCAGGCTCAGAATAATACTGGCGAGCGCTTCGATGGGCCCGGTGCCCTTGTACGGGTAGCCGGCGTGGGTGCCTTGGGCGTGGAGGGTCACGCGGAATTTCACGCAGCCGGCCATCATCGGCTCGACGCCGATGGCCAGCTGGCCGGACGCATAGTTGGGGTTGTTGTGCGTGCCGATAATGGCTTCGACGTCATCCACGAGTCCGGCGCCGATCATGGCGCGAGCGCCTTGGCCGGTCTCCTCACTCGGCTGGAACAGAATCTTGATTGAGCCGGCGAACTTGTCACGGTGCTCGGCGAGCCAGAAGGCGGCACCGAGCAGACCGGTCATGTGCAGGTCGTGGCCGCAGCCGTGCATCACGCCTTCATTGACGGAGCTGAACTCCAGTCCGGAGTCTTCCACGATGGGCAGGCCGTCGATGTCGGCGCGCAGCCCGATACGCGGCCCGGGACCGGCCTCGCCCTGAATGAGCCCCACAACACCAGTCTCCAGCGGGTTGTGCAGGATCTCGATGCCGTGCGCCTTGAGCTGGTCGGTCAGATAGATGCTGGTGTCGAATTCACGGAAACTACGCTCCGGATGGGCGTGCAGGTAGTGGCGGATGGTGATGAGTTCGTGGTCGATGTCGATATGTTCACTCATGGTTCCCGATTCTAGTAGCGCGAAGAATATATTGCGGCCCTCGCTTCATATTGGCGAGGGCCGCGATCTATGGGGTCAGTATGCCTTGTTATTGCTGGCGTTTGAGCAGTCGTTTGGCGATGGCGTTGGCGATGCCCTGCACCACCTGGACCAGTACGATCATGATGATCACGGCCGTCCAGGTGACGGTCTGGTCGAACTTCTGGTAGCCGTAGGCGATGGCGAAGTTACCGAGACCGCCACCGCCGATGTAGCCGGCCATGGCAGACATGTCAAGCACGCCGATGAACAGGAAGGCGTAGGCCAGGATCAGCGGTGCCAGGGCTTCGGGGATGAGTACGGTGCGGATGATGGTGAGCTTGCCGGCACCCATCGAACGCGCGGCCTCGATTACTCCCGGGTCGACCGGCACGAGATTCTGTTCGACCAGACGAGAAGTGGCGAAGGTGCACATGACCACCATCGGGAAGATGGCGGCCACGGTGCCGATGGACGTGCCGACCACGACGATGGTGAGCGGCTGCATGGCTGCCAGGAAAATGATGAACGGAATCGGGCGCACGATGTTGACGATGATGTCAAGGATGCGGTAGACGACCGCGTTCTCGAACAGGTTGCCGGGGCGGGTGCCATAGAGCACCACGCCGAGGATCAGGCCGAGGAATCCGCCGATGACAAGGGTGACGAGCACCATGGTCAGGGTCTGGCCGATGGATTCGAACAATAGTGGGCGCAGCACGTTCCAGTCGCTACGCGAGTTGGCGAGGATGATCATGCGTTGTCTCCTTCATGTGCGGCGGCGGATACAGCGGGCGCGGTGGCAGTATCGGCCGCCAGTGGGTCATGGGCGCGGTCTTCGGCGTAGGAGGCATGTCCGGCAACTGCGTCGGCGTAAGCCACGGGCTTTGCGGCGGTGCCGAAGTCAATGACGTCGCTATTGGCGGCGAGCTCGCGCAGGAATTCGTCCACGTGCCAGCCGGGCCCGTTGAATTCGTAGGTGATGGCACCGATGGCGGTTCCCTTGACCGTGTCGATGCCGCCGTAGAGCAGGCTGGATTCGACGCCGTATTTGGCGATGAGTTCGGAGATGTTCTGTCCGGATGCCTTGAGTTCGTGGCCATGGCTGCCGGAAACGTCCTTTTGGCGGATGAGCACGGTGACGATGCGGCCCGACCATTCGTGGTGCAATCGCTCGACCCGGTCTTCCTCGGGCAGGCCGGACAGGGCGGTGGCGATGAATCGCTTGGTCACCGGCTGCTGGGGCGCGGCGAACACGTCGTATACGTCGCCGGATTCGACCACGCGTCCGGCGCTCATTACGGCCACGCGGCCGGCAATCTGCTGGACCACGTTCATCTGATGGGTGATAAGCACAATGGTGATGCCGAATTCCTCGTTCACACGCTTGAGCAAGGCCAGCACTTCGGTGGTGGTTTCCGGGTCGAGCGCGCTGGTGGCTTCGTCGGCGAGCAGAATCTCCGGATTAGTGGCCAGTGCGCGGGCGATGCCGACGCGCTGCTTCTGGCCGCCGGACAGCTGCGAGGGGTATTTGTTTACGTGCTCACTAAGGCCCACGAATTCGAGAAGTTCGTTGACGCGACGATCCTGATAGTCCTTGCGCCAGTGATCGAGTTGCAGCGGGTAGGCGATGTTCTGCGCCACGGTTTTGGTGGAGAACAGGTTGAACTGCTGGAAAATCATGCCGATTTTCTGGCGGATGGGCCGCAGCTTGGTCTCACTCAAAGAGGTGATATCGGTGCCGAGCACGGTCACGGTGCCGGAGGTGGGTCGTTCGAGCGCGTTGATAAGCCGGACCAGTGTGGATTTGCCTGCACCGGAATAGCCGATGATGCCGAAGATGTCGCCGCGATCGATGGTCAGGCTGACGTCATCCACGGCTCGTGCGATGTTCGCGCCGCGTCCGCGTGTTTTGAATTCCTTCACGACATGGTCGAAGGTGATGATGGGGTCGCTCATAGTGCTCCCTGATGCTGGTTGTTGATGTCCGGTCACGGAAGCGGAGCGAATCCCGATTGTTGGCTCGGGTACTCGCTCCGCTTGGTGGTAATGGCTATGGACAGGTTAGTCGTGCACTCGTATCAGCCACGGCTCACTGCTGGGCTTTGGCGTCCTTCTCAATGTCGGACAGGAAGCCTTGCAGCTCGCTGGCGCTGAACTTGTCGGCGAACACCGCGGTACCGCCGGAATTCTCCTGCAGGGCGTCGAGCACATCCTTCTGCTGGTAGATGGAAACGAGCTTCTTGTAGGTCTCGTTGTTCACGTCCGCCTTGCGGGCCACCCACACGTTGATGTAGGGGCGAGCTTCTTCGGATTCGGCGTCATCCTGGTAGATGGCGTCCTTCGGGTTGAGACCGGCGTCGGCCACGTAGTCGTTGTTGATCACACCAGCGGCGATGGTCGGGTCCTTCAGGGTGGTGGCCACCTGTTCGGCCTTGAGCGGGGTGACCTTGACCTTGCTCTTGGCTTCGTCGATGTCGGCCGGAGTGGAGAAGGCGGTCCAGTCGCCCTTGAGCGTCACGAGACCGGCGGCCTTGAGCACGCCGATAGCGCGGGCCTGGTTGGTTTCGTCGTTCGGAATGGTGACGGTGTCGCCCTGCTTCAGGTCCTTGATGTCCTTGACCTTGGTGGAGTACACGCCGGAAAGCACGTCGAGAGGGGCTTTGACAATGGAAGCTATGACTACCGATACTGCCAATGCCGATATCCGAGCCGTATTCTTCGATATCGATGGCACGCTCACCAGTTTCACGACCCATACGGTGCCGGATTCCACAATCGAGGCGATTCACCGGCTGCAGGCCGCAGGCGTCAAGGTGCTGATTTGCACGGGCCGCGCGCCTTCACAGATGCACGTGGTGCTGGATACCATGCCGGTGACGTTCGATGGCGTGGTGGCGTTCAATGGGCAGTATTGCTTTGATGACACCGGCTTCTTTGCCTCGCAGGCCTTGGATACTGCTGATATTGAGGTGATTCTCGACTGGCTGGACCGTCACCCCGATGTGGTGTGCAATTTCGGCGAGAAGGATTACGTGTACTTCAACCAGTCCAATGATCTGCTTCGCGCCACGTGGAGCAAACTGGGCAAAACCGCACCGACCCGGTATTTTGAGGACCCGCGCACCCGCGCGCTGGATCATGAGACTTTCCAGATCAGTCCCTTTGTCGGACCCGAGTTGGAGGCCGAACTGGTGGGACTGTGCAGCAATGTGCGCGGGGTGCGTTGGCATCCGGATTTCACGGATCTGATTCCGGCCGATGGCGGCAAGCCGCGCGGCATCCAGCGGTTCATGGCGCATTACGGCATCACGCGCGGGCAGACCATGGCCTTCGGCGATGGCGGCAATGACACGGATATGCTCGCCTACGCCGGCATCGGGGTCGCGATGGGCAATGCGACCGCCGAGCCAAAGGCCGCCGCCGATTACATCACCGACGACGTGGACCACGACGGTGTGCGCAATGCCCTACTGCATTTCGGGGTGCTACGCGATTATTGATGCCGTAGCGCCTCGACCGGGTCGAGCTTTGCCGCGCGCCTAGCTGGATAGTAGCCGAAAATCACGCCGACAGCGATGCAGATGCCCACTGTCAGTCCGATGGACTGCACGGAAACTGCTGGCGCGATACTCATGCCACCGGCGATGCCGGACACCAATCCAGCGGTGCCCAACGACAGCAAGTAGCCGATCAACGTGCCGATAAGACCTCCAAGCACTGTGATTGCAATGGATTCGGCGAGGAACTGCGCGGTCACGTCACGCCGAGTGGCACCCAATGCCCGGCGCAGGCCAATTTCGCGGATGCGTTCGGTAACGTTGGTGAGCATCATGTTCATAATGCCGATGCCGCCCACCAGCAACGAGACCCCGGCCACCGAACCCGCCAGCACCTGGAATGCGCTCATGAAGCTGGAAAGCTGGTCGATGGAGGATTGGGCGCTTACGACCGACAGATTCTGGTCGATCTGTTCGGTTGGGATACGCATGATGCGAGCGACAACGGTCTTCGTCTGTTCCGTGAGCTGGTCGATATCAACCCCGTCCTTGGCCAGTCCGTAGATCTGCATGTATCCCATGTTCGAGGACGCAAACCGCAGCGCCACAGTGGTGGCAGGCATATAGATATTCACGCTGTCGCCGCCCATGCCGCCCATCAATCCAGACGACTCGACCACACCCACAACGGTTGCTTCATTGCCGTCAAGCGTGACGGTTCTGCCGATGGCGTCAATGTCCGCGCTGCCGAACAGCTTCTGCACGCCCTGCCCGTCGAGAATCACCACCATTGCACCACTCGTTGCTTCACTCGATGTGAAGGCCCGTCCACGACCAATCGTCACTCCGGATACATCGAAGAAATGCTCGTCGACACCGGTGATGCTCGCCGACACCTTGTCGGTGGTACCGGGCGCGGCGATTGACGAGGCGGCACCATAGTTCGTCGGCGAGAAGTACTCGTAGTCGGTCAGTTCCTCGCGCATCGCAGTGATCTGTTCGTCGTCAAGGGTGCCGACGTCCGTGTAAATCGAAATCGTGCGCGCCGCGTTCATACCCAGTTCGCCGACCAGAGAGTCTCGAATGCCACCGATCAGTGAGGTCATGGTAATCACCGCGGCAATGCCGATGACGATGCCGAGAATGGTCAGTGCGCTTTTGCCTTTGTTCGCCCTCAGTGCGGAGCCGGTTTCCGCCAGCAGATCCCGTGTTCTCATCGGTACATCCCTTCACGCAGTACGCCGTCACGCATGTGCAGGCATCGGTCGGCGCGTTCGGCCACTTCGGGGCTGTGGGTGATGAGCACGATGGTTTTGCCTTGCTGCTTGAGCTGTTCGAACGTGTGCATCACCGCATCGCCGGTTTTGGAGTCCAGGTTGCCGGTCGGCTCGTCGCCGAGAATCAGCGGCGGGTCCTGTACCAACGCTCTGGCGATGGCCACGCGCTGCATCTGACCACCGGAGAGTTCATTGGTTTTGCGGTCGAACAGTTCCGGACTCAACGCCACTGATTGGAGTGCTTTGATGGCACGCCCTTCCCGTTCACGCACCGGGCAGTCGGAATAGGCCAGGGGCAGCATCACGTTGCGCAGCACGCTGGTGCGCGGCAGCAGATTGAAGGATTGGAACACGAAGCCGATGAGCCACCCGCGCAGTTCGGAGCGTTCGTCATCACTCAGATTCTGCACGTCCATGCCGCACAGGCGGTAGGTGCCGGATGATGGGCGGTCGAGCAGGCCCAGCGTGTTCATCAGCGTGGATTTGCCGGAACCGGATGGTCCCATGATGGCGAGGAACTCGCCTTGGCGCACGTTCATGGTGATGCCTTTGAGCACATGGGTGTAGGTGTCGCCTGTCTCGAAGATGCGGTTGATGTTTTCAACCTCGATGGCGTTGGCTGTGGCGGTGGGCACGGCAATGGTCTCATTACGCCGTTTGCCGCGATTTGCCCGGCTCGCGTCGGAACGAAACGGGAACATATCAGCGTGCCCTTTCGTCCGAAGCCGCGGTTTGCGAGGTGGAAGAAGCAGCATCGCCAGTATTGTCGGCAGCCGAAGCGCCATCAAGCATGATGACATCGCCCTTGCTCACATTGCCTTCCACAACGGCTTTGGTGTTGTTCTTGGCTTTGACCGTGACTCGCACCCGCTTGAACTCATGGGTTTCGGCGTTGGTCTCGAGCATGACCGCGCTGCTCTCCTTACCCTCATCCACGATGGCGGCGAGCGGCACCATCAAAGCGTTGTCAATGCTCTGCATGGTGATTTTCACACTGGCCGTCATGCCCGGCTTCAGTTTCGGATCAGGGGCGGGAATGATGAGACGCACGGCGTATCCCACGCCGCCGTTGCCACTCTGCCCGCCTGCCGAGGAATCAGCCAACTGCGACGTGGTGCTGGCGATGGTATCCACCTTGGCATCGAGCGTCAGTCCCGGCACCGCGGAGAACGTGACTTTGGCGCTCTGGTCCTTGGCCACTTTAGTGATATCCAGCTCATTGATGTTGACATTGACCTTCATCTGACTCAGGTCGGCGATCTGACACAATGGTTTACCGTCTGCGCCGGCGGAAGTGGATGAGCCATCGGAGGAAGCTCCGATGGCGGCACCGGGCACCGCGCTCATGGTCAGCACCGTGCCCGAGACCGGAGCAGTGACCGTACGCTTGTTGGCTTGGGCGACCGCCTCGTCATAGGTGGCTTGTGCTTGCTGAACGGCGACCTGCGCGCTCTCCACGCCGCTTTGTGCAGCGGGCAGCTGTCCGGCCGCATCATCGTCAGCGGCTTGGCCTTCCTCACCATCCTGATTACGTGCCTGACCTATGGTCGCATTGATTTGGTTCACCTGCTGCTGGGCGGCATTAAGGTTTGAGTTCGCTGCTCGCAGAGCCAGATCGGCCTGATTCACGTCGCTATCGAGCTTGTCGTTGTTGATGGTAAACAGTACGTCGCCGGCGTTGACGGTTGCGCCTTCCTGTACCTTGACTTCGCCGATGGTGCCGTCGATCTGCGGGGCGACGACGGTGGAGTTGATGGGTTCTATGGAACCGGTGGAGCTGACTTGGTCGACGAAATGGCCACGTTCCACCGTTGCCGTGGATACCGGAGACACGCCCCCATCTGACGGGGTAATAATCGCGTGCACCACCATAAAGCCGATAATCAGTACCGCCACGACGGCGACGGCGATGATGCGATGCACCACGCGCTTTTCTTGCGCGTCTCACGTTCGCGCATTAATCGGTTGAATTCGGCGACTTCCGCGTTCTCCGCCTCGCCTTGGGCAAGGGCGTCGACACTTGATTCCACGGTGTCGGTAGCGTCCAACGGTTGTATGATTGCGGTCTGCTGCTGATCCTTCTGCATGTGCTCTCCCCCATGGCTGGCTCCGAGCCTCGTGCCCGGATACTGGTTCCAAGCCTATGGAGGAATGGCGTGGTTTCCATCATGCGCAGGATTGAATTGATGGGGAGTTGGCATCCTTAAGGATTAGTTGGGGTGGGGAATTTATGGGCTGTTTTCAGTCTTGGCTCTCGCCTTCGCTTCCGCTTTTCTCTCCCCCAGTCATGCTTCGCATGACAGCCTCCTCGTCAGAGGGGGCTTATGAATAAGCAAAGGGCTCGGGACGAATCCCGAGCCCTTTGGCGTTAGCGAACTAACAACACCGTGGAGGTGTTATCACTCGTTGTCGCCAGCGGTAGCGGCGGTAGCGGTGACGGCACCCTTCTTGTCGGTGTTCACGCCGGAGTACACCCAGTCGGTGTAGTCCGGGTGGTCGTAGCCCTTGTCGACGGCGAACTGGAAGGCCTCATCACGGAACTTCTCGAGCTCGTCGATCTTGTCGGCGTACTTGTCGGCGTCGATCATGCGCAGGGCCTCAGCGGTCAGCTCGTAGCGGTCGATGCGGTTGACACGAACCATGTCGTACGGGGTGGTGGTGGAGCCCTCCTCCTCGTAGCCGTGGACGTTGAAGTTGTCGTGGTTCGGACGGTCGTAGATCAGGCCGCGCACGTCGTGAGCGTAGGAGTGGTACGCGAACAGCACCGGCTTGTCGGCGGTGAAGATGTCGGCGAACTCCTCGTCGGTCAGAGCCTCGTCGTTCTCCTTGGCGGACTGCAGGGAGAGCAGGTCGGCAACGTTCACAACCTTGAACTTGACGCCCAGTTCCTTCAGCTTGTCGGAAGCAGCCATGATCTCCTGAGTCGGAACATCGCCGGCGGCGGCAAGCACGACCTCGGCCTCATCGTTGTTCTTGGCGGTGGAAGCCCAATCCCAAGCGGCGGCACCCTTCTCGAGCTCGGCACGAGCCTCGTCCAGGGTCAGCCAGGTGGCAGCAGGCTGCTTACCAGCGATGATGGCGTTGATCTTGTTGGTGGACTTGTAGCACTTCTCGGCGATGGCCAGCAGCATGTTCGCATCGGTGGCGAAGTAGATGCCGATGACGTGGTCATTGTGGAAGCACTTGTTCAGCAGGACGGAGGTGACACCCGGGTCCTGGTGGGAGAAGCCGTTGTGGTCCTGACGCCAAACGTGGGAGGAGACCAGCAGGTTCATGGAGGCGATCGGCTTGCGCCACGGAATCTCGCGGACGGTAGCCTCAAGCCACTTGGCGTGCTGGTTCAGCATGGAGTCGATCACGTGGACGAAGGACTCGTAGGAGCTCCAGATGCCGTGACGACCGGTCAGCAGGTAGCCCT
>ERZ1032357.345-NODE-345-length-14197-cov-47.910833_pt1 | contig 14197 bp, 5 predicted proteins | sample MGYA00517100_ERZ1032357 | MGnify/ENA primary metagenome ERZ1032357 (study PRJEB33719, sample SAMN04262589) | wastewater metagenome | biome: periurban shantytown; feature: animal feces; material: feces | host: Canis lupus familiaris | place: Peru: Lima | collected...
GGTCGCCCTCGTTGACGCCCAGGGTGACGTCCTTCGCGATCAGCTTGGTGGGAAACTCAAGATGCACGCCGTCGCAACCGAGCAGAATGGCCATATCGAAACGCTCCTCGCTCATGTTTGCATAATCCCCAATCCTACCAGCCCGCCGACCCCGCTTCCCCATCTCCATGGGGAACATCGCGCTCGATATCGATGTCCGATGAGCGCAATCGACCGGTTACGATGCACCCTCTCTCGCGAACGCACACGGTACCCAACATGTGCGCTCGGCGTTGGAAATCTGGCAATCCAGCTTGACCTTGACGTTACGTGAAGGTTTATCCTAGCGGCAATCGACGGCGGAAAGGTGAACATGGGGGCGCATAAGACCTACAGCATCGGAGAGGTGTCTGAGATTGCCGGAATCTCGCCGCGCACGCTGCGCTTTTACGAGGAGGCGGGGCTGTTGACGCCGACGCGCGGACCCAACGGATACCGCCGCTACGTATCGGCGGACATCGACCGTTTGCAGGAGATTCTACTTCTGCGTCACATTGGCGTGGGAGTCGCCGAGATATCGGATGCACTCAGCGGCACCGAAACGGACCGCACGTGTGCGCTGAATCGACACCTTGCGACACTCAAAGCGGAGCGAGACCGCCTCGATACGCTCATCCGCACCGTCGAGCAGACCATCGACCATATCGAGAAGGGAACCCACATGGACGACAAGGAAAAATTCGAGGGCATGAAACGAGAGCTCGTTGAAGACAATGAGCGCACGTACGGGCAGGAGGTGCGAGAACGCTGGGGTGACGCGGCGGCGGACGGCGCCAACCGCAAGATGCTCAACTTGAGCAAGGAGCAATTCGCGCGCTTCCAAGAGCTGGGACGCAGAATCAATGAAGAACTCGAAGATGCCGTGAGGGCGGGCGCCGATCCAACAGGACCAGCAGGTGCGCGCCTGTGCGCCCTTCACAAGGAATGGCTCGACTACACCTGGAGCTTCTACTCGCCGGAGGCACATAAGGGGTTGGCCGAGATGTATGTGGCAGACGGACGATTCGCCTCATATTATGACGAAGTCGTCAAGGGCTGCGCCGCTTGGCTGCGCGATGCGGTCATCGCCCACGCGCGATAGCGGTTCCATGGGCTCTCTCCGATCTCCTCATTGCCCACGCCGCGGTTGCGCTTAATCAATGTATACGCTTCTCCCCCGGTGCCACCGTGTCATGACGAGTCGGGCGCGTACCGCCATTCAGCCGTCCAAGCGGCATTGAAAAGGCGCCCTTGGAAATCCCCAAGGGCGCCTCGCCGTCATATAGATGCGCGTTCTCGCGCAAGATGAACCAGCTGCCTCTCAGCTACCGCTTGCGACGCGCCAGCCAGATTCCCAAGCCCGCAACAGCGACTCCCGCAATCGCGACGCCGACCGTCAGCACGAGGGAGGTGTCGCCCGTCGAGGGCAGCTTCTCGCCGCCGACCGGACCGCCAGGCATGTGGGGCGCACCCGGGTCGCCGGGTTCCACGGGTCTGTCATAGACGTTCTGGAACACGGGCGGCTCGCCCCACGAGGCAGTGGCGCTCAGGGCACCGCCGCCGTCATCGGAGAGCGCCACGGTCACCGTGAACGCCCTCCCGTCATACACGACGTCGTCCTTGACAAAACCGCCCGTCGCACGCTGCTGCTCCGTGGCATCGGACCAGCGCACGCCATCCGCGTTCACGGCATCCGCGGGCACGACCTCGCGCACGGTGTACACAAGCTCGCGCGCCCGCGAAATGACGCCGTCCTGATCGACCCAAGCGGCATCCGCCAAGTCCTCAGCCGTGTAGCGAAGGGGCGTGAACACGACGTTGCCGCGCGCTTCGTTCGAGACCGTCTGCAGGACCGTGCCGTCCGCATCCACCAGCTCGAAGGTAAACTCGCCGTCCGCAAGCGTCCGCCCCGTCAGTGTCTTGAACGCCATGATCGACACGGTTACGTCAGCGGGGTCGTAGGCGTTCGCAAAGATCACCGCGTCGACCTTGTTCCCGCTCTCGTCGAGCACCTCGTGTGTGGCGGAAAGCGTGCCGTCGCCGTTGTCCTTGACCGTCGTGCGCACGGTGTACACGGCCTCGTCGAACACGATCCCGCCGGCGTTCTCATCGACGACCTCGGCGAGACGGTACTCATGGACGCCCGGCTCCGTATAGGTGAGCGCCGGGAAGACGACCCTGCCGTCCGCATCGTTCGTCGCGGTCACGACCTGCACGTCCGCGCCCGCCCCGTCATCGACAAGCTCGGTAAGCGCGAATGTGTAGTCGCCCTCCGCAAGCGGCTTGCCGGTGAGGTCCTTGGAGATCGAAATCTGGTCGGTCACGCTCGAGGGCAGCTCGCGCACCGTGTAGGTATTGGTGAAGGTGAAGCTCGCGCCCTCGGCGGGATCGCGCGTCACGGTGAGGGCGCCCGAGCCGTCGTCCGTCACGGTGAAGGTCACCGTGCGCGATGCGTTCTGATCGTTAGTCACGCCCGGCACCTCACCAGACTCCGTGATGGTGTAGGTGAAGGACACCGTGCGCGGCTTCCCACTGCGCGCGGCCGCCTCGCCATCGGCAAGCGCCGCCAGGCCGGTGTCCTCGGGATGCTCCGTGGCCCATTTGCGGTTGAAGTCGTCGAGGGTGAACTTGATCATGCCGAAGTCGACCGAGCCGTCCTTGGCATTGGTGACCTCGGTGCGCTCGGGCATCGGCGCGCCGTCCTCACCCGTCACCGTGAAGGTGAACTTGCCGGTGATGTCCGCAGGCGCCAGGCCCTCGGCGTACGTCAGCACCTTGCGGCCCGCAAGCGCGATAGACACAGGCTCGCCACCGTTCGTGACGTAGGTGTTCTCAAATGAGTGACCGTCCAGCCCCTGCACCGTCGCCGCGAGCACGCCGTCACCCTCATCCTTGACACTCACCTCAAAGCTCAGGCTCGGAACGGTCGCGGAGACGCCGTCGGGCAGACCGTCAACGATCTCGACGGCGGTGTAGCGCACATGCCAGGTGCCCCGGGCGTCGCGCGTGGCGTACCCCCTATCGACGGCCTCTGCCAACGTATCGAGCGTGAACTCGATCTTGCCGAAGTCCACGGTTCCGTCGGTAGCGTTTTCAGCACGCGCGATGACCTCGCTGCTGCCAGCCGCGCCGTCGCCCGTCCTCAGCTCAAAGGAGAACTCCGCCGCCTCGAGCGGGCGTCCGTGGAGCACCTTGCTCGTCGCGATCGAGACGTCGCCCTGCGCCGCGTAGCTGTTCACGAAGGGCAGCACCACGGGCTCGACCTCTTCGGCCGCCTGGCCGCTCGTGTACACGTAGGTCTTCTCGCCCTCTGCGCCACCCGTCACGGTCGTGGCGACCGTCAGCGTGCCCGCACCGTCATCGGCGACGGAAATCGAAACGCCGTAGACCGTCTGGTCGTTGGTGTATCCGACACCGCCGCCCGTGCTCTCGCGCACCTCGTAGGCGAAGGTCTTCCCCGCGTCAGCCTGGGTGAACACAAGTCCACCGGGAAGACCGGCGAGAATATCGATGGAGTCGACGGCACCGTCCTTCGCTGCGTGGGACGTAAAGACCCGCTCCGTCTGTCCCTTGGCAAAACCGAGCCTGCTCGCAGCGGCGGCAATCGCCTCGGCGTCGTCGCCTGTCGCCTTCACGGTGAAGGCGAACTGACCGTCTGCCATATCGCGGCCGTTGAGGACCTTGGTGATCTTGAGGCCGCCCAGCGCGGAGTAGTCGACCGTGGACTCGTAGCGATTCGTGAACACGGGGACGCCCTCAACCGGCTTGCCGTCCTTGAACACCGACACCTCAGGAACGAGCTCACCGCCCGCGGCCTCAGAGACGTTCACCGTCGCACCGTAGACCGCATCGTCGAACGTCACGCCATTCGCCTGCGGAGCCTCATGCACCTCGCGCAATGTGTACTGATGCACGCCCGGCTCATCGAACGTCAAGCCCGAGAACCTCACGTTGCCCTCGGCGTCATTGCTCGAGACGAGCGGCTGACCGCCGTCGACCGGTGCGAGCACAAAGGAGAACTCACCCTCGGTGAGCGGATTCGGACGTCCCTCTAGCACCTTCTTGGCCATGAGGACCGTATCCGTCCGGCGCACCTTGTTGGTGAAGTACGCGCCATCCTCCTGCGGCCCATCCTGCAAGATGGGTCCGATCACAAAGACGTCGCCCACGCCGATGTCGAAGGCAGACACCGTGAAGCGGACCTCGCGATTGCTATACACGACGCCGTCCTTGACGAAGCCGCCGGCCGCCTTCTGCTCGTCCGTCGCGTTCTCATAGCGCACGCCTGCCGCGTTGACCGCATCGGCGGGAACTTTCTCACGAAGGCGGTAGTCGTACCTTCCGCTCTGCTCGTACAGGACGTCCGGGCTCGTCGAAATCCCAAACAGCTTGAAGCCGTTCTCGTCCTGAGGCGACTCGGCATTCACCGGCGCGACAACGAGCGGCACGGAGACGAAGCCCTCATCACCCGGCTTGTAGTCATGTCCACCAGAGCTGAAGGACATCTGCTCGCAGGTGAACTCAAAGGAGTCCGCAGCGGACCAATCGCGGCCGACGAGACGCTTGGTGAAGCGGTCGAACTGGAGGGCGCCGGGCCTTGCCTTATATCTGTTCACAAAGGGCACCCGCGGTTTTTCGGCCTGGCCCTCTGCGGGGTTGTCGCTATCCCACGTTCCGATCAGCTCGGGCTCTGCCAGCTGATCGCCCGTGAGCGCGTCATGCGTGCGCTTGACCGTTGTCACGGTCTTCATGGTTCCGTCGCCCTTGTCCGTGGGCGTGATGGAGACCAGGAACTGCGAGCTGTCATAGGTCACGCCATCGGCCTGAACGCCGAGCGCCTCGCCGTCCTCATCCCATGCGGGTTCGACATTCTCCTTAACCCGATACGAATACGTCTTCCCTGTATCCGCCTGCGTGAACTTCAGGCCCTTGAGCTTCTCCATCAGGTGCGCCTCGCCCTCCGGAGCCTCCCCGGCTGTGAAGATGCGTTCGAGCTGCTCCTCATCGGCGGGAAGGCCGCGGTCGAGCATCTTCTGCGCCGAGGCTGGGTCGACCGGTTCCAAGGTGAAGCCGAATTGCTTGGCCTCCAGGTCCTTGCCATACATGGTCTTGGCGACCTCGATGCCGGCGAAGGTCGTGCTCGCGCTGTAACGGTTCACGAAATCGAGCGTGATCACGCCGCTGGAATCAGTGTGCGCGCCCAGGTCGAGAGGAATGTTGACGATGGCACCCGAGCGATCGTACGTACGATAGAGTCTTGGAACGACCTTGAGCATGCCATCGAGGTTGTCGGTCACGCGGTATTCAAGACGGTAAATCGAATTGTCCCAACCGCCAACGAGGCCGGGTATCTGCTCACCACCCCACAGGGGCGTGGCCTCCTTGATGTAGTACGCATACGTGAGGCCCGCATGCGACTGGTCAAACTTAAGCTGGAGCTTGCCGTCCATAACGGCCTTCTCGCCGCTCATCGCCGCAGGAGCGCTGAAGCTCTTGTCCGTCTCAGCCAGCAGCTTGCGAGACTCCTCATCGGCGCCCTCGATCGTGAACGAGAACTCCCCGTCCTCCATATCGCGGCCCTCAAGCGTCTTGGTGAGTCTGATGCCCGCCGTTGAGGCAGCGGCACGATACGTGTTATGGAACTCGACACGGTCGGCACCGCCGGGCGTATGCTCAATCGGAGTAAGATCGTTGTCAAAGCCCGTCCAAGCGCCCTGCTCGTTAAGCGCCGTGACACGGTAGTAGGTAATCGTCGCAACGAGCACGTCTTTGCCGCCAGCGCGCTTGAGCGGGAACTCCTGGAGCTCGAGATCCACCCGCGCGACGAAGCGCGTCGAGTCATATGTCATGCCCTGCTTGGCAAAGCCGCCGGCAAGTTTCTGATCGACCGTCGCGGCATCCCATCTCACCCCATCGGCGTTGACGGCATCATCGGGGATGACCTCGAACAGCTCGTAGTCGAAGCGACCGGTCCGCTTATCAGCACCGTTTAGATGCTCGAACGTGAACGTGGGTTGTCCGAAGGAGAGCATCGAGCCCTTGTTGTGCACCTCGATGTATCGAGATGCACCATCGCCCGCAGTGCCCTCGGGCATGGGAGCGTCAGCCGCATGGTCGCCGGCGGGCCGCATGCGGAACGTGAACTCGCCCGCGCCCGAGCCGTCGACGGTGAAACCACGTCCATTGAGGACCTTCTTCGCCAACGGGCCGATCTGAACCTCATTCAGGGCGAAAACGTTCTTAAAGAACGCGGTGTGAACGCCGTTCTGAGGCTCAACGGGTACCCCGGCATCGTTATCGCCTTGTGGAACGCCGGCATCGTCAGCGAGCTTGCGCAGCCGAACGTCTGCGACGAGTTTGCCCGCCTTATCATCAGAGACGGTCACCACCACGCGATACGCGGCGTCGGAATACGACACGCCAGGGATGCGGTCGGCGGCATCCGGCGTCTTCTCGGCAAGCGCATACAGGTAGGTGCCCGGATGCTCGTAATGGATGGCGCCGAAGCTCTGGGCGTACCCCGCCTGCGCATCCCCGCGATCGATCACGATGGTCGACTGGAGGCGGTTGTTCTCATTGAGAGTCGCGTCATCAGGCATCGGCGTGCCCGGGTCGGTGTCCAGCACGAAGGTGAACGCCGGCTTCGCGCTGAACTCGAGACCCCACGCAGGCTTGCCCTCGGCGTCGACGAACTCCTTCCTGATCTGCCACGTCGCCGGGTCGAGCACGGCGGGCGTGGGCGTGTAGGTGTTCTGGAACAGCGCATGGGACGTCTCTCCCAGCTTGATCGCACCGGCGGCAAATGCGGGTTTGCCCGCCCCATCGAGCGGCAGCGTCTGGGTAAAGCCCTCGGGCATCTGCTCCACGGGCTCGTTCACCGTATAGGTCGCCCCATCCGGCAAGCCGTACACGCGCATGACTTCACCGTGCTTGAGCGTATGGGTGCCGCGGTTCGCGATCTTGAAGTCGTTGCCGCGCTGCACGCCGTCGGCACCGAACACGCGTGCGTCAAATTCCCCGGCGAGCGGCTTGCCATCCTTGTCCTTGAACTCGAAGACAAACGTGAAGTCCTTGTCCTTCCAATCGACGGGGCCGGTGAGCCCCTCGGGGATCACGACCTGCTTTTCCACCTCGAGCGAGGCGACGCGATGGTTCGTCACGTGGATCACAGTCGAGCCGGTGAAGAGATTGGTGATGTCCTTGGTCCCCAAGTCATCCCAGGTGCCGATACCGTGATTTTGATCGCACGACTCGGCGTCCTGCTTGACCGCAGCGCGGATAAAACCCTCATCGGTCGTGAATCGCGTGCTGCTCTTGGGCTTATGCTTATTATTCCAGACGTATTCGTGCGTGGCGCTCTCGTCGGAATAGCGTAGGTACAAATCGGGCTGCGCCGCGTCCGCTGCGGGCATATCCCAGCCGCCGATCCAGTAGAACCCAGGCGTCGTGCTATCGTTCACCGTGCCGACGCGAAGCTGCGCCACCACGTCGTGGAGCGTCACCTCAATGCCGTCGTTGCTGCCATAGTGGTTCATCGAATCGATGAGCGAGCCGATGCCGACGGAAACCGTGACGTCATCGTCGGCCACGCCGGCATCGGCATGCACGCCGTCGGCGTCCACGATCACGCGGATGGGGTCGACGGCGCCCGTATATCCCTTGGGCACTTCTTTCTCGACGACGTAATACGTATCGGCGACCGGCGCATCGTGCTTGACGATGCGCTCGAAATCCGCCGTGCCGTCGAGGTCGATCGAGGGAACGTTGCGCATGTCCTTCGTGGTGCGTTCCATGTACGGGAGTGCATCGGCCTTAGGCGCCAGCTTGGCATCCGCCCCCTCGCCGACCATCTCCATCTGGTCTGCGCGGAAGAGCTGGAAGGTCACGCCGTTGATGGGGTTGCCCGCATCGTCGAGCTTCTGCACGGCAAGGCCGTTCATCGTGTCAGTCACGTGCAGGGTCGCGTAGCTCTCGCGCCTGAAGTTGCCCTTCGCGCCCGTCGAATCCAGAAAATGCGCGTTGTCCTTCGTGATGGGATCGTGACCGCTCGCGATGAGCTTTTCCAGAGCGGTGCGATCCATATCCACCAAGTAGTACCCGATGGAGTAATCCGCATTTTGCGGCGTCGCTGCCATGAAGCGGTAGTCGGTGGGGTCGCCCGGCAGGTCGCCCAAGTCGACGCTCCACTGCTCATCGTTCTTGGAGAAGACGTGCGTATAGCCCTCACGCATGAGCCCGTTGAGCTGCGCGACACTCGTCATTCCCGCGTCCGAGACCTTCCAAGCGCCGTGCTCTCCGCCAACGGGATGCCAGTCCTTCTTGCCCGGATGGCGTTTGAACACCACGGCAAGTAGGGTATTGGCATCCGAGACCTCATGCGTCTCCCCCTTGATGTCCGTGACGATGTTGTTCTCGTTCACCACGGTCACCTGGTTGGGACGCGCATACACGCCCGAATCCCACGGGTTCTCGCACACAAGGAATCCGTCCTGGCGATCGCCGTTGCTCGGCATGTAGCGCAACCACGCCTCGGGGCTCGTGCGATAGCCCTCAGGTGCGGAAAGCTCCTTCAAGATGTAGTAATCCTGACCGTTGTGGTGGGCCTCGGTAAAGTCGTAGGGCCGTGTGCCGTCGGGCGTCATCACGACAAAGTTGCCGGCGGCGTTCGTGGTTCCCCGCCAGATGGGCTGATCCCCCTTCTGGGTGTACTGAACGTTCGCGCCCTCGCCCGCGCGATCGGCTGCGTAGAGCGCGAACTGCGCACCGGACACGGGCGCACCATATTGGTCGTCCTTGCGAATCGTGCTCTGCGTCACGCTCTGCAAGTTGAACGTGAGCTTCATGTTGGAGTCGGTGTTGCCGCGCTCGAGGTAGAAGAACTTGAGCGTGTGATAGCTATTGGGCAGAAAGGTGCTCGTATCCCCCTGGAAGTACCCCGCGGCCCTCTCGATACCGAGAGCCTTCTCAAAGCATGCACGCAGAGTCGTCTTTGTGCCGCCCCAGGTCTGCGCGGGATTGGTGCGCGCGTCGCCGAGTTTGACCTCGCCGGTCTTGAAGTTGATGGAGAGCGACGCGGCTCCATGGACGCCGCCCAGGTCGCCCACGAGCACGCCGTCGATGAAGACCCACACGTCGTCGTCGCCCGAGAACTCGAACTTCATGTCCTTACCCGCCACCATGCCGCTCGCGGGCTGGGTGAAATCGGCAGTGAGGTCGAGTCCGAAATAGTGGTTCACAAAGCCGTTCTTCGAATTGACCTGTCTGGGCTTGAGACTCCCGTCGGCCTGCTTCTCGAACACCTGCCCCTCTGTGTTGAACGGCAGGAACTGTCCGAGCTCGCCGCTACCAGTGGCCGCCTTAACGGCGGGCTGGGTATAGAGGTCGAAGGCATTGCGCTCGCGGTTGAACGCCGCGAAGTTCTTCTTGCTGTCATAGGTGTAATAGCCGTCGATGTACTGCACGAGGCCCTTGACGTCACGGTAGGCGCGCTTGCCGGGCACGGGCGCGTCGTTGAAGAGATATGCGAGGGGCTGATCGGTGGTCTTCAAGCCCTCCTTCGACTGGTAGATGTTGCCCGCCTTGAGGACGGGGAAGCCGTCGGGCCCCAGTTGGGGCTGCACGATGTCGAAATACGGCTTGCCCGACTTACCCGTCCACGCGTTGATGGAGTTCGTCTGCGGTCCCTCGTGTGTTCCAGCATCGCTGAACCGCAGCTCATGATCCTTGTTGATGCCGAGGTTCTCCCACCCGTTGGGGTCACGGTTGTCCTCGGCGTCCTCGGTGGTCAGCCAGTAGTCAAACAGGTTGATGGTCGCGTTCTTGGGCGACTTGACCCCCGTTACGAGGTTCTCGTCTGCCTGGGCCTGGCCGCCCGGGCCCTGCGTCGCGGCGAATGCGGCGTGCACAGAGGTCAAGACGAGCGCCCCCCCCATGAGGAGCGCGATGATGAGCGGGCGGCGTGCACGGCGCTGCGAGGTTGCGAAACGTGCGGCGCGGGTGCGGTTAGTAGTACGTTTGCACACGATATGTCCATTCGTGAACGTTTTGGTCACATATAGACTTAACTATAGCATCCCCCCCCCGAATTTGCCCTCAGATTTTGGCAAATGCGCATCTCAAATCGGGAATTGCCCGACCCTCGCGTCGACCTCCTCCGGCGCGCCCTCTGCCACGGGCCTTCCCCAGAGTGCCCCGCCGCTTCGAGCACCTCCCCCAAAGTGCCCGCACCGCTCCCCTGGACCCCCTTCCCCAACCTTCCCCAGGACCGCCGCTTGCCAAGGCTCATCCTCGAAGCGCTCTCTACGCCCCTCCCCAGCTAAGTGCCCGCATCGCGAGAGCCAACTCTCGCAGAGGCAATTCGGCATATCACGCCCCAACGCGCTCCGAAAGGCAACTCTCGCGTGACCTCCGAGATCCACCTGCCACGCCTTCGGGGCTGCTTGGTACAATCGCCTTGCACGTAACGACCTAAACCGGATGGGATTCGCCTTGAAAACCGCCACCGAAACGATGAAAGACCGCCTGCGCGTCATGCTCGGGAGCGAGCGGCTCGCGCGACTCGAGGACGCGCGTGTGCTCGTGCTCGGCTGCGGCGGCGTGGGATCGAGCTGCATCGAGGCGCTCGCCCGCGGCGGCATCGGCACCCTCATCATCGTCGACAAGGACGTGGTTGCCCCCTCCAACATCAACCGCCAGGCCATCGCGTTCGAGAGCACCGTGGGACAGCGCAAGGTCGACGTCATGGCGGCCATGGTCGGCGACATCAACCCCGACTGCCGCGTGTTCGCGCACGATGCGTTCGTCCTCGCCGAGAACCTGGTCGCGCTCTACGAAACCTGCCTTGAGGAGGCGGACGGGAACATCGATTATGTGGTCGACGCCATCGACACCGTGTCAACCAAACTTGCGCTCGCGGCGCTTGCCCAAGAGCGAGGTTTCGAACTCATCAGCTCGATGGGCGGGGCCAAGAAGATCCATCCCGAGTGCCTGCGCATCGCCGACGTACACAAAACCGTGAACTGCTCGCTCGCGCGCATCATGCGCAAGGAGTGCCGCAAGCGCGGCATCCGCCACCTGCGCGTGCTCTATTCCTGCGAGGAGCCGGTGCGCATCGCCGCCGCCCCGGGCGCCGCGCGCTCAGAACGCTCCGACCTGGGGACCGCGAGCTTCATGCCGCCCATCATGGGGCAGATGATCGCAGGCGAGGTGTTGCGCCACATTTCCGGCCTCGGGGCGGGAGACGACGTGTCCGCGGCGCTCGCCATGCACGACGCCGCGCAGAAAGGACGACTTGCGGGCAAACGAAGCGGTCGAGCATGAGCGCCATGGACGCGCGCCGCTTCAAACTCGTTGACATGCACTGCCATCTCGATCGCATGTGCAACGCCGCGGACGTCGCGCGGGAGGCGGCGGCGCATGGGATCGGCATCTTCTGCGCGACCGTGACGCCCCAAGACGCAATCCTCGCCCAAAAAACGTTCGCGAACTGCGAGAACGTCCGTGTCGGCGTCGGCCTCCATCCGTGGTGGGTCGCCAATGACCGCGTCTTGGCCCGCGCCGGCACGCGCGGGGAGGCAAGCGCCGATAACCGCATCTCAACCGGCGTCGATAGCGACGGTGCGCTCATCGCCCACGGCCAGACCCCGGCCCGTCCCAACGCCTGCGGACCAGCCGACGCCCCCGCCCATTCCGTTGACGCCGGCACTCGCATCTTCACCGGCACCGAGGGCGCACGCCCGACCAACATCGCCTCACAAAGCTCAACCGCCGGCAACCTTTGCTCATGCACCGAACGCACGCTGGATTCCGTCGATGCCATCTGCCGCGTGGCGAACTTGGCCGCCGCCAGCCCCTATATCGGTGAGGTGGGGCTCGACTTCTCCCCCGCCCATGTGCAAACGCGCAGCATGCAGCTGGAGGCGTTCGAACGCATCGTCCGCACATGCGCCGAGAACCCCTGCGGCGCACGCGTCGTGTCCATCCATGCGGTGCAGGCCGCGCGAGAAGCCCTCGACATCCTCGAACGTCACGCCTTGACCCGCAGCGCAACATGCGTATTCCACTGGTTTTCCGGAACGTCCGATGAGTTTCTGAGGCTTCGCCGACTCGGTTGCTGCGTCTCCGTCAACGACCGGATGCTCGCCACGCGCCGCGGGCGCGAGTACGCGCGACAAATGCCCGCCGACCGGCTTTTGCTCGAAACCGACGCCCCCGGCCAATTCGATGCGCCATACTCCGCAAGCGAACTCGAGGCCTCCCTCATGAGGACGCTTTGCGCACTCGCCCGCCTGCGCGGCGCCGACGAGCATGAACTCGCCAGCCGCATCGCGCAGGCGAGCGCGGGGCTTCTCGGGCTGTAGCGGCGCCAACCTGCGAAAAAGCACCAATCGGCATAAGCTCATAACTCCCGCTCAATTGCCTGTAGCGCCGCAGCTCAAAGTGGCGGCACGGGACCAGGACGCTCCGCATCGGCCCATTTCGCTCCTCGCCTTGCCGTATCGAGGCCAACTGAATTGGACTGATGAGCTCGGCTCACCTTCGGATGGCCCCATCACCCCCCACTTCATGCCAGGTCCACGTAAACTCGTGTTGCATCGGGACCCGGATCCGCCAGCTCGCTCGCGTCGAAACCCAACCCTTGCCAAATCGCGCCGTATCGGGGTCCAACCCACGCCAAATCGCGCGGCGTTTGGGCAAGGCGGCACGGCAACGTGCCTCAAAGCACTCAATAGCCGTACGTTTTCGCAAGATTGGTCAAAATACCCAACTTGTGCGCTGAGAACCGGTCGGAAAAGCTCATGTATATTGCACCCCGGACTAGATTCCTGCGGTTTTATCCGCACCGGGAAGATCGGATGTACGCCGGCCGCCGTAAAGAGCCGAAGCAAACGAATGAATCCTGCGCTTTTGCTGTTCGCGCACGCAAGGTTCGGCGCACAAGTTGGGTATTTTGACCACAATCGCAAAAACGTACGGGTTCGTAGTCCAAGGCCCTCAATTTCTATGCAAGAAGGGCGGGAATTCGCACATAAATATACATAGAGCGAGGTAGGGCGCCCGACATCCCTTATGAGGAGTGAGCCCGCTCTGGGATGAGCAGGGGATGCCGCAGGTTAGTCGTCAAACAAGGGCAATTCGAGACGCAGCATGTATTGCCAGAACACAGGGGACCTTAAGAAAACATGCCCACGCACCGATGTGCTGGGGTGCAGCAGGCAGGTCATCGAAATAGGGCCGTTCGAGACGCGGTATGTCTTACCGAACGCGGGAGACCCTGAGAGGTATCGTAAAAATGGGGCGCCCGCGCAAGCGGACGCCCTGTTACGCAAGCCTATTGCAGCGGCGACTCTTAGTAGTCGAACTGGTGGTAGTAGCGACGGTACTTGAGGTTGTGCTTGGTGACCAGCTCGTAGTTGCGGGCGAGGCGGTCGGTGGTGAGCACGGAGAGGATCCACGGGGACACGATGACGCGGAAGTCGTCGTCCAGGCCGGGGATGGCGTACTCGGCGGTGTCGATGATGACGTAGTCCTCGTCGCCGGTCACGCCGCTGGTGAGGAAGGCGCGGACGCGCTCGTCGAGGGCGCGGCACTCGTCCTCGCCCATGAACAGGAACACGGGGACGCCGGGCTCGAGCAGCTCAAGCGTGCCGTGGAAGAAGTCGTGGCTGGTGATGTGGCGGATGCGCTTCCACTGCATCTCCTCGAGCAGGCACATGGAGTAGAGGATGGTCTCGCCCCACAGCGCGCCGGAGCCGATGAACATGGTGTAGTCGGCCAGGGCGTACTTGCGGGCGAGCTCCTCGGCGCGGGGCTCGAAGCGCTTGCGGATGTCGAGCATGTCCTTCCAGATATCCTTGGTCTGCTCGATGAACAGGTCGAACTTGGGGAAGCAGCCACGACGGTTGAGGAGGCGCAGGCCGAAGCAGTCGGCGAGGTAGTAACCCTTCTCGCAGCCGCCGGCACCGTGGTCGGAGGCCATCATGACGCAGTTCTCGGCACCCACGGCCTGGCCGATCTTGCCCTCGGGGTTGGTCATGGCGTAGACGCGCACGCCCATCTCCTTCATCTTGCCGATGGCCTCGAGGACCTCGGGGGTGGTGCCGGACTCGGAGGCGGTCAGCACGATGGAGCGCTCGGTCATGCGCTTGTGGCCCATGACGTTCCACTCGGCGGCGTGGAT
>ERZ1032357.359-NODE-359-length-13733-cov-32.328191_pt1 | contig 13733 bp, 9 predicted proteins | sample MGYA00517100_ERZ1032357 | MGnify/ENA primary metagenome ERZ1032357 (study PRJEB33719, sample SAMN04262589) | wastewater metagenome | biome: periurban shantytown; feature: animal feces; material: feces | host: Canis lupus familiaris | place: Peru: Lima | collected...
ACGCACGCGCGTCTTGCCGCCGCGCTTCCGGCGCGAGGGCTTGGACGCGCCGCCGTCGGCAACGCGCCCATCCGCCGCGCCGGAACGACCGGAGGGGCCATTCACTCGCGAGCCGGCGAAATTCGCCGCCGACACCCCACTCGAACCCTCGGCGCCGCCGCGAGAAGAACCCTCGGCGCGCGATGCGCCGCCCTTCGCTCGCGACGATCCGCCGTCGCCACGCGCCGAGCCGCCTTCACCACGCGATGCGCCGCCCTTTGCCTTGTTCTTCGTCTTGCGACGGCGCTTCTTCTCCTTCCTGCCCGCGGGAGCCTTGGCGGGGACGCGATCGGGATCGACCTGCGGGGCATTCGAACCCACCTCGAGCCCCTCGGCGTCGAACAGGTCCGCGGTCTTGCCCATGAGCGCCTCGATGTCGTAGAACTCGGCCACGTCATCGGGGGTCACGAAGGTCAGGGACCAACCGAGCTCGCCGGCGCGGCCCGTGCGGCCGATGCGGTGGATGTAGTCGACCGGGTCCTCCGGCACGTCGAAGTTGACCACGTAGCGCACGTCGGAAATGTCGATGCCGCGCGCCAGCACGTCGGTGGCAACCAGCACGTCGCACTCGCCGGCGCGAAACGCCTTGAGCGCGCGCTCGCGCTGGGCCTGGCTGCGGTCGCCATGAATCGCCGCGCAGGTGATGCCCGCGCGCGCCAAGCGACGGCTGCAGGCATCGGCACGGTGCTTGGTGCGGCAGAACACGATGGCGCGGGAGGCACCCTCGCGCTTGAGCACGCTCGCGAGCAGCGCGTTCTTGGCCTCGAGCGACACGGGCAGCACGTACTGCTCAACCGTGTCGGCGGTGGAGGTCACCGGGGCGATCTCCACGCGGGCGGGGTCGTGAACCAGATCGGTGATGGAGCCCACGGCCTGCTCGTCCAGGGTCGCGGAGAACAGCAGGGTCTGGCGGTCGTCGCGCGTGTAGCCCACAATGCGGCGCACGGCAGGCAAAAAGCCCATGTCGAGCATGCGGTCGGCCTCGTCGAGCACGAGGACCTGCACCTGGTCGAGCGAGCAGGCGCCCTGGTCGATGAGGTCCTGCAGGCGGCCCGGCGTGGCGATGAGGATGTCGCAGCCGCGCTTGAGCTTGTCGCGCTGCGGGTTGTAGCTCACGCCGCCCACCACGGTGACGCTCGTGTGGCCGGTGCGCTTGGCGATGGCCCGGCACACGTCCTCGATCTGCTGGGCGAGCTCGCGCGTGGGCGTGACGACGAGCATGAGCGGGCCTTGCGCGGCGACGCGGCCACGCGCGCGCCCGCGGGGCACGTGCGGCAGGTTGTTCATGGTGGGCAGCAGGAACGCCGCGGTCTTGCCGGTGCCGGTCTGGGCGGCGGCGAGCACGTCCTCGCCATCGAGGGCGTGCGGGATCGAGGCTGCCTGCACGGGCGTGGGCGAGGTGTAGCCCATGTCGGCCACCGCGGCGAGCACCTCGTCGGAGAGGCCGAGGTCGGCAAAGGTCGGGCCGTCGCCTGCCGCGGACCCGGCGGACGACTCGACGGCAGACTCAACATGCACCGTCTTGTCGGCATGTCGGGAGCCTCGTACCTCATTTTCGCGTGCGGCGCGATCGTTCATGGTGTTTTGAGAAGACAAAGGGGATTTCCGTTTCCGCGCGGCGACAGGACAGGAGCGCTCCACACAAGGAGCCGCATGTCGCATATACCCGTCCGCGCAAGAGGGTTCAATACAGATGCGCGGGCCGGTTTTCCGCGCGGTGGAGCACGTCCGCACCGGCAAGCCGTATCGCCCGGGCACCGTGCCCGGGCGTAGGCGCATTCGCGTGACGCGTGGAGCAGATTCCACCGCAGGCAAGTATAGGGGCTCTCCCGCGCACCCCGCCCTGGTCGCTCCGTTCCGCAGCAAAACCCCACAGCCTGTCGCGCACGCCCCGTTCCGTCGCAAGCCCCAAAGCCCGCCACGTTCTATAACTAACCCCAAAGCCCGTCGAGTCCATCGCGCCCATCGCGCCCGGCACGTTTCGCAGCAAGCCTCACGGGCCCACGCCGTTTCGCCGCAAGAGCCACAGCCCGTCGCGCTCCGCAGCAAAACCCCACAGCCTGTCGCGCACGCGCTGCAACCGTGGTCCGCAGGCCCTCTTGCGCCTTCTACCAACAGAAAGCCGTCGGTCGCGCCGCGCCTCACGTGTTACGACATTTTTTCAATCGCGTCGCCGTCGGCAAACCAGTCGACATGTCCGCAATGCGCGCACGTGAGCGTCATCGCGCCTTTACTTGCCCAGTCAAATCCCATGAACGACATTCCACGGGAATCAAGCAGCGCACTACCTTCTAAAAAGCGCGTCCCGCCACAATGAGGGCACTTCACCTCAAGTCCGGCGACCGAATACCGAGCCCCCGACTCATCGCCGTTGACGGCCTTCGAAAACTCTGAAAAGAACCCCATGGTGCCCTCCTTGTGCTCAACGCCACCCCACGATGGCTTTTCAGGTTTGTACCCAGCGGGGGGGTGGCAACGCGAAATCGAGAGTCAACTCTCGAAGCGATATCTCGCCCGTTTTGAACAAAAAGCTTCCCGAAAGTTAACTCTCGGGGAACCTCCCGCCAGCGAACCACGCGCGCACGCACCGCGAGCGTGCGTCCTCCCAGCGAGACCCCGGAGCCTTTTGGGCACCTTAGAAATCACCCTCATAATTCACCTGGAGCGCACGGAGCTCCGCATCTGTAGTCCGCGCCGCCCAGGACCCCACGCAGCCCATTTCGGCAAAGCCGCCTCACTCACCCACTAGACACCCCAGGGGGGTGGGGTATACTAAGCCCATAAGATGATACGAAGGGAACTGCATATGGCTCAAGAGAGATTCGATGTGGGCGGAATGACCTGCGCGGCGTGCCAGGCGCACGTCGAGAAGGCCGTCTGCAAGCTCGACGGCGTGTCCGACGTCTCCGTCAACCTGCTGTCCGGCAGCATGCAGGTGACCTACGACGAAACTGCGCTCACCGACGAGGACATCTGCAACGCCGTCGACCGCGCGGGATACTCCGCATCCCCCGCCGTTGACGCCCCCGGCACCGCAGCGGGAAGCGCCCACGCCGCGCGCGCCCTGGAGTCCCCCACCAAAAAGCTCGAGGAGGCCGCGCGCGCCATGCGGGGGCGCCTCGTCACCTCGATCGCGTTTCTCATCCCTCTTTTCTACCTGGGGATGGGGCACATGCTCGGCTGGCCGCTGCCGGCATTTTTCGGCGCGCCCGAGAACATCATGAACCTCGCACTCACCGAACTGCTCTTGCTCGCACCCATCCTCTACGTCAACGACGCGTACTTCAAAAACGGGTTCAAGTCGCTCGTCCACGGCGCCCCCACCATGGATGCGCTCATCGCCATCGGCGCCACCGCGAGCGTCGCCTGGTCCATCTACGGCATCTACCGCATCGGCGCGGCGCTCGCGGCGGGCGACATCCACGCGGCGCACGCGCTTGGCATGGACAACCTCTACCTGGAGAGCGCGGGCACCATCCTCTCCCTCATGACGGTGGGCAAATATCTCGAGACGCGCAGCAAGTCCAAGACCGGTGGAGCGATCGAGGCCCTCATCGATCTCGCCCCCAAGACGGCGACGATCGTCAACGCCGACGGCACCGAGAGCGCCCTCAACGCCGACGACATCCAGCCCGGCCAGGTCATTCTGGTGCGCCCGGGCGAGACCGTCCCCGTGGACGGCGTGGTGTTCGAGGGAGCCTCCTCCATCGACGAGAGCGCCCTCACCGGCGAGTCCATCCCCGTGGAGAAGGCCCCGGGCGACACGGTGAGCGCCGCGACCGTCAACCGCACCGGCTCGTTCACCTTTCGCGCCACCCGCGTGGGCGCTGACACCAACCTGGCACGCATCATCCGCCTGGTCGAGGACGCCAACGCCACCAAGGCACCCATCGCGCGCATCGCGGACAAGGTCGCCGCGGTCTTTGTGCCCGCGGTGCTCGTCATCGCGGCCGTGACGTTTGCGGTGTGGCTCGTCGCGACCGGCGGCGATGTGAACGAGGCCCTCACCGCGGCCGTCGCGGTCGTGGTCATCAGCTGCCCGTGCGCGCTGGGCCTGGCCACCCCCGTCGCCATCATGGTGGGCACCGGGCGCGGTGCCGAGATGGGCGTCCTGTTCAAGAGCGCCGAGGCGCTCGAGGCCCTGCGAGACGTGGACACCGTGGTGCTCGACAAAACCGGCACCATCACCCAGGGCAAGCCCGTCGTCACCGACATCCTGCCCGCACGCCGCGCCGACGGCGAGGCCGCCATCAGCGAGAAGGGACTCCTCAAGCTCGCCGCGGCGCTCGAGCGCAACAGCGAGCACCCGCTCGCCGAGGCGATCATGGCGCACGCCGAACAGCGCGGCATCGTATCCCGCACCGTGGAGGCGTTCCAGGCGATTCCCGGACGAGGCGTGACGGCGCGCGAGGGCGCCAACCGCATCGCCGCGGGCAACGCCGCCCTCATGGTCGACCTGACCATCGAGGTCGACCGCGCGCAGCTCGAGGCCTTTGCCCGCGACGGCAAGACGCCGCTCTTCTTTGCCAAGAACGGCGCGCTCATGGGCACGATCGCCGTTGCCGATGAGCTCAAGCCCACCGGCAGGGAGGCCGTCGCCGCACTCGACGCGCTCGGCGTGCGCACCGTCATGCTCACGGGCGACAACGAGCTTACGGCGCATGCCATCGCACGGCTCGTGGGCGTGGGGCAGGTCATCGCCGACGTGCTTCCCGCCGACAAGGAGCGCGTGGTTCGTGAGCTGCAAGATGCCGGCCACCGGGTCGCCATGGTGGGCGACGGCATCAACGACTCCCCCGCCCTCGCCCGTGCGGACGTCGGTCTGGCGATCGGTGCGGGCGCCGATGTCGCCAAGGAGGGCGCCGACGTCGTGCTCATGAAAAGCGATCCCCTGGACGTCGCGCGCGCCATCGAGCTCTCCCGCGCCGTCATCCGCAACATCAAGCAAGACCTCTTTTGGGCGCTTTTCTATAACTCTCTCGGGATTCCGCTGGCGGCGGGCGTGTTTTACCCGCTGTTGGGGTGGCAACTCTCCCCCATGTTCGGCGCGGCGGCTATGAGCCTCTCGAGCCTCTGCGTGGTGAGCAACGCCCTGCGACTGCGAGGGTTCAAGCCCAAAAGCTGATTGGCCAGCCGGCCCAAGGGCTGATTGGCTTGCCGGGCCAAGGGCCAATGGCCAGACAGGCCTTACCGCCCAATGCTCGTACCTGCAGGCAGATCGATCCAACGGTCAGCGGGCCGATCTGCCCCTAAGGATGATAGGAGGACCGACCAGCCAAACGACCCAACAGCCGACAGGCCGAGCGGCCCCAAAGCTGACGGACGGACCCACTCTAAAGGCCGATAGCCCAAAACAGATGGGCAAACCGGTCCAACGGCCAACGATCCCAAAAGCTGATGGGCGAATCGGCCCCAAAGACCGAGACGCAGACGTCTGTAACGGCAAAATCTGTGACCGGATGCCGCAAATCGGGCGATAATGTAACGAATTTCGAAACACCCCGAATAGAGGCACGCAATTCTTGGAATACCTGCAGGAAACACGGAGCAAAATATGCCATATACTCGACCCGTCTCATTTTTCGTTACATTATCGCCCGATTTGTGGCACTCCGGCCTCAGACCACCCCTCCGCAGCGACAAGTCGGCCCTCGGCAGCGGCGAGCCAGCCTTCCCCAGCGGCAAGTTGGACTTCCTCAACGGCGAACCGGCCCTCCGCAGCGGCAAGTCGGCCCTCCGAATCGGCCATCCCCTCCACAACGACGAAGCCCCTTCATGACGACTACCAGTTCCGCCGTCATAATGACCGCAAGTCCTCAAACATGACGAACGCCAGCTCCTCGCGAAGGCGAAAACGCCCCTCCACGACGACCGGGCCCATCGCCGCAGCATCGAGACAATCGCCACGACGGCCCCAAGCTCACCTCGAAACAAGCTCGCGGCCGCCCCTCTCGATGGCGGCGCGTTCCCCATCGCGACACCCTCGAGCCCTCCACCGCAACGATCCCACGCGCCCCACCATGACGGACTCGGCCACCCCTCCGTCCAGCGTTACATATGAATCGGGTACCGAGAGCGGCGCCGACGCCGCTCAAACATAGACAAGGCACAGAAAGGAACCATCATGAACTACATCATCAAAACCGAGGGCCTCATGTGCGGCCACTGCGATGCGTCCGTCGAGACCGCCCTGCTCAACGTGGCGGGCGTTACCGACGCCGAGGCCGATCACGAGACGCAGACCGTCACCGTCACGTGCTCCGACGAGGTCGCACCCGAGCAGCTCTCTGCCGCCGTCCAGAGCGCGGGCGAGAAGTTCCGCGCGCTGTCCGTCGAGAAGGCGTAGGCTCACATGATGGCAGACCGCGAGCGCACGCTGCGCCTGCTCAAAACCGCGCGGGGGCAGATCGACGGCATCATCAAGATGGTCGAGGACGACCGCTACTGCATCGACATCTCCACGCAACTCATGGCCACCCAGTCGCTTATCGGCCGCGTGAACGCCGACGTGCTCAAGGCGCACATCGGCGGCTGCGTGCAACAGGCCGTTGAGAGCGGAACCAACGCGGAAAAGGCGGAGAAGCTCGCCGAGATCGAGGCGGTCATCGAAAAGCTTGCGAAATAACTGTTCGATCTGTGTCAGTTGGACGTGAGTTGGGGTACCGTAACGGGATGAGAGTCTCAGCCGCGCGCAGGGCACGGCGTTAACTTGGGAGGAACCTCGTGAACGACTTCATGAAAGACCGGTACGGCGTCGACGAGCTCGCCATGATCATGGGCGGGACCGGCGTGGCGCTCGCGCTCATCGGCACCATCGTCAATCTGGACCCGCTCACGTGGCTGGCGCTCGCGGTCATCCTGCTCGCGCTTGCGCGCGCATTCTCGAAGAACGGCGCGGCGCGGCGTAAGGAAAACGAGGCGTTCTGCTCGTTCGCCAACAAGATCCCGGGTCTGCGCGACCTTGTTGCTCGCATGGGTGGCGGCGCGGGCGATAGCGCGGCGAGTGCGTCCGGAGCCAAGCGCGGCCCATCGCAGGCCGACCTCGACCGAGCCAAGCGCACCGCAAAGAAGATGTGGAAGGGGCGCAAGACCTCGCACTTCCTCAAGTGCCCCAACTGCGGGCAGATCATGTCCGTTCCCAAGGGCAAGGGCAAGATTCGCGTGACGTGCCCCAAGTGCCGCACCAAGATAGAGACCAAGTCCTAACTAGAGATCAAGCCCTAACGGCGCGCGTTCTGATCGCCGACCAATGACATGTCCTGGTGTCCTGGGACCGCGGCGCATCGTCATGCGTCGCGGTCCCAAGCTGTTGCGCTGCATATTCGCGTTCGAGCCCCGGCGCTGATGCACGCAACCGCGTTCGTCGGCACGGCTCATCTGGAAGCGATATGCGACGACACGCGCCCCAGAGCGACCCCCGACGGCACGCGCCCCAGAGCGATCCCGCGACAACATGAGTTCGCGTCCTAAACCCAACACCATTCGTCTTGGGTCGCTCTTCTTGCCCCGCAAACCGCAAGACGCCTGCGCACCAACAAGATGCCGACACGCAAACAAGGCGTTTGCGCGATGTGCGAAAACGGCCGTTTGAAAATACCTCGTTCGTTTCAAACCGTTGATAAAGCACATTACCAAGGCCATTTCTGTGCGAAAACCACCTTTTGAAACCATCCGGTACATTTCAAAAGGTGGTTTTCGCATATCCGGGCAATGTAGCCAGCCTATCACGGCAATGCGTCTGGCGTGCCAGGGGGAATGCAACCGGCATGTCAGAGCCTGCGGCCGATATGTCGGAGCCTGCGGCGGGTATGCCAGGGGCAGCGAGCCCAGCACATCGGGGATAACGCATCCGGCGCATCCGGGGCAACGCACGCGGTCCATTAACGCACGCGGCCTATCAACGTACGCGGCACGTCGGGGGCAACGCACGCGGCCCGTTGGAAGCAATGCACCTGGCCCGTCGGAGGCAATGCACCAGGTCCGCAACGTACGCGGCCCGTCGGGGGGCAACGCATCAGGCCCGTCGGAGGCAATGCACCGGGGCCCATCGAGGGTATGACCAGGTCCATCAAGGGCGTGCACCCCGCATACCAGGGGCAATGCGTCCGCATGCCGTAAAGGCTTTGGCAACCCTACGGAACCGGTTGCTCCATGATCCAGTCGAGCTCCGCGTCCAGCTCGGGAATATGCTTGACGCGGGGGCGCTCGACGTACGCCCCACGGCACATCACGTGGCGCACATCGCGCAGGGCCGAAAGGTCATCGAGCGGGTTACGCTCGACCACGATGAGGTCGGCCGACTTTCCCTCCTCCACGGTGCCCGTCTCTTCGCCCAACCCAAGAAGACGCGCGTTCACGGCGGTCGCCGTATGCAGCGCAAAGGCGTTGCTCACGCCGACGTACTTGGCAAAGTACGCCACCTCGCGCCACATGTCGTACTGCGTCACGTACGGGCAGCTCGAATCGGTGCCCAGGCCCACATCGATCCCCGCGCCGAGGGCCTCGCGGGCACTTTGGATAATGCCCTCGCACACGATGTCGCCGTTGGCCTTTTGGACGTCGGTGGAGCGGGTCTTTTCCGGGTCGAGCTTGGCAAAGGGCAAAGCGGGCGAAATGGTGCACGTGAGGCTCGGTTTACGGCCCGCGAACTGCGTGTGAGCCGCACCGCGGTACAGCTCGACGATCTGCGGGGTCATGGGGGCGCCGTGCTCGATGGTGTCCACGCCGGCCTCGAGCGCCACGCGCACGCCCTCGGTGCTCTCCACGTGAGCCATCACGGGAAGGCCGAGCTTGTGTGCGGCGGAGCAGGCGGCGGCTGCGATTTGAGGAGACATGCGCAGCACGCCGGGCTCGCCCATCTTGGTGGCGTCGAACACGCCGCCCGTCACGAACAGCTTGATCACGTCGGCGCCGTGCGCGGCGATCTCGCGCACGAGCTCCGCGGCGCGCTCGGGACTCTCGGCAATCTGGGCGAAGAGCCCCGCGCCGTGCCCTCCCTCGACCGTGATGCCCGTTCCCGGCGTGATCATGCGCGGGCCCACGTACTTGCCCGCATCGAACCCGTCGCGCACGGCGATGTCGCCATACAGGGGGTCCCCGGCGCCGCGCACCGTGGTCACACCGCTCGCAAGCTGCTGCTGAGCGCTCTTGCGCAGCATTTTGCACACCACGGCGCGCCCCAGCGGATTGTCGAGCTTCTTCATGAGCGCACCGGCGTCGCCCGCGCTCGTGGGCCGACCCGACCCGCAAAAATGCACATGCATGTTGATGAGCCCCGGCAGCAGGTACGCGCCGCCCAGGTCGACCACGCGCGCCCCGGCTGGAACATCGACCCGTGACGCCTTGCCGACCCGCGCGATCACGCCGCGGTCGACCACGACCGTCATGTCCTGCTGCGGCTCCATGCTGGCGGTGCCGTCGAGAATCGTTGCATGGGTAAAGGCGATAGACTCGTTTGGCGTCATCATGCCCTCCTTAGGTCCTTGGTGTGCCCGCGCCCCGCGCAAAGCTCAAACCACTTTATTCCTTTAAAGCGTTTAAGGAGAAGTCGATTTGCCCCGGTGGCAACAGAGAAAGGCAATTCGGACGAGCCGGGCCGAAGCGATGGCTCGAGCCCCCACCGAAGCGAAGCCGGGCCGCAGCGACGGCTCAGGACCCCACCGCACTGCAGCAGGAGACCCCGAACGCCGTGCTCGCCGAAGACCGGCGGCCTTAACGACGGCCTTAAGGGAGCCCACGCCACGGAGCCGACAGGGCCCGCGCCACATCCACGGCGGAGCCCCCACCGCGCCCTCGCAACCTCGAAAACCTACCGCTCGCCGAATCACGCCGAACCCTTGCCGACTCTTTGGGCGAAGCGTGCGGGCGCTGGGGTATCAATAGGGCCATTGGAACGGTAAAACGTTTTTCGGTGGACATATCCCGCAATCGCGCAACTCAGGCGACGGCGTGCGCCCGCCCGAGGCAAAACCAGAGCGGCATACGAGCCCGTGCACCGATTAACCGCAACCAGCTCATCCCAAGGAGGATCGACATGTCAACCACTTCCGTCACCCAGGTCCTGGCCGGCCACGGCGTCCATACGGCAGAGGGCTCCATCCACGTGGACATGGTGCCCGCCGAGCTCGTCGAGTGCGCGCTCGCCCGCAAGGAGGGCAAGCTCGCCTCCAACGGCTCGCTCGTGGTCGAGACCGGCAAGTACACCGGGCGCAGCCCCAAGGACCGCTTTGTGGTGGACACCCCCGACGTGCACGACAAGATCGCCTGGGGCAACGTGAACGTCCCCATCTCCCAGGAGAGCTACGAGAAGGTGCGCGACGGCGTCGCCGCCTATCTCTCCGACCGCGATGTCTACGTGGTACGCGGCCTCGCCGGCGCCGACCGCGGCCACGCGCGCAAGTTCATGGTGACCTGCGAGCTCGCCAGCCAGGCCCTGTTCATCACCCAACTGCTCGTACGCCCCACCGATGAGGAGCGAGCCGAGTACGGCGAGCCCGACTTCACCATCCTCGCCGCCCCCGGCTACAAGTGCGACCCAGCCGAGGTGGAGGGCCTCAACTCCGAGGCGGCAGTGCTCGTCAACTTCGCAGAGCGCACCGTGGTCATCGCCGGCTCCAAATACGCTGGCGAGATCAAGAAGTCCGTCTTCTCCGTCATGAACTACCTGCTGCCCGTCGAGGACAAGGTCCTCCCCATGCACTGCTCCGCCTCCATGGATCCAAAGACCCACGACACCGCCGTCTTCTTCGGCCTGTCCGGCACCGGCAAGACCACCCTGTCCGCCGACCCCAAGCGACTGCTCATCGGTGACGACGAGCACGGCTGGGCCATGGGCGAGGGCATCTTCAACATCGAGGGCGGCTGCTACGCCAAGTGCGACGGCCTCACCGAGGAGCGTGAACCCGAGATCTTCCGTGCCGTCAAGTTCGGCGCCCTGTGCGAAAACGTCATCCTCGACGACAAGCGCCAGCCCGACTACGACGATGTCTCCCTCACGCAGAACACCCGCGTGGGCTACCCCGTCGAGCACATCCCCAACAGCTGCCTTGAGGGCGTGGGCGGCGAGCCCAGCGTGGTGATCTTCCTGGCCTGCGACGCCTTCGGCGTGCTGCCCCCCATCTCCCGCCTGTCTGCAGACGCTGCCATGTACCACTTCGTGAGCGGCTTCACCTCAAAAGTCGCAGGCACCGAGCTTGGCATCAAGGAGCCCGTCCCCACCTTCTCGGCCCTGTTCGGCGAGCCCTTCATGCCGCTCGACCCCATGGTCTACGCCGACATGCTCGGCGAGCGGATCGCCGAGGGCAAGACCCGTGTCTACCTTGTGAACACCGGTTGGGTCGAGGGCTCCTACGGCGTGGGGCACCGCATCCCGCTCGTCTACAACCGCATCAACGTCAACGCGGCACTCGACGGCACGCTCGAGGAAGCCGAGTTCATCCACGACGACGTCTTCAACCTGGATATCCCCACTAGCTGCCCCGGTGTTCCCGACGAGGTCATGGTCCCGTGGAAGTGCTGGTCCAGCAAGGAGGAGTACGACGCCACGGCCAAGAAGCTCGCGGCGATGTTCCAGGAGAACTTCGAGAAGAAGTACGCTCACCTGCCCGAGAACGTGAAGAACGCCGGCCCGCGCGCCTAATTCCCCACGGCGCATCAACGCAAAGGAGCCTCGTGCATTCCATCTGCACGAGGCTCCTTCTCTATGGATTCGGCTCAACCGCTGTCAGACCAGCGCTACAGCAACACCGCGCCGGCCATGCCCAGCACCGCCATGAGCACCATGAACGCGAGGGCGATGGGCAGCACACGGGCGAGCAGCTTGCCCTCGACGCCGACGACCTTGACCGAGGCCATGCCGATGGCGAGCGTCTGGGGCGAGATCATCTTGCCCGCACCCACGCCCAGCGAATTGAGGGCCACCATCCAGTACGGGTCCATGCCGAGCGCCTCGGCGGCCTGCTGCTGCACCGAGCCGAACAGCAGGCCCGAGCTCGTGCCGGAACCGGTCACGAACGCGCCCACCGCGCCGATGACCGGCGCCATGAGCGGAAAGCACGCCCCGGTCACGGCGATGCAGAACGAGGAGATGGCGCCGATCATGCCGGCGTAGCCCATCACCTTGGCGCACCCCAGCACGGCGAGCATCGTGGCGGCGGTGGGCAGCATCTGCCGTACGGTGGCGACGAGCACCTCCCCCATCTGGCGCAGGCTCGCGCCCTGGATGAGGCCGCCGGCGAAGGCCGCGATGAAGATCCACACGCCCGGCGTGTTCACCCAGGTAAAGGTGACCGTCGAGGGGTTCTCTCCGGTAAAGATCGTCACGGAGCTCGCCAGCGGCGCCAAGGCGTCGTGAACAGCGGGAAGCAGGTTCGACGTGCCCATAAGCAGCACGAAGATGAAGATGAAGCACGACCAGGCGCGCAGCGCGCACGCGACGGTCACGGCCTCGCCCGACTCGACCTCCATGCGGTAGGCATCCTCGACGGCGGCGGGGCGTCGGGCCAAAAGCGCCGTGGCGACCAGCGAGCACAGCGAGCCCACCACGACCGCGAGCTCGGGGCCCACAAACGCGGCGACGGCCACGGACGGCAGCGCGTACGCGACGCCGGACGCCAGGGCGATATGCCACACGCCGCGCAGGGCGGAGGCGATACCGGGCTTGGACGCGCCCTCCTCGCCCGTCTGGGCGGCGAGCACCACGATGATGAAGGGGACGATCACGAAGAAGGGCGCGAGCTGAAGCATCTCGGTAAACGCCAGGCGGATGGGGTCGAGCCCCGTGAGGCCGGCGAGCGACACCGTGGGCACGCCCACCGAGCCAAAGCACGTGGGCACGCCGTTGGCCACCAGGCAGATGAGGACGGCCTGCAGCGGCGGGAACCCGAGCGCGGCGAGCATGCCGGCGGGGATGGCGACGGCCGTGCCAAAGCCGCTCATGCCCTCCATGAAGCCGCCGAAGCACCAGGCCACCAGCAGGGCGAGCACGCGGCGGTCGCTGGAGAGCGAGGTGATCATGGAGCCGATGACGTCCATGGCGCCCGTGCGCACGCATAGGTTGTAGGTGAAGACCGCGGCGATGATCACGAGCACGATGGGCCACAGGGCCATGAGGAAGCCCTCGAGGCTCGCCGAGGCAACCTCGACCACGGGCATGCCCCACCAGGTGAGTGCGAGCACGCAGGAGATGGCGAACGACCCCAGGGCGGCCTTCCAGGCGGGAAGGTGCAGCGCGACGAGCGCGATGATCAGCCAGATTATTGGCAACAGGGCCAAGGCGAAGGGAACGGCAAGTTCAGCGATGGACAAAACGGCTCCTAACGACATCCGATGTGCTGCATCCGATCACGCGGCGCGGCGCACGAGGGGCCGCGCGCCGGAACATGGTACCACTCGCCGGCGCGGGCGCAGGCACGCCGTCCGCTTGCGAGACCCGTTGGAAACAGATGGCACGGACAGACGGCCTCCCGTCGCAGCGCGTCGGGGGCACCGCGCCACCATGCGCGGACCGCCCGCCCCATCGCCACTCGCCCCATCGCCGCCCGCCCGCGCGCAAAGGGACTATACTTGCGTCCATCCCGATCGATTGGAACGTCCCGTGCCCATCCATCCGCTCGACAACCTCCGCCGCAAGGTCCGCGATCTCCACGCCCGCCACGATGCCCGCCACAGCGTGACGCTGTTCGGCCCCGGCCGCC
>ERZ1032357.360-NODE-360-length-13680-cov-15.401835_pt1 | contig 13680 bp, 2 predicted proteins | sample MGYA00517100_ERZ1032357 | MGnify/ENA primary metagenome ERZ1032357 (study PRJEB33719, sample SAMN04262589) | wastewater metagenome | biome: periurban shantytown; feature: animal feces; material: feces | host: Canis lupus familiaris | place: Peru: Lima | collected...
CCGCAGCCCGTCTCGCGTCCGGTGGCATCTCGGCCAAAACCTCAGCAGGAAAGCTTGTTTGGTGACCGGATGAATCCGAGTTCTGCGACATCGACTTCGGCGCCGGCGCCGGCGCCCGCTTCCGCACCTGCAGCTCCCGTCCCGCAGCCAATGCCCTGGGATGCGCCCGCCCCCGCGGCCCCCTCGATCCCCGCGCCCGCGGCCCCCGTTGCCCCGGATCCCGATCAGGTTCCGCTGGACGCCTATGCCGGTATCGCTCCCGAGCCCGAAGAGGTCCCCCGGGACGTCTACGACGCCCCGGCCCCCGTGCGTCCCGCAAAGCCCGTGGTGGACATCGACTCGCTCAACCCCGCCCAGCGCGAGGCCGTCCTCACTACCGAGGGGCCGCTGCTGGTGCTCGCCGGCGCCGGCTCGGGTAAGACCCGCGTCCTAACCTTCCGCATCGCCCATATGATCGCCGACCTGGGGGTTCGTCCCTGGCAGATCCTGGCCATTACGTTCACCAACAAGGCCGCGGCCGAGATGCGCGAGCGCCTGGGCGCCCTGCTACCCGGCGGTGGCACGCGCGGCATGTGGGTCTGCACCTTCCATGCCATGTGCGTGCGCATCCTGCGCGAGGACGCCGACCTGCTGGGGTACACCGGCCAGTTCACCATCTACGATGATGACGACTCCCGCCGCATGGTGCGCGAGATCATGCAGCATCTTGGTATCGAACAAAAGCAGTACCCCATCAACATGATCCGCTCCAAGATCTCCACGGCCAAAAACGCCATGATCGGTCCGGAGGAGTTCATCGAGAAGGCGAGCTCCCCGCAGGAGCAAAAGGCCGGCCAGGTGTATCTGGAGCTGGAGCGCCGCCTACGCGCCGCCAACGCTATGGACTTCGACGACCTGCTCGTCCGCACGCTCGATCTGCTGCGCACGCGCCCCGAGGTGCTGGAAAAGTACCAGGAGCGCTTCCGCTACATCAGCGTGGACGAGTATCAGGACACCAACCACGTGCAGTACGAGATCGCCAACCTGCTGGCCGCCAAGTATCAAAACCTCATGGTTGTGGGCGATGACGACCAGTCCATTTACTCCTGGCGCGGCGCCGACATCACCAACATTTTGGACTTCGAGAAGGACTTCAAGCAGGCCAAGACGGTCAAGCTCGAGCAAAACTACCGCTCCACGGGGCACATCCTCAACGCGGCCAACGCCGTGGTGCGCAACAACTCGCAGCGCAAGTCGAAGCGCCTGTTCACGGCGTTGGGCGACGGCGAGAAGATCCAGGCGTACCAGGCGAGCGATGAGCGCGACGAGGGACGTTGGATCGCCTCCGAGATCGAGAAGCTCAACACCGCGGGTACCAGCTACGACGACATGGCCGTGTTCTACCGCACCAATGCGCAGTCCCGTATTTTGGAAGATATGTTCCTGCGCGCGGGCGTGCCGTACAAGATCGTGGGCGGCACGCGATTCTTCGACCGCGCCGAGATCCGCGATGTCATGGCGTACCTCAAGATGATCGTGAACCCAGCGGACGAGATGAGCGTCAAGCGCGTGATCAACACGCCGCGCCGCGGTATCGGCACCACTTCTATCGGTAAGATCGAGGACTTGGCACGGCAGAATATGTGCTCGTTCTTCCAGGCATGCGAGCTGGCTTGCGCCGAGACGGGCATGTTCTCGGCAAAGGTTCGCGCCGCGCTGGGCGACTTCGTGAACATTGTGCGCGAGGGGCGCCGCATGGACGGCGAGCTCAAGGACGTGGTCGATGCCATCGTGCACAAGAGCGGCTTGGTTGCCGCCTTCCGCGCCGAGGGCACCATGGAGGCCGAGAGCCGCGCCGAGAACATCCAGGAGTTCCTGGGTGTCGCCGCTGAGTTCGAGGAGACACACGAGGATATCGAGGGCACGCTTGAGAGCTTGGAGGAGTTGCGTCAGGCCGGCGTGACCGATGTGCCCGAGGCTGCTGTGCCCGGAGCGGGCATCGGGGCGTCTGGGGCGTCCGGCGTGGTGGCATCCGGTTCGGCTTCGGGCCTTGCGGACGCCGGCGCCGCGCCTGCGCCCGGTCCCAACGCGGCAACCATTGCGGCGACCGAAATCGAGCGCACCTACGGCCCACTCGCATGCAAGGCCCTGCCGGCGCTGCTCGAGTGGCTCGCCCTCCGCTCCGACCTGGATTCTCTGGCCGGCGACACGCACGCCATCACCATGATGACGGTGCACTCCGCCAAGGGTCTGGAGTTCCCGGTCGTGTTTGTGGCGGGCATGGAGGAGAGCATCTTCCCGCATGTCGCCGGCTGGTCCGACGACGATCCCGCCAAGCTCGAGGAGGAGCGCCGCCTGGCGTACGTGGCCATCACGCGCGCCCGCAAGCGCCTGTTCCTCACCTATGCAGCCACGCGCCACACGTACGGTTCCACCCAGGCCAACCCGCGTTCGCGCTTCCTCAACGAGATTCCGGCCGAGGATATCGAGTTCTCGGGTATCGGCAGCTCGGGCTTCGAGGGCACCGGTTGGGAGAAGCGGGGCGATCGACGCGGCACGTTCGGCTCGGGCAAGGGCTCGGAGATGTACGGCGGCAACGTGTTCGGGTCCTACACGCGTTCCACGCCGGGCACCCAGCGCCATATGGGCGTGAGCGCCGGTGCCGGTCGCGTTGTGGCCGATGGCGTTTCGGGCGCTGCGGACCGCGGTCCGGCAACGTTTGGTAGCGGGGCCCCTCATCCCAAAAAGACCAAGGTTTCGGCAACGGTTGAGCGCACTCGCGATGCCGCCGCGGCGGCCGAGGTCTTTGCAGCCGGCGACCGCGTAAGCCACAAGACCTTTGGTCCCGGTACGGTCATCAGCGTGTCGGGCGACATGATCGAGGTTCAGTTTGAGAAGTCGGGTAAGGTCAAGAAACTTATGAAGGGCTTTGCGCCGATCGTGAAGTTGGCGTAAGCAGCCTGTCGTTTGCGGCTCGGCAGAGGGCGTGGTCTTTTTGCTGAGCCGTTTCGGCATCGCATGGCGCTCTCGTGTAGACAATCTTTGATGAGTCGTCAATCAAAAAACATGCCATTCACCACTCCCGTGGCGCGTTTCACCGAAGGAATACCACTTGTGTACTCCTCTAGTGGGAAACTCTTCTGGATTGTCAATTTGGCCTTCGGGTCTTGCACGGGAGAGGTTTTGCATGGAAACCAACGTAAGGAAGAGCGGGAGGATGCTGCATCGTGCGTGCGCCATCGCGCTTGCCGGTGTGCTATCGTTTGGAGCCGTCGGTTCGCTGTACGCCGAGCCGCCCGCTGTCGCCGCGGTGGAGCAGACTCAGAAGGGCGTGAACCTTGCGCTCGAGGCCACGGCAAAGGCGAGCGGCCAGGAAGATGCCTCCCTTGGTGCCAAGAACGCCAACGATGGCAATATGTCCACGCGTTGGTCCAGCGGCACGGCGTGTCCCCAGAAGGACACCGATACGTGGATTGAGCTCGACTTTAAAAAGCCGACCGCGGTGCAGCAGATCAACGTGACGTTTGAGACGCGCGAAAAATGCGACCCCGTGCCAAGTAATGTCAAGGGCTTTGATATTCAGGTCAAGGAGAGCGATGGAGGTGATTGGAAGACCATCGCTACCGTTGCGAATCAACCTGTGGGGGATGGTTATGCCACCACAATTCAGAAGCCGCTGGAGGAAAAAAAGACGGTTACAGCCATTCGCTTGACGAACTTTGACGTCAAGGACGGCTCAACTCAGTGGAACGGCGTATCGGTTCGCGAACTCGAGTGTTTCGCCGATGTCCAGGTTGCCGATGCCAACAACGTGAATCATGCTAAGGGCGCCAAAGCAACGGCGAGTGTTGAGGACTCTGCTCACGGCTTCACTGCGAACAAGGTTAACGACGGTAAAACCGGCAAGGATGACCGTTGGTGCACGGGCGATAGCAAGCCTGCGGAGGGAAACGCTACGTGGCTGCAGCTCGACTTCCCCCAGCCCACCAAGGTCAAACAACTTAATATCGATTTTGAGAATCGCACCGCAGCCCCCATGCCGTCAAACGTTGAGAAGTTTGATATTCAGTGTAGGGTTAAGGGGTCAAACGAATGGAAGACCGTCTCAACCGTTACCAACAAGGCCCAGGGCGACGGCTTTGCCACGCATGTCGAGGCAAAGCTCAATGAGCCTGTTGTTGCCGATTCCATCCGCCTGACCAACTTTAAGATCAAGAGCGGGTCGACCGCGTGGAACGGTCTTTCCATCGTGGAGATGTCGGTATTCTCCAATGACCGCGTTGCTCAGACCCAGACGATCGACGAGGTCCTCGCTGGCCTCCAGGGTGGAACCATCGAGCTCGGTAAGGATAAGATCGATACGCCGCAGGTATCCCAGGGTTTTGAGATCAAGTTCAACGGCTGCGACTTCGAGCAGGTCATCGGCAAGGACGGCAAGGTCCACCATCCTCTGACCGACAAATTGGTTAAAGTTTCCTGGGAGGTCAAGGACCTCAATACCGGTACGACCAAAGTCAGCAGCGACCTCGATGTGACCGTCAAGGGCACCAAGTCTACTGCCGCTAAAGCTGGCGCAAATGCCAAACCCAAGGTTGTCCCCGAGATCCAGGAGTGGTGGGCCGAGAACGGCGGCAAACTGAACATCTCTAACATCACCAAGGTCACCTACACCGATGCCTCGCTCAAGCCCGCTGTCGAGGAGTTTGTGGCCGACTACGAGGCGTTCACCGGCAAGAAGCTCGCGGCTTCCCAGGGCGAGGCTCAGGCCAACGCTATCAACTTCAAGAAAGGCAACCCCGAGAACGATGCCATGCTCGGTGACGAGGGTTACCGCATGGTGATCGACGCCGACAGCATCGACATCACCGCCCCGGCGGTTACCGGCAACATGTACGGTGCACAGACCATCCTGCAGATGACCAAGCTTTACGAGGACAAGCAGTTCCCGCAGGGCGAGATGCGCGACTACCCGCGCTTCCCGGTCCGCGGCTTCATGTGGGACGTGGCCCGCAAACCCGTGTCGCTCGACATGATGAAGACCGTGGCCCGCACCATGCGCTACTACAAGATGAACGATTTCCAGACGCACCTCTCGGATAACCTTATCTTCTTGGAGAACTATAAGTCCGATGATGAAGCGCTCGAAAAGGCCTATGCAGCGTTCCGCCTGGAGAGTGGTGTTGAGAATCCCAAAACGGGAGAGACCGCTACGGCAAAAGACTATTTCATCACCAAGGAGGACTTCCGCAAGTTCATCCAGGAGCAGCGCGCGCTGGGCATGAACATCGTCCCCGAGATCGATATGCCGGCACACGCCGTGGCTTTCACGCGTGCCTTCCCGGAGCTGGCCGTTATGGACCAGACGGTCACCACGCGTCCCAAGGACCGTTGGGCTGTTGACCACCTCGATCTGCGCAAGCCCGAGACCATGCAGCTCATCACGGCTATCTTTGATGACTACACCACCGGTGCCAATGAGACATTCGACGACGAGACCACCGTGCATATCGGCGCCGATGAGTTCATCATTCCCAACGGCCGCCCGCAGTACTGCGACTTCTACAACGAGCTCGTGCCTCATCTGCAGAAGAACGGCAACACGCCGCGCGTGTGGGGCAGCTTCGATAGCACATGGCTCGCCGGCGGCGGCACCGAGCCCACTGACGGGTCCGAGGCCTGCACGGGCGTTGAGATGGATATCTGGTCTCTGGGATGGGCAAATCCCGAGCGTATGTTCAACAAGGGTTTCTCGCTCATCAACATCCTCGACTCCTACGGCTACATGGTGCCCAACGGCGGCAACGGGCGCGGCGCGTACGGCGACCGCTTGAACACTAACAGCCTGTACAAGAATTTCGATCCGGCAAACTTTGGCGGCCGCGTGCTGCCCTCCAGTGACTCCCAGATCATGGGCGCGGAGTTCGCCATCTGGAACGACAACATCGATACTAACGCCTGCGGCCTGACCGAGGCCGATGAGTTCGAGCGCTTCTTCGATGCCATGCCCGTCTATGCAGAGAACAACTGGGCTCCCACCGGTATGGAAAAAGGCGAGGGTGACGCAGGCCACAAGAAGCTGTACGACCTTGTTGACAAGCTGGGCGTTGGTCCTCGTGTGAACCCGTATTCCGAGGTTTCCAAGACCGGCGACACCTATGCCGATTACGACTTCGAGGGTAATCTCGAGGATAGCTCCAAGAACGATCGCGACCTCAAGGACGGCAAGGGCGCTAAGGTTGCCAACGGTGCCCTCGAGCTTGCCGGCGGTGCCTCCTACGTGGAGTCCCCGCTCAACAAGATCGCTGCCGGTACCGAGCTGAGCTTCGACATCGAGCTCACTGAGCCGGCCGCTCCGGGAGACATTCTTTTCGAGGCCGACGCGCCCTACGGCACGCTCGACATTCGCGTGATGGACAACGGGAAGCTGGGCTTTACCCGCGAGCTCTACGATTACTACTTCGACTATGTGTTGCCGGTGGGCAAGAAGGTCAATGTGACCATCAAGACCAAGGCTATCGATACACATACCGAGGAGACCGTGCTGTACGTTGATGGCGAGGAGATCGGCAAAGCGACGGGTCGCTTCTTCGATCATGGTATGGTCAAGAAGGAGGGCATCGATAACGCCACGCTCACCATCCCGCTGCAGCGTATCGGCTCCAAGACGAACGCGATTGCCGCCCGCATCGACAATGTGGAGGTTAAGCCCACCACAACTGTTCCGGTTGTCGATGAGTTCAATAAGGCTGCGTGGAAGGGTACGACCAATTCGCAGACGCTGACCGGCGAGGGCAACGGTGGCCATATCGAGCACGCGTTCGACGGTGACCCGGCTACAATTTGGCATTCCAACTGGCAGAATGCAACGGATGACAACAAGAACGGATTGCTCACCGTCACCAATCCCATTTCAGCCGAGATCGATCTGGGCAAGGCGTACGACATCAACCAGTTCTCCTTCACCCCGCGCAAGGATGCTGATTCTGGCCGCGTAATCCAGGCAAGCCTGTACGTGAAGGCGAACGAGTCCGATGAGTGGAGCCGTGTGGCCGATAAGGTGACCTTCAAGGGCGATGGCTCGAAGAAGAGCTTCAACTTCGATACCCAGAAGGTCCGCTACGTTAAGTTCGAGGCCTATGACTCCAAGGTCGATGGATCCAATAAAAAGTGGGTCGCTGTCTCCGAGTTCGACGTGGCCAACAAGCCTGCTGTCCTCAATACCGCCTATGCTCGCGGCATGGCCTATAACGTTGCCGAGGACGGTTCGTTGGACCTGACCTCTGGCAAGCCTTCCGGCTCCGTAACCGCGTCCGTGAAGAACGGCAAGGTCGAGGACCTGGATAAGTCCGAGTCCATCTTCCGCGGTGAGGTTAAGGGCGGCACGAAGGTGACGTTTGAGGCAAAGGCTGCGGCTGGTCAGAAGTTCGTAGGCTGGTTCGCCGCCGGTGCTACCGAGGCACTTTCCACCGAGCCCACGTTGACGGTTGCCGTGGATGCCAACTATGCCGTTGAAGCGCGCTTTGTGGCAGACGGCGAGAACCCCGTCCCGCCGACCCCGGCCCCCGATCCGGAGGCCAAGACGTTTACCGTGGTGTTCGATGACGGCATCGACGGCACCGAGAACGCCGCGGTCAAGGTGAAGGAGGGCGTTAAGGTTGCCAAGCCTGCCGACCCGGTGCGCGAGGGTTACGTTTTTGGCGGCTGGCTGCTGAACGGTGAGGCCTACGACTTCGATGCTGCCGTAACGGGCGATATGACTCTTACTGCCAAGTGGTCCCTCAAGGCCGCCGAGCTCGATCCGGCTGATCCGATTGAGAAGCCGGGCACGGGGGAGCAGGGCTCCAACGGCACGCCCGGGACGACCGCGCCCGGCAAACCTGGCGGTAGCAAGCCCGCACCCGGTAAGCCTGGCGGCGAAACGCTGGTCCAAACCGGCGATGCTTCGCTGGTGACCGCCGCTGCCGTGGCCGGTTCCGGCGTGCTCGCCGCCATCGTGGGCGTCTTCTCGAAGAGGCGCCGCAAGTAGCATTTGGCGCCGCTGCGTCGTCCTGTGCGCTCCGAATGTGCCCGTGCGCTCGGATTATCCCATGGGTCCCACGTTCCCGGGCGCTCTGAGAGGTCCGTGTGCTTCGTTGCCGCCCCATGCGCCCCGCGCGATCTGCTCGCGCGGGGCGCTTTTCTGTTGTTGGGGCTTTGGTGCGGGGCCGCCGTGGGCCGTTGCCACCGAGGCCCTGCGGCGGGTCGGCACCCGCGAGGGCCTTGATGGGGAACGCGGGTGCCGCACGAAACGGGCCGTGCGGCGGGTTGTCGCCACAAGGTTCGTTTCGTGCGGCAAATAACTGCCACAATTCATTTTCGTGCGGTAATTTGCAGCCGTAATCCCGGTCAATAGAAGGATTGCGATTTCTGACATGGGGATCTACCAGCTAAAACGCGATGTGGAGAGCGGGTGGGCCCGTCTTACCGGGATGAAAATACCGCACGAAATTGTTCTGTGGCAATTTATTGCCGCAGGAAACTAAACGTGCGGCGCGCGGGCACCGCACGAAAGCTCCCGTGCGGTCCGGCGTGCGCCTCGTGCGGTCCGGTTCTCGGTCCGTGCGGTGCGGCGCTCACACGGATCGTCGCAGAGGGCCGCGCCCGCCCACCGCCATCGACCGCCCCCCCCGCGCGTCACGAGTCCCGCCCACCTTGTATCCCGAACGGGGATTAACCTACCGTTCGCCTGGTCATACAATCACCTCACCGTTTTAGTGAGAAAGATTCGCCTCCCCCGTAGCATAGTAGAACCCAATACGGCCATTTTCGGCGATTGCTGCCTATGTAGGGAGGAGCAAAGCGTGAACTTTAAGCATGGCTTTGTGCACCCCGGATCTAATAAGACCGAGATGCATGTGGAAGGACGGACGAGGAGGTGCGCATCGCTGGCACGCGCCGCGATCGTGGGCGTTGTGGGACTGTCGCTCATCACCTCGCCTATAACCGCTGCTGCTGCCCCGGTGGTGCGCGCGGTGACAAACGAGGAGGCCGTCTCCTCGAATCAGCCTCTGCGCCTGTGGTATGACGAGCCCGCCGGTGCCGTCGCCGCGTCGTCCAAGGATACCTGGCAGGAGCGCACCCTGCCCATCGGTAACGGCGATATGGGCGCCAACGTGTATGGCGAAATCGCCGAGGAGCACCTGACATTCAACGAAAAAACCCTGTGGAGCGGCGGCCCGGCCAAGAACCGCAACTATAAGGGCGGCAACCTTGAGAACAAGGGCAAAAACGGCGAAACCATCAAGGAAGTCCAAAGGCTTTTCCGCGAGGGCAAGACCGATCAGGCCTCGAACAAGAGCAATGAGCTCGTGGGCCTAGAGGACGACAACGGCAACGACGGTTACGGCCACTACTTGCCATGGGGCGACATCAAGCTCACCTATAGCGGCGTCGATGCCCGCCGTGCCGCGCAGGACTATGTGCGCGACCTCGACCTCACCACTGGTGTCGCCGGCGTGCGTTTTGCCCAGGATGGTACCACCTACACGCGCGAGTTCTTCGTGTCGCATCCCGATAACGTGCTGGTGGGCCACCTTGCTGCCGCGGGCTCCAAGAAGCTCGATCTGAACATCGCATTCCCGTCGGCACAAAACGGCGCCGTCAAGGCGCAGGGCGGCGATAAAGCCGGCACCATCGTGAACTCCGGCAAGCTTGCCGACAACCAGCTCGCTTTTGATTCCGTCCTCTCGGCAGAGGCCGAGGGCGGCACGGTCACCGCCAAGGGCGACAAGCTCGAGGTCCGTGGTGCCACCGGCGTGACCTTTGTGGTTGCGGCCGCCACCGACTACAAGAACGACTATCCCAAGTATCGTACCGGCGAGACGCCCGAGGCGCTGCACAAGCGCGTCGAGGAGACCGCGTCGGCTGCCATCGGCAAGGGCTACGACGCTCTGCGTGCAGCGCATGTGTCCGACGTCCAGGCCTTGATGGGCCGCGTGTCGCTCGACCTGGGCATGAACGGCAAGGTGTCCCCCAAGGCCACCGACGATCTGCTGGCCGCCTACAAGAGCGGTAAGGCGACCCCCGAGGAGCGCCGCCAGCTCGAGACCATGCTGTTCCAGTACGGCCGCTACCTCACCATCGGTTCCTCTCGCGAGGACTCCCAGCTGCCGAGCAACCTGCAGGGCGTGTGGAACAACAAGCAGAAGGCGGCCTGGCACTCCGACTACCACACCAACGTCAACCTGCAGATGAACTACTGGCCCACGTACTCCACCAATCTGGCTGAGTGCGCCAAGCCCCTCATTTCCTATGTGGACTCCCTGCGCGAGCCCGGCCGCGTGACGGCCAAGATCTACGCTGGCATCGAGACCAAACCCGGTGACACCAAGGGCAACGGCTTTATGGCCCATACCCAGAACAACCCGTTCGGCTGGACCTGCCCGGGCTGGAATTTCAACTGGGGCTGGTCTCCTGCCGCCATGCCGTGGGTCATCCAGAACACCTACGACTCCTGGCGCTACACCGGCGATGTCGAGCAGCTCAAAAACGACATCTACCCGGCCCTGCGTGAGCAGGCGCAGCTCTACGCGCAGATGCTCGTTAAGGACGAGACCGGCAAGTACGTAACTTCTCCGGCCTATTCCCCCGAGCACGGCCCGCGCACCCAGGGCAACACCTACGAGCAGTCGCTCGCCTGGCAGCTGTTCCATGACGCCATCGAGGCCGGCAAGGTCGTGGGCGAGGATCCCGCCGTGCTGGCAACCTGGCAGGAAAAGCTCGACAACCTCAAGGGCCCCATAGAGATCGGCGCCGACGGCCAGATCAAGGAATGGTACAACGAGGATCACTTCAACCAGGATGCCCAGGGCCACAAGCTGGGCGAGGGCCGCGGTCATCGCCATCTCTCCCATATGCTGGGCCTGTTCCCCGGCACGCTCATCTCCGTGGATACCCCCAAGGAGTTCGAGGCCGCCCGCACGTCCATGAACCTGCGTGAGGACAAGTCCACCGGTTGGGGCATGGGCCAGCGCATCAACACCTGGGCGCATCTGCGCGACGGTGATCGCTGCCTCAAGCTCATCGGCGACCTGTTCGCCGGCGGCATCTACGCCAACCTGTGGGACACCCATCCGCCGTTCCAAATCGACGGCAACTTCGGTGCCACGTCTGGCATCGCCGAGATGCTTCTGCAATCCAGCGGCGGCTATATCGACCTGCTGCCCGCGCTGCCCAAGGATTGGAAGGATGGCTCGGTGCGCGGCCTGGTCGCGCGCGGCAATTTCGAGGTCGGCATGAATTGGAAGGGCGGCAAGCTCTTCGATGCCACCATCACCTCCAAGAACGGCGGTACGGCTACCGTCAACGCCAAGGGCATCTCCCTGGCCGTCATTCGCGATGCGTCCGGTACGCCGGTCGACGCCAAGGTGATTTCCAAGGATCGCGTGGCGTTCGAGACCAAGGCGGGCGGCGTGTACACCATCGATGCAGTCTCCGCCCCCGCCCCCGCTGCCCCCACCGCAGTTGCGGCACGCAAGGTCGAGGACAACAAGTGCGAGCTCACCTGGGCGGCCCCTGCCGAGCAGCAGGATGCCAAGGGCGACAAGACCGCCGAGGGCGACGTCACCTATACCGTCGAGCGCCAGATCCAGGACGGCATGTGGGTCACCCTGGCTTCGGGTCTTAAGGATGCCTCCTATGTTGACGAGGACTGCACCGACGGCATCGGCGCGGTTCGCTACCGCGTGTACTCCGTGCGCGACCGTCACCGTAGCGAGCTGAGCCAGCCGGCCGAGCTCGTCGACATGCGCAACATGGTTGGCATGGTCGACGATCAAGACCCCCGTGTGGTCTATGCGGGCTCCTGGGGCGATTGGAATAACGCGACCGACGGCAATTACGGCAACACCATCAAGTACTGCCAGGACCCCACTGGCTCCGAAACAGCAACGCTCACCTTCAGCGGTACGGGTATCGCGGTGATGAGCTGCAAGAATAGCGACCGAGGCAAGATCGAGGTCTCCATCGACGGCAAGGTGGTGGGCGAGGCCGATACCTACGCCGCCCAGTCTCAGCGCCAGCAGATCGTGTTTACCAAGGACGGCCTTGAGCCGGGCGTGCATACTGTGACGGTCCGCGCCAAGGGCGAGAAGTCGGGCTCCGCTTCGCTCGATAAGGTCGAGCTGGATGGTTTCAAGGTTATCGACAGTCGCGCCAAGCTTGCTACCAAGGTGAACGTTGCTCCCGCCTCGGGTTTGAAAACCGTGGTGAAGCCGCAGACGAAGCTTGAGATGCAGGCTGCGTTTGAGCCGGCCGACGCCACGCGCACCGATGTCGCCTGGTCGGTGGCTCGCAAGGGCGAGGGCACCGTTGCGGCTTCTATCGACGCGAATGGCATGCTCACGGTTGAGGGCGGCACCGGCACGCTCATCGTTACCGCCAGGGCGCTCGACGGCTCCAATGTGTCCGGCACATGCGAGATCGTGTCCGCCCCCTCGGGCGATGTCGTCACGGTTATCGAGGATTCCCTGGATGGCAAGAAGGTCAACACGGCCGACGGCAAGCTCAAATGGTCCGATGGTTGGAAGCCGTATGACGGCGAGGCCAACCGCCACCATGGCGGCGTGAAGACCGAGGTCGAGGCCGAGGGCAAAACCGTGACCCTAACGTTTGAGGGCACGGGCGTGCGCGTGTTTGCCCAGAAGCATCCCGATTTTGGCCAGTTCAACGTTGTGCTCGACGAGGGCAAGGCCGAGACCGCAAGCCTTAAGGGCACCGGCAACGGCAACGACCAGCAGAAGGTGTTCGAGAAGACCGGCTTGCAAAATAAGCAGCACACGCTCAAGCTCACCTCTGCTGTGCGAGAGGGCAAGAAGAAGGTCAACATCGACTACTTCGAGGTGATCTCTCCGTCCAAGGTGGCCGATAAGACGGTCCTGCAGACCGAGGTCGAGGCCCATGCGGGTCTGAAGAAGGACTGCTTTGCAAAGGATTCCTGGAGCGCATTCGATGCGGCATATAAGAAGGCGCTCGAGGTCATGGATAAGAATGGCGCTTCTGCCGACGAAATCGCCCAGGCGAAGGACGGGCTGAAGAAGGCCGCCGATGCGCTCAAGGTTGTTGCTCCGTCCGTTGCGGATGGCGCGGTAGTGAACACCTCGGCTGTGGACGATCGCTCCTTTGCCGCCGCGTGGGATCGCATAGAGCACGCCGATGGGTATCGTGTGCAGGTGTTCAAGGCCGGTACCGATGCGGTGGTGTTTACGGCCGATGTGACCGAGCCGTTCGTTGCGGTTCGCGGGCTTGAGCCGGGCGTGTCTTATGAAGTGCGCGTGACCGCATACAACGGCTTGCATCAGCTGAGCGACGCTGCGGTTAAGGCGAACGTTTCGACTTTGCCTTTGGCCACGGGTGACATTCCGGCTCCCGATGGCCTGGCCGTTGTGGCGACGAAGGACGAAGGCGTGATGCATGCAACGTGGAACGCCCCGCGCTCGCTCGAAAACGGCGAATTCACGTATCGCGTGTATCTTGATGGCGTCGAGGCTCTCCAGACCGATCGCTGCGAGGCGATGCTCGAGGGGCTTGAGCGCGGATCCGTCCATCAGCTGCGCGTGGTTGCGCAGGCCGAATCGGGCGCTTGTTCCGTCCCTGCTGCCTTGAGGTTTACCTATGACGGGCCCGCCTCCACGGAGCCCGGCGGCGGCCAGCAGGGCGGCGGCC
>ERZ1032357.363-NODE-363-length-13653-cov-24.941021_pt1 | contig 13653 bp, 8 predicted proteins | sample MGYA00517100_ERZ1032357 | MGnify/ENA primary metagenome ERZ1032357 (study PRJEB33719, sample SAMN04262589) | wastewater metagenome | biome: periurban shantytown; feature: animal feces; material: feces | host: Canis lupus familiaris | place: Peru: Lima | collected...
GCTGCTGGGGCATGGCGGCGGGGCGCTGCTGCTGCGGGGCAGCAAACTGCTGCTGGCCGGCGCGCGGGGCGCTGGCGGCACGGCTTGCCGCGGAGTTGTTCTGGCCCAGGCCGTTTTGATAGGCGCGCTCTTCTTCGTACAGGCGACCGAGCGTGGGGGCATCGACGTTCTCGGCAAAGACCGAGAACTTGCCGGCGCGCAGCTGCGGATCGATCATAAAGCGCACGAGGGGCTCGCCGACAAAGACATAGCGGCGCTTTTCGGCCTGCGCCTTCACAAACTCGCGGACCTCGCGCGAAAGCTCGGGGTAGAACGGGGCGAGCATGGGATCGTCGTCGGCGGCGATAAGGATGGTATAGAGTGCCGGCGCCGTGTTGACGCCGTTGATCACCAGAGTCTGATCCTCCATGTCGCGAGCGGCCTGCTTGGCAAGCTTCTTAAAGGAGAACGGGGCACGGGTGGCACCGAAGATGCCGGCCACGTGGTCCTCGAAGATGTTCAGGAAGTTCACGAAAGATCACTCTCCGTATAGGTTCTTTGGTATCCGAGCAAATATAGGCATATCCCAACGATTATAGAGGATAGGATTCCCGCAACCGCCGCCTTGGCGATGACCGCGGCTGCAAGGCTGGCAATTTCCATATGGTGTGCAAGACAGGACGCCGCTGCGCAGCCGATGCCGGTGACAGCGATGGTGGCGATTGCGGCAAGGTTTGAGCCCTGATCGACACGCTTGGCATGGGCATTGAGCAGCGCGGATGATGCTGCGGCAGTTGCCGCGACCAGCACAAAGGCAGCCCAAAGGAGCGGGTCTCCCAGCGCTGCGGCAACGTTACCGAGCCCCAGCACGCCTCCGGCTGAAAGCGCGACCGTGGCCAGACGGGCAAAAAGCGCGCCCATGCCCGTTGCCGCGGCGGCGCTTGCCGGGCCGAGCCAAAATGACGCGACGCCGGCGGCGACCCCAGCTGCCAGGAAGGTATTGCCGGTCAGACAGCCAAGCGCGAGTGCACAGGTGAACGTGGCGCTCGCGGCAGTCTCGGTGCGACCCCAGGCGATCCACCAACCGGACATGGCGGCGGCAAAGATCACCGCGACGGGCAGCATCGACAGGATGCCCTGTGCCTGCATGGTGGCGTTGGCCATGAGCACCAAAAAGCCCACAGCCGAGATGGCCGAGCCAATCTGGGGGGCCAGGCCAGCCGCCGCTCCGATCGCGATGGCCGCAATGACCAGGCCGGGAAGCGCCGCGACCCCGGCCGATTGCATCAGCAAAAAGCTAAAGGTGCCGCACGTTAGCGCCGAGATAGCGCGCATGGTGTAGTCGCGCGCATGGCTCCAGCGCGTGCCCGCCCAGCCGAGTGCGGGGTCGACCTCGATGGCGTCGTCCTCGTAGTGCGACGGCTCGATATCGTCGAGCTCCTGCTCGTCATCCGAAAGCTCGCCAACCATTTGCTCCAGGCTGCGACGGCCCTCGCGTACGCTGCCCAGACCGGCAAGGAGCTGGTCGCAAAATGCCTCGATGCTGTTGGGGCGGTCCTGCGGCATGGGGGAGAGCGCGCTCATGAGCGCGCTCTCGGCTCCCGGGGGAAAGTGTGGTATCAGCTCGCTGGGATAGGTGGCGCCGCCGATGATGCGGTCGAGCGAGTCGGCGGGCGTGGCCGCCATAAAGGGAGCGCTGCCGCACAGGCCCTCGTAGATAACGCAGGCAAGGGCAAAGACATCGGCGCGCTCATCGACCGTGCCGGTCTCGATATCGAGCTGCTCGGGCGGCATGTAGCCGATGGTGCCGCCGCGCGAGCCGCCAAAGCCACCGGCGGATGACAGTCGCGCCATGCCAAAGTCGGTGAGCTTTACATTGCCCGAGTGGTCGATGAGCACATTGGCGGGCTTAATGTCCAGGTGGAGTACGCCATTACTATGGGCGAAGGTGAGCGCCTGGCCCAGGGCATCGGCAATGGCCGCGGCCTCGTCAAAGGTAAGTGAGTGGCCGTCCGCGCGGTGCAAAAACTCGGCCAGCGACATGCCATCGACATATTCCATAACCAGGTAGGCATAGGCTGTGTCGTGCGTAAAGTCGATGACCTGCACGATATTGGGATGTTGAAGCATGGCGGCAGTGTGCGCCTCGCGCAGGACATCCATGATGTCGCTGGCGGGCATACCGGCACCGTTGATAAGGGGGATGCGCTTAATGGCGACGCGGCGGCGCAGGTGCGTGTCGCGGCAGATCTCGATGGAGCCAAAACCGCCGGTCGCAAGTGTCTCGAGCGGCTGGTACCGCTTGAGCAGCTCGCGAGAGCTGGTGCCCTCCAAAGGAACGTCCGGCGAGAACCGGGCGGTATGTTGCGAGAAAAGCGGCATGGCCAACCCTCGTGCGTTTAAAGTTCGTTTGCGAGCGGCGGGCGCGGGGCCGAGCCATTCGCGGTGGCATAGATGCTGCTAGTGTAGCACGCTCGGGTGCATGGGGAGGATAGCGGGATGCGAAGCTGCCTGTCTGACTTGGCCTTAGCGCTTCTTCTTGTTCTTCTTCTGCTTGCGTTGCTTGCCCTTGGTCTCCTGGGGCTGGTCGCCCTGTTTGGCCTCGGCGGCGGCCTTTTCTGCCTTCATCTTCTTGCGTTTGGTCTCGATGCGGAGTTTTTTGTTGATGCGCGCCTTGAGGAAGGGACCGAACTGCTCGGCATCGCCGCGGACAAAGGTGTCCTTAGGGATCGTCACGCCCTGGTCGGCGAACATGGCCACAAAGATGCGCTCGCCGTCGAGCACGTGGTCGAGCTTTTCAAACGGGAAGAACTGCGACTTGCCGCTCTTGCCCCAAACCATCAGGCCGTCCTCGTTGGCGGCGACGCGGCGATAGCGGCCGCCCATGGACTCGTCGGCCTCGACGGCGTCGATAAAGTCGCGGGCGAGGGTGTGGTGCAGGTTCTTGCTCCACCAGGCCAAAAAGGCGCCGAATACGATCAGCACGACGCCAAACTTGATCCAGTTGCCGCCGGCCACCAACATGCCGATGCCGATGAGCGCGGCAATTGCCGCGGCGACATACAGCGAGCCGCGACGCCTGGGCGAGGCGACCAGGCGGGCGAAGTCGGTGACCAGGTCGTTTTCGTACTGGTACTCGTTGAGGTACAGGATACCGTCGTCGGCTGCGGCCTGCTTCTCGAGCGCGACCTCGACCTGGTCGGCTGCTTCGGAGGGAACGAGGTTGCTCTCTGCATCTGCCATGCTCTTTGGACTCCTATCGCGGCGGGCTCGCCGTACGGGTTATTATGAATGCAGTATGCCGTGCGACCGCATGGCCGTCGCGGCAACAAGACTCAGTATACCCGGGGGAGCACCCATGGAATCGTTGTACCGAAAGTATCGCCCGCTCACCTTCGACTCCGTGGTGGGCCAGCATCATATCGTCTCGACGCTCGAGCACGCTATCACCGAGGGACGCCTGTCCCATGCGTACCTGTTCTGCGGACCGCGCGGTACGGGCAAGACCACTATGGCGCGCATTCTGGCCAAGGCACTGCTCTGCCGCAATGCCGAGGCGGCGCGCGCCGATGGTGCAAGCGGCTGCATGCCCGACGGTACTTGTGAGGAGTGCGAGCTCATTGCCGAGGGCAACCACCCGGATGTCTACGAGCTCGATGCCGCAAGCCGCACGGGCGTGGACAATGTGCGCGAGGAAATCATCAACTCCGTCAACTTTGCCCCGGTGCGCGGCAAGTACAAGATCTATATCATCGACGAGGTCCACATGCTCACGACGGCGGCGTTCAACGCGCTGCTCAAGACGCTTGAGGAGCCGCCGGCGCACGTGATCTTTGTGCTGTGCACCACCGACCCGCAAAAGATTCTGGAGACCATCCTCTCGCGCTGCCAGCGTTTCGATTTCCATCGCATCGGCAACGAGGATATTGAGCATCGCCTGGCATACGTGTGCGAGCAGGAGGGCTTCGATTACGACGACGAGGCGCTGGCCATCGTGGCGCGCCATGCCAAGGGTGGCATGCGCGACGCGTTGTCCACGCTGGAGCAGCTGAGCGTTTTTGGCAACGGTTCTGTGCATGCGGACGATGCCCGCTCGCTTTTAGGCGAGGTTTCGGACCAGATTCTGGGCGAGTTTTCCCGCGCCATTGCCGATCGCGATGTTGCCGAGCTCTATGGACTGATCCGTGCGCAGGTCGAGGAAGGAAACGACCTGCTGGAGCTGACGCGCGACCTGGTGGCGCATGTGCGTGACGTGTACGTTGCCTGCGTTGCCGGTGCCCGTGCCGAGCTGTTTGAGGGTGGCTCCGAGCAGGCCGAGGCGCTTGCTGCCGAGGCCGCTGCCTTTGGCGAGCATCCTGCCGACCGCCTGGCCCGTGTGCTGACAGTGCTCGATGATGCCGCACTGGAGATGAGGGGCGCGAGCGATGTGCGCCTGGTGCTCGAGATCGCCTGCACGCGCCTGGCACGTCCCGAGGCTGATATAACGATTGAGGCATTGGCCGAGCGCGTGGCACGCCTGGAGGCCATGGTTGCCAATGCCGCGGTGCCGGCGAGCGTGGCTGCTGCTCAGGCCGCCGCGCCTGCAGCATCCGTACCCGCTGCCGCCCAGCAGCCGACGCTTATCTCGGGTGCCCGAGCTGCCGCTCCGGCGGCATCCACTGCCCCCGCTGCTACGTCCGCGCATCAGGGCGGCATGCCTTGGGACCGTGGTGCTGCCGCTCCGGCGGCTCAGCCGGCGTCTCGTGCTGCGTCCGCACCGGCGTCCAAGCCTGCGGCGTCCGCGCCCCAGCCCGCCGCTGCCCCGGCTCCCGCATCTGCCGCCGTGCCGGCACCTAAGCCCCAGCCCAACACTGCCGCTCAGGTTGCTGCCGCCGGTGCTGCCGAGACGCCCGCGGTCGAGGATGCCGGAGAGCTGCAGCGCAAATGGGCCGAGGTTGTCGAGCGCGTCAAGGCGCGTCAGGCCTCCTACGCAGGGCTTTTGCTCAACGCTCGCGCCACGGCCGACGACGGCTCCAAGCTCACCGTCTCGTTCCCCGCGGGTTCGACTTTTGCCATTAAGATGCTCGGTCGCACCGATACGCAGTCGGTGGTCCTGCCGACGGTCTGCGCGGTCTTCGGTCGTCGTACCGTCGACTATGTCCTGGATGGAGGTGGCACGCCGGCTCCTCAACATGAGGAGCATTCTCCATCTGCACGGGCTGCGGCATCTGCGGACCCGCAACCCGTGTCCTCGGCGGCCCCTGTATCCTCGAGCGCCAGCGCGTCGCAGCAGCAAGCGGCACCGGTAGCGGCATCGACCCCGTCGGTGCCTAAGCCAGCCGCGGCCAAATCGGCTGCTTCGGTCCCCGCGCCCAAGTCTGCCGCTGCGCCCGCGCCCAAGTCGTCTGACCTGGGCAAAGCCCCCTGGCTACGCTCCGACAACCCCGCCGGCGCTCCTGTCACGGGCAAGCTCCCGACTGAGCCTGCGCCCCGCGCGCCCGAGCGCGCGTCCGCTCCCAAGGCTCAGCCGTCCGCGCAGTCTGCACCGTGGGAATCCGAGCAGGTGCCCTACGACGATGCCATGGTCGCCGGTTTTGCCGCCGATGCAGGCGGGGACGATCTGCCCCCGTTCGACGTGCCGGCCACGGCGTCCGCGCCCAAGCCCGCTGCAACTGCCCCCAAAGAGGAGGACGCTCCTGCAGCTCCCTGGGAGTCCAGCCCCGGCGCGGGCAGTCCCTTCGGCCATCAGGGAGCAGCCCCAAGCATCCCGCAGACCGAGGACGAGGCCAAAGCCCTCATCCGCAGCGTCTTCGGTCAGTCCACCATCTTCAAGCCGGTGGAGTAACCATGCGGAAGGGCATATACGCCGTATTATGCAACCTTGCATAATACGACCTTGCATAATCTTTGCGTGCGGTTTGTATTGGAGGACATGTATATCGACTGAGGTGGCGTGTCCGCCCCGCTCGCTGGCCTCGCGCCGTGGTACGATTCTTGAGTTTGAAAGTCCCGCCGTGCTCCGGCTGCCCTTGCAGCTCGGCGTGCGGCCGCACGTAAAGGAGCCATCATGGCCGGTATGAACATGCAGCAGATGATGAAGCAGGCACGCAAGATGCAAGAGCAGCTTGCCGCCGCGCAGGAGAACCTCAAGTCCCAGACCGTCGACGCCTCTGCCGGCGGCGGCATGGTCAAGGTGACCGTTAACGGCGAGATGGAGCTCGTCAGCCTCACCATCGATCCCGATGCGCTCGATCCCGAGGACGTCGACATGCTGCAGGACATGATTATGGCTGCCGTCAACGAGGCCGTTCGCGGCGTCAACGAGCTCGCCAACAAGCAGATGGGCGCCATCACCGGCGGCCTCAACATCCCGGGCATGCCGTTCTAAGACGCGCATATATATGAGTGCTAACCATAGCCTGCAAAAATTGCTCGATGAGCTGGGTCGCCTGCCGGGCATTGGCCCCAAGTCGGCTCAGCGCATCGCCTATTACCTGTTGGAGGCTGACGCCGAGGAGGCGCGCCGCCTGGCCGAGGCTATCCTGGAGGTTAAGCAGGAGGTTCACTTTTGCAGCCGTTGCTTTAACTACGCCACGGCCGACGAGTGCTCCATCTGCCAGGATTCGATGCGCGACACCACTCGCATTTGCGTGGTGGGCGAGCCGCGCGACGTCCAGGCAATCGAGCGCACGGGCAGCTACCACGGTCTCTACCACGTATTGGGCGGCGTGATCAGTCCCATGGACAAGATTGGCCCCGAGCAGTTGCGCATTCGCGAGCTGCTGGCACGCTTGGGCCACGAGGACATCCACGAGGTCATCATCGCCACCAACCCCAATATTGAGGGCGAGACCACGGCGAGCTACCTGGCCCGCACTATCAAGCCGCTGGGCGTCGAGGTGTCGCGTCTGGCGAGCGGCCTGCCCGTGGGCGGCGACCTGGAGTATGCCGACGAGCTTACGCTTGGCCGCGCCATCGAGGCCCGCCGCGCGATTTAGGTGGCGAGCCTGCTCCTGCCGTATGTTTTCCTCGCGACGCACGGGGTAGTCATAATTTCCCCGTGCGACTGTGAGTTTGTTGTGCAACAAAGATGCTTCGTATCCGCTTATCGCATGGATGCTTCCGCTCGCATCCTTAATTTGTCCATTCGTTGCGCAACCTTTTTGGTTCGCTGATACACTCAAATATGGATTCGAATGAATGCGCCGCTCCCGAGCGGCGTGTTTTTGTTGGAGGAGAACGCATGCGGCCCGGTGGCAATCAGACAAAGCGCGGCGCCGCGGTGCGCATCCGACGCCGATTGGGCTTGGCGCCTCGGGCGTACGTGCTGCTGTCGTGCTCGCTGGTGCTGGTCATGGCTGGCGTTACTGCCTATGGCATGACCGTGCCGTCCATGATGCAGGCGCATGCCGCACGCGAACCGCGCGTGGGGCATGAGGTCAAAAGTGATCTGGGTACCACGACTGGATATGCTTGGGCAAGTGTGGTCGCGCATATTGTGTTTGGCACCGACGATGCGGACGGCGCCGAGGCCCCGGACAACGAAGTCACGCTTGCCAATGGCAAAACCATCGTGCTCACCAACACCAAGATCATCGATCGGTTGTCCAACAATAACGTGGCGACAACGGTGAATAAGGTCGAGCAGCAGAAGGAGCAGGACGCCCAGCAGTCCGGAAAGCCCGGTAGCTCGGATACTTCTGGCTCCGGCTCGGATTCATCGAGTTCGGGCGGCGGCTCTGGGGCGGGTTCCTCTACCGGAGGGTCTGGAAACGGCGGCTCGACGGGCGGCAACACTGACAACGATGCAAACTCCGGTGGCCTTTCCGCTGCTGAGGAAGAGAGCATTCACAGTTGGCTTGTGACCAAGTACAACATGCTCGACAGTTACGTTTCTCGTGCCAATGACGTGGTCTCGACCTATAACTCTACGGGAGATCCCAGGCCGTGCGACAGCCTGGTCGGGGAGATGTTTGTCATTCGAGCCGAGTTCGGTCGTCAGACATTCTCGCCCCGGTCAAAGTGGTATCAGCAGTATGCCAATCTGTGGGGCTGTTACACCAACCTATGTCAATGGGTCGGCCATTACGGCGATGATGACGTCGCGCTCGGTAACTTCAACAATAACGTGGCGGCGCTTGCCCTATGATGACCGATCTTGCATCCACCACACCACAATCGCTCGGTCGCGATCCGATGGTCGGCCTGCGCCTGGCGCGTGTCGACGGGTTTGAGCCGGCCATTGCGCTCGGTCAGGACGAACTGCCTGCCTATCTGCGTCGTTTTACGATGCTGTTTGCCGACGATGCCACCATGCGCCGTGGCGGTATCGGCCGCGTGACGCGTGCCGTCAACGCCCAAGGCGTGGCCGTGGCACTCAAGCAGCTCATCTTGCCGACGCGCGATGAGTTTGACGACGATGCCGCTCACGAGGCGCTGGTCGCCAAGTTCAAGGCGGCGTTTCGCGAGGAATACGAATGCCATCGCGCCCTTTCGGGCCTTAAGGGCTTTCCCCGCCTCTATGGCTGGGGCGAGGTCGACGGTGTGCCTGCAATTGTCATGGAATGGGTCGAGGGCGAGACGCTCGCCCGCTTGCGCTCGCGCTTTGCCGTGGACGATGCCGGCCGCCTATCGCCGCTTGTGGCGGCGCGCTTGGGGCGCGACCTGTTCGACCTGCTCTGCCGCATGAGCCTGGTGAGTGAGGGCTTTGTCCATCGCGATATCTCGCCCGCTAATATTATGGTGCGTACGGCGCGCCTGCCGCTTGACCGGCAGCTTGCCGAGGGCACCTTTGACCTGTGCCTGATCGACTTTGGCTCGTCGCTGGCGCTCGAGCCTGCGTCGGCCGTGGCCGGTACCGGCGGCAAGGCGTCGTTTACGGAGCGTTATGCCACGCTGCGTCGCGCGACGGTTGCCTATGCCCCGCCCGAGATGCTCACCGACGATATTCCCGACCTGCGCGCTTTGCGTATGTCGCCGGCGATCGACGTCTATGCCGCGGCAAGCACGGTTTACGAGCTCATTGCCGGCGTCGCGCCATACGAAGCCGCGTCGAGCACTTCGGGCACCTCGGGTTCGCGCAAAAAGACGCGCGACATCGCGAGCCCCTACCGTCTCAAGATGGACACGCGGCCCGACTATCCCATTGGTGCCCATGCGCCCGGTTGTGATTTGACTCAGCTACTTCGTCGTGAGCCCGATGTGGCGCTCGCCGCGGCCGAGCAGGCCCAGCAGCTAGGGCTTGAGCCGGATTCCGAAGAGCTACGCGATGCGCTGGCGTTTGTCGATGTCCAGCTGTTCGACGTGGTGATGGCCTGTCTGTCCAGCCATCAAAAAGATCGTCCCGAGCCGGCGGCGGTCGAGGCGGCGCTCTCGGCGTTTTGTGACCACTATGCGCAAAATGTCGGTCGTTCGCTCCGCGGCGAGCCGCTCACGCCGTGCCCCATGGATGCGTCTGGCCGCGCGGTTCGTCGCGCGCTGATGGTCGGCGCGACGGTCGTCTGTGGCGTGGTTTGGGCTGTGGTCGTGGTTTCGGCCGCGCTGCTGGCGTCGGGCGCCCGCGTGACGGCGACTTTGGGATCGCTCGTGTGGTCTGGGTCGCTACCGGGTATTATTGCTGCACTGGCGTTGGCGCTGCCAGGCATAGCCGGCGTTACCGCGGGGGCACTTGCGCGCGATCGGCGCTCGGGGTTCCTGCAGGGTGTGCTTGCGCTTTCTGCCTGCGAGGTTCCGGTGCTGGTTGTGGCTGCATGTAGCGTATTTTCCCAACGCGCCGTGATGGGCGGCCTTGTTGCCGCTCTGGTTGCAACCTATACGCTTACGTGGTTTTTGCTTGCGATGGGCTTTGCCTTTGAACTTCCCGTTTCGGCACCGCGACGCACAAAAGCCCAGATGGCGACTCCGCTTGCCGGTGGAGCCGCAGCTGCCCGTACTTTTGGCAGACCTGTCGAGGTATCGTCCGATTCTATTTCTACGACCAAGGAGGCCTAGGTCATGGCATCTCAAGTTGAGCTCACCCCATGCGGGGCCATGTTTGACATCTTTAAGCGCGCGGCGCATCTGAGCCATATCGAGCTGTGCGGCTTGGTGCTTTCGTCCCGCCCGCTCGCCGACGGCCGCAGCCCGCAGAGCCGGGCCGCCGATCGCTCTTGGGTTTCCCGCTTTATCGTTCGCGCGCCGGTCGGCACGCTTCAGCAGCGCTACTTTGCCGAATACGGTACCTCGGCTGCGCGTATTATGTCACAACTGGCCCTGCGCCAGCGCAACCCCATGGACTCCACGGCTGTGATCAATATGGTGTGCGGTCCTGCAGGTGAACCGATGGTACGTGCGCTCGAAGAGTGCCACCAGGACACGAATCTCTATCGCAACGCGCTCGATCGCCTGTCCCAGGCGGCGGAACTCATGCCCGCCGAGCGCGCCGAGGCCGTGCTGGTGCTGTTTGTCGCCGTCGGTTGTTCGGCGGATGTGCGGTCCTCGGTGAACTATGCCATCGACTACGCGCACGCGACCTGTGGCGGAGGCACCTCCACGCCGCGTTCGCTTGGCATGTCGATGACCGCGGGCGAACGCGAACCCGCCCCGGCGCACCCCTTGGGCTTGCTGCGCGTGCAAAACAGTTTTGTCGTGAGCGCCCCGCGCTGGATTCAGCCGAGTGAGCAGGGTGTTGAGATTGGCGCGTTGGCCACTGGTGAGGGCGATATTACCGACGTCGGCGACGATGTCTCGGCCCGCCATGCCCATATCTGGTGCGATGCTCAAAATATCTGGCACGTCGAGGACTTGTCGTCCACCAACGGAACCGTAGTGGTAAACGGGGCCACGCGCGTCTGCATTCAGGTCGAGCCCGGCCGTTCCGCCCAACTCAATCCCGGCGACGAGCTCAAGCTCGGCGAATCCACTACCTACGCCATCCTCTTCGGTGCCCTCTAGCCAGTCCCGCCAAATGGTCCCTCCGTCTCCAAGGGATCATTTTGCTCCCGGCAGTCACCCGAGGTAAACCTTTACCGCCCGCCTATATTTGCCGAAATTACACTTGACGGCGGGGTACAATAAACCCGCATGCGGATTTCCGTTGCGGGCGCTTCCCATCGCCGGGGCGTGCCCGGGAGCATCCGGCATGCGGCCTTTGCGGCGCTCGGTCATGTGCAAGACGGGCGGTCGGGTCTGTGGGGCGCATCAGTTGCCCCTCGCCTCGGCATGTCTTCTCTCCACGCCACGTACCTGCTGCTGAGCCTGCCTGCCAGATGATTGGAAGCAACAGCGTAAATCCCATCACGCCAACATCCCGGCGATCGCCGGGGCCTGTATACCTATATGAGAGGAGAGGGGTATATGGCGCGTAAGTTTAAGTCTATGGACGGCAACGAGGCGGCCGCATATGTTTCGTATGCGTACACCGAGGTAGCGGGAATCTATCCCATTACGCCGTCCAGCCCGATGGCCGACCATGTCGACCAGTGGGCGGCCCAGGGTCGCAAGAACATCTTCGGCACCCCGGTCAAGGTCGTCGAGATGGAGTCCGAGGCAGGTGCAGCCGGTACCGTTCACGGTTCGCTGGGCGCCGGTGCTCTGACCACCACCTACACGGCTTCTCAGGGTCTGCTCCTGATGATCCCGAACATGTACAAGATCGCGGGCGAGCAGCTCCCGGGCGTCTTCCACGTCTCCGCGCGTTGCGTCGCTTCCCACGCCCTGAACATTTTTGGCGATCACTCCGACGTCATGGCCTGTCGTCAGACCGGCTTCGCCATGCTCGCCGAGGGCAACGTCCAGGAGGTCATGGACCTCTCGCCGGTGGCTCACCTTGCCGCCATCGAGGGTAAGACCCCGTTCCTTAACTTCTTCGACGGCTTCCGCACCAGCCACGAGATCCAGAAGGTCGCCATGTGGGACTACAAGGATCTGGCCGAGATGTGCGACATGGACGCCGTCCAGGCTTTCCGCGACCACGCGCTCAACCCTGAGCACCCGCACACCCGCGGCAGCCACGAGAACGGCGATATCTTCTTCCAGAACCGTGAGGCCTGCAACAAGATCTACGACGAGCTTCCCGCCGTCGTCGAGGGCTACATGAAGAAGATCAACGAGAAGCTCGGCACCGATTACGGCCTGTTCAACTACTACGGCGCTCCCGATGCCGACCGCGTCGTCGTGTGCATGGGCTCCTTCTGCGACGTGCTCGAGGAAGTCATCGACTACCTCAACGCTCACGGCGAGAAGGTCGGCCTGGTCAAGGTTCGTCTGTTCCGTCCGTTCTCCATCAAGCACTTCGTCGACGTTCTCCCCGAGACCGTCCAGAAGATCGCCGTCATGGACCGCACCAAGGAGCCGGGTTCCATCGGCGAGCCGCTCTACCAGGACGTCGTCTCCGCTCTCTACGAGGCCGGCAAGACGGGCATCAAGGTCGTCGGCGGCCGTTATGGCCTGGGCAGCAAGGACACGCCTCCCGCGTCCGCGTTCGCTGTCTTCGAGGAGCTTAAGAAGGACGAGCCCAAGCGCGAGTTCACCATCGGCATTGTCGATGACGTGACCAACCTGAGCCTGCCCGAGGCCGAGGATGCGCCCAACACCGCAGCCCCCGGCACCATCGAGTGCAAGTTCTGGGGTCTGGGTGGCGACGGTACCGTCGGCGCCAACAAGAACTCGATCAAGATCATCGGCGACCACACCGACAAGTACGTCCAGGCCTACTTCCAGTACGACTCCAAGAAGACCGGCGGCGTCACCGTCTCGCACCTGCGCTTTGGTGATTCCCCGATCCGTTCGCCGTACTACGTGACCAAGGCCGACTTTGTCGCCTGCCACAACCCCAGCTACATCGTCAAGGGCTTCAAGATGGTCCGCGACGTCAAGCCGGGCGGCACCTTCCTGGTCAACTGCCAGTGGAGCGACGAGGAGTTCGCCGAGCACATGCCCGCCGTGGCCAAGCGCTACATCGCGAACAACAACGTCAACGTCTACCTGATCGACGCTATCGACCTGGCCGCTAAGGTCGGCATGGGCAAGCGCACCAACACGGTGCTCCAGTCCGCCTTCTTTGCGCTGGCCAAGGTCCTGCCCGCCGAGGACGCCCTGCAGTACATGAAGGACGCGGCTACCAAGTCCTACATGAAGAAGGGCCAGGCCATCGTCGACGCCAACCACAAGGCCATCGATGCCGGCGCTACCGCCTTCCGTAAGTTCGAGGTTCCGGCCGACTGGGCTACCGCCGAGGATGCCGCTCCCGTCGAGCTCTCCGAGGAGACCAAGTCCGCTATCGCCCAGCAGGTCAAGAACCTGCTCGAGCCCATCGATCGTATGGACGGCGACAGCCTGCCTGTTTCCGCCTTCGTCGATTGCGCCGACGGCCAGTTTGAGCTGGGCGCCTCCGCATACGAGAAGCGCGGCGTCGCCGTGGTCGTTCCCCACTGGGACGAGACCAAGTGCATCCAGTGCAACCAGTGCGCCTACGTGTGCCCGCATGCTACCATCCGTCCGTTCGCGATGACCGAGGACGAGGCTGCCGCCGCGCCCGAGGCCACCCGCACGCTCGACGCCATGGGCCCCAAGGCCAAGGGCATGAAGTTCACCATGGCTGTGTCCCCGCTCGACTGCATGGGCTGCACCAACTGCGTCAAGGTCTGCCCCAAGGGCGCCCTCGAGATGGTTCCCACCGAGCAGGAGATGGACCAGCAGCCCGTTTGGGACTACATG
>ERZ1032357.364-NODE-364-length-13636-cov-38.605257_pt1 | contig 13636 bp, 12 predicted proteins | sample MGYA00517100_ERZ1032357 | MGnify/ENA primary metagenome ERZ1032357 (study PRJEB33719, sample SAMN04262589) | wastewater metagenome | biome: periurban shantytown; feature: animal feces; material: feces | host: Canis lupus familiaris | place: Peru: Lima | collected...
GGTACTCCAAACTCAACTCGCGCGACAGTTCCTCCTTGGTGGGAAGGTAGGGCAGCTACTTAGCGGCAAATACTTGATCGTTATCTTCGGGTAGCGTGTACTCCACAATCGAATCGCTCTTGTCTGCGCACAGAACAATACCGATGGGCGGATTATCCCCCTCGTTCATAAGCTCACGCGTGTAGTAGTTCACGTACATCTGCATCTGGCCCAAATCCTGATGTGTTAAGTCTCCCGTCTTAAGATCGATGAGCACAAAGCAACGCATCAGGTAGTTATAAAAGACCAGGTCGATATAGAAGTGACGCCCGTCGAACGAAATGCGCTTCTGGCGAGCATCGAATGTGAACCCACGTCCGAGCTCGAGCAAAAACTTCTGCAAATGCGAGATTAAGCCCCGCTCGAGGTCGCTCTCTCGAAACGACTCAGAATCCGGAAAGCCCAAAAACTCCAAGACGTACGGGTCGCGAATGATATCCTCGGGCCGTTTGACGGGCGCAGTCTCAGCAACCTCGGAAGCAACCGCCCCTTTATCCCTGCTCGCAAGCAAGCGCTCGCGAAACATCGTGTTTATCTGACGCTCAAGCTGTCGCGTGCTCCATTTTGAGTCGGCACACTCGTTCATGTACCAAGCTCTAGCGTCAGGGTCGGCGATTCGAGACAGCCTGCGATAATGCGTCCAACTCAATTCGGTACGCAGCGCGTTCCGAATTGGGAACGCAAGATAAAACTGACGCATGAATCGGAGATTTCGAGCATCAAAGCCCTTTCCAAAATCCAACGTTAGCCTCTCCGCAAGGCCCTCAATCAGCTCTTCGCCATATTCGGCCCGCTCTTCGCCACCCTGTTGCTCAACGATGCTCCGGCCGATTTCCCAGTATGCCTCCACCATGGCAAAGTTGACCGCCGCATACGCCTTGTTACGCGCTGCATTGAGGATGGTCGAAACTTGCTCATAGAAACCCTCAGGAATGACTCCGAGGTCTTCACTTTTTTGCAACTCCCCCATACCTACGCCTCCAAATCGGCGATGATGGCGTCAGTCTGCCGCCATGCCCATCGAACCCCTTGCCTCGCATGCAGATACCTGGCGCCATTCATCATATCTTGTTGTCCGGACAAAAGCCCCAGGCGGCTTACAGCGTTGCCCGAGCTCGTGATAGTTTTTACGCAACCGCAGAACGCCCTCTGCCGTCTACGCCTTTTTGGTCGAAGCCTTCTTCGCAGTCGCCTCCCTAGCCGCCCCTTCTTTCGGGCAAGCACCTTTTCGAATGCATCGATGCGCGAACTCAGCCCAGGTGCGCTACTCGGCGCTCAGCTGCAGCAAGAACTTCCACACAGGGATCACCTCAATGGTGCCGTCTTCAACCTCGACCAGCTCTTCCTCTTCCTTCGTCACGATGATGAGGCGCTCAACCTCTGGGCTCAGGCGATGGAGCTTCACAAGGTTCTCGATCTCGCGCTTGCGCGCAGAGCCCGCAATGGAATGGGCAACCTGGACGGCACATTTCGCCTCGGGGAGGAAGAAATCGATATCGATGCCGTGCTTCCTCGACTTGAGGTAATGCAGGTCGTCGCCATACACATCCCTCAGCGCGACCGCCACCTCATTCTCGAGTAGAGCGGCATCGCGGTCGAACAAGAACAATCCAAGCAGCCCATTATCCGAGAAGTAATACTTGGGATTGCTCTCCCGCTCCACGAACTTTGCAACCGCATTCCTGATGTCGAAGATGAGGTACGCCTCCTTCGCGTACTCCAGGTACGCGATAAGCGTATCCTTCGAAATGCCGTAGCCGATGTTCTTGAGTATGTTGTGCAGTGATGAGTACGATACGTCACTTCGAACCGTCTCGGCGACTTTCTTCATTAGGACACGCAGGGCGTCCGGATTTCTCACCTGGTTCCTCGACGCAATATCGCCCAGAAGCACCTTTTGGTACACACCTTCGACGTACAAGCGGGGCGATTCGTACCTCAGCGCCTCGGGAAAACCGCCGTCTCGATAGAACGAATCGAAATGACGAGCGATTTTTCCCATTTCTCTCGCCGTGTAGAGAGCCGCCTCATTGTGGGGCTGGCCGAGTGCATCGAGATACTCGTCGAAGCGATATGGACTAATATGCTGGATGAAATACCTGCCGCCGAGCGTTGTGACGATCTGGCTGCTCAGCATGTTCGCATTGCTGCCGGTGATGTACACTCGCTCGCCGGCGTCGGACATCCGGCGCGCGAACTTCTCCCACCCGGAAACATTTTGCAACTCGTCGAGGAAATAGTAGCCGCGCCCGTCGCCCAGTTCGCTTTGGACTTGCGGAATGTCTTCGAAATCTACCAAAGAGAACTCCGCCAAACGCTCGTCCTCGAAGTTGATGTAGATGATCTGCTCCCAAGCCACACCGGATTCTACAAGCTGCCTGGCAACGTCATAGAGCAGCGTGGACTTTCCCGCCCGCCGCAGCCCCGTAATCACATAGTTCGCCTGAGGGTCCAGGTGATACCGACGGGGGACGATGCGAGCATTTCTGATCACCTGATGCTGGTCGAAAATCACTCGCTTGAGAACGTCATGATTCATAAGCTATCCATTCTGTCGAACATACTCGATAGAATGTACCTATACTTGTCGAGTATGCCGGACAATTTAGTATCCTTTTTGTCCAGTATACTCGACAACTTAGCAGATAGAGTTCAGATTACGCCTTCTTAGTGGCCGTCTTCTTTGCCGCCGTCTTTTTCGCTGCCGGTTTCTTTGCAGCGGTCTTCTTCGCGGTCGAGGCGGATTTCTTCGCACCCGGCTTCGCCGCCGCAGCAGAAGCGCCCTTCTTCGCCCCCGCCTTGCCGTGGGCGGACTTCTTCTCCTTGCCGGGGCAGTCCATGTTCACGCAGATGCGCCACGGGCCTCGGGCCGTCTCGACCACCACCACGGGCGCGCCGCAGTGCTCGCACACCTCGCCGGTGGCCTCGAGCTTGCCGCGTGCGGGCAGCGGATAGCTCACGCCGCACTCCTCGTAGTTGGCGCAGCGGATAAAGCGCTTGCCGGTGCGCTCGGACTTGTGCGCGATCAGATCGCCACCGGCGCGCCCGGCCTCACGGCACACGGCGCACTCGCCCACCTTGAGGTCGGGCTCGTAATTGGTGGGGCACTTGGGATTCACGCACTGCTCATAGGCCTTTTGGCGGAACGGCTGGCACTTGATGCGCGGCGCTCCGCACTCGGGACACACGGCGGCCTCGCCCTCAAGCGGGCTCACCTTGACGCCGCTCGGCACGGGATAGGTCACGTCGCAGTCGGGCCAACCCATGCACCCGATGAAGCTGCCGCGCGTCTTGGCGCTCGTCTTCATGACCAGGTCCTTGCCGCACGAGGGGCACGCGCCCACGCGGGCGTCGGCGGTCACGGCGTCGGAGATGGCCTCGCCCAGGTCGTCCTTGTGCTCGATCAGCGCGTCGAGCATGCCGGCCAGCAACGCACGCGAGTGGTCCACCACGTGGTCCTGCGTGTCCTTGCCCTCGGCCACCATGGTCATGTCGGCGTCGAGTTCGGCGGTCATCTCGGGCGTGGTCACGCGCGGGGCGAACTGCGACAGCGCATCGATGATGGCGATGCCCAGCTGGCTCGGCTCGATGGGATCGTTCTTGAGGTAGCGCACGGCGTACAGGCGCTCGATGATGCTCGCGCGCGTGGACTTGGTGCCCAGGCCGCGCTTCTCCATCTCCTGGACGAGCTTGCCCTGGCTGTAGCGCGCGGGCGGCTCGGTCTGCTTGGCCTCGAGCTTGATGTCGCGCACGTCGATCACGTCGCCCTCGGCCAGCGCGGGCAGCTGCTCATCGCGCTTGAGGCCGTAGGGGTACGCCTCGCGGAAGCCTGCCTCCACCAACACGTCGCCGCTCGCGGCGAACGGCTCGCCCGCGACGTCGATGGAGAGCTTGGTGTTCTCGATGGTCGCCGGGCCCATAAGGGTCGCGAGGAAGCGGCGGGCGATCAGGTTGTAGAGCTTGAGCTGGCCGCCGTCGAGCGTGGTGGGGTCACCTTGGCCCGTGGGATGGATGGGCGGGTGGTCGGTGGTCTCCACCTTGCCGCGCGTGGGCGTGAGCGGGCCCGCGAGGACCTTCTTGCACACGGGGGCGAGCGAAGGCGTGCCGCTGGCCAGGCCCTTCACGATGCCGGCGATGTCGAGGCTCTTGGGATACACCGTGTTGTCGACACGCGGGTAGGAGATGAAACCGCTCATGTAGAGGGACTCGGCGATGCGCATGGTGCGCGCGGGGCTGATGCCCTCGGAGGCAGCGGCGGCCTGCAGCGCCGTGGTGTTGAACGGCACCGGGGGCTGCTGCTTGCGGCTGCGCTTGGCAACCGCCGTCACCGTGCCGGTCTCAGCACCACTCACGTGCGCGAACGCGGCCTCGGCGGCAGCCTTGTCGGTAAAGCGCACCGTGGTGTGGGCGATCTTGAACTCCTGGCCGGAGGCCTCGCCCATACCGCGGATCTGCCAGTAATCCTCGGGAACGAACGCCATGCGCTCGCGCTCGCGCTCCACCACTAGGGCGAGCGTGGGCGTTTGCACGCGGCCGGCGGAGCGCACGTTGCCAAAGCCGCCGAACTTGGCGAGCGTGAGGTAACGCGTGAGCACCGCGCCCCAGATGAGATCGATGTACTGACGGGACTCGCCGGCGTCGGCCAGGTCCTGGTCGAGCTCCACGAGGTTGTTGAACGCCTCGGTGACCTCGCCCTTGATGAGCGCGGAGTAGCGCGCGCGACGGGCGGGCAGCTCCGGCGCGACCTCGCGCACCATGTTGAGCGCGTCCGCGCCGATGAGCTCGCCCTCGCGGTCGAAGTCCGTGGCGATGATGACCTCGTCGGCCTTTTTGGCGAGGTTCTTGAGGACGCGGATGATCTCCTTCTCGGCGGGGAGCTTTACGATGGGCGCCCACGTGAGGTACGGCAGGCTCTCGACCTTCCACCCCTTGATGGAGATGCCGTTGGCGAGGAAGGGCTTGCGCTTGGTGTCGTACGGCGGGCGGGCAAGGCCGTCCGGGACATCGGCGGGCAGGACCTCGCCCTCGGCGGACACGCTGTACCAGCCGTTTTGCTTGTCAAAGAGAATCTCGTCGGGAAAGTCCGGCGCGAGGATGTGGCCGGCAAGACCCATGGACACCCAGTCCTCACCATCCACGGTGAAGCGGTACACCTGCGTGTTGTAGACCTTGTCGTTCTTTGGCTTGCCGGCATCGGCCAGCAGCTGCGCGATCTTCTGCGCGGCGATGTTCTTCTCTGCAACGACGAGCTTCACGACTCGCTCCTTTGTGATGTGCGCGATGCGGCGCGCCGCAAGGGCCGCCGACGGTATCTATATATGGTGTGGGGTCAGTGTACACGAGTTCTTGCAGAAGCGCGAAAAGCCCATGTTGAGGGCTGCGCTCGCACGCGCCATACGCGCGATGGTCATGCGCGGGCGATGACTATTCGCGCGGCGGCAACACGCACGCAACGGGCATTCGGGCGACGGCCATGCTCGGGCAACGGCCATTCGGACGACGGCAACACGCACGCCACGCCCATTCGAGCGGCGGCTACGCGCTCTACAACTACGCGCGAGCAGCCTCAATGCGCTCGATAAGCCACGAGCACCACTCGTCCATGCCCTGCCCATGGCGAGCGCTCACCTCAAAGCGCGCGGCTGTGGGGTTCAGGTTATCCAGGACGCGATTGTACCCGGGCAGGTCGAAGTCGAACGCCGGGGCCACATCGACCTTGTTGAGCAGCAGCGCGCCCGCATGCTGGAAGATCCCCGGGTACTTGAGCGGCTTGTCGTCGCCTTCCGGCACGGACAAAATCATGACCGAGAGGTTCTCGCCCAGGTCAAAATCAACGGGGCACACCAAGTTGCCCACGTTCTCGATGAAGATGACGTCGATGGAGTCCAAGCCCACGCCGGCGTCGAGCGCATCGACGGCCTGCGCGATCATGTTGCCCTCCAGGTGGCAGAGGCCGCCGGTGTTGATTTGGATGGCGGGCATGCCGGCCCGCTTGCACGCCAGGGCGTCCACATCCGAGGCGATGTCGCCCTCGATCACGGCGCAGGAAAGGCCCGCGGCGCGCAAGCGCTCATTGGTGGCAAGGATGGTCGTGGTCTTGCCCGAACCGGGGCTCGACAGCACGTTCACCACAAAGGTTCCCGCCTTCGCGAACCGCCCACGCAGCTCAGACGCCATGCGGTCGTTGCGCGAGAGCACCGGTTGCTCGATCCCGATTGTCGTTGCCATCCTACGTGCTTCCTTCCCCCTTGCGCACAGGCGCCCTCCGCCCGGCCGATAAACGCCCCGTATCTACCCCAAACCTGTCAGCCCTCAATCATCCGTCTCGATTTCCATCGAGACGATATCGAGCTCGCGACCGCACTCGAGATGCGTGTCGCCGCTGCCACATGCCGGGCAACGCATATGGAATCGGTCGTGGGCGAACTCCTCGCCGCACACCAGACAGCGGCTGCGCGGATGAACCTCCTCCACCTCAAGAGCCGCCTCAAGCGTCAGGGGGTCGTCCTCGCGAAAGACCTCCCAGGCAAAGTCGAGCGACTCGGGCACCACCTCGCACATGTCGCCGATGCGCAGCAAAACGCGCACGACGCGCGAAGCCCCCGCCTCGCGCGCCGTGTCAATCACCGTTTTGAGTATACCGCTGACGATGCCGATCTCGTGCATACCGGACGTCTCGCGCCGAGGCGCTACTCCTCGTCCTCGTCGTCGCCGAACAGGCCCAGGCGGCTCTCGGTAAGGCCAGCCTTGCCATCGCGCGCCATCACCACAAAGCGCGTCACCATCAGCGCGACCTCGTACAGCGACAGCATGACCGCGTACATGAAGATGAGCGTGACGGGCGAGGCGTCGGGCGTGATGGACGCCGAGACCACGAGCATGATCACGTACACGTAGCGCCATGCCGCGCGGAAGGTGGCATAGGGCACGATGTGGAACACAGCGAGGTAGAACACGATGAGCGGCAACTCGAAGGACACACCGAAGCCGATCATGAGCAGCAGCTCGGTGTTGATGAAGTCCTCGAGCTGGGGGGCGGCGGCACCGATGGTGCGCGTCTCGCCAAGCAGCCACTCAAAGGCCGCCGGGGCGATGAACATGTAGCAAAAGACCACACCCGCAAAGAACAGCACGGTGGCGATGAGCACCGTGGGCACGACCCACTTGCGCTCGTTGGGGCGCAGGGCCGGCAGGAAGAACGCCAGGATCTGCCAGATGATCATGGGGGTGCACATGGCAACGGCGACCTTGATGGCGATGTTGAACTTGATGGAGAAGCCGCCAAGCGAGGTCATGACCAGAAGCTGCTCGCCCTCCTTGAGGGCCCCATTGATCGGGTCCTTGAGGATGTCCACCAACGTGGGGGCGGCAAAGTACATGAACACCGTGGCGACCACGAGGGAGGCCACGACGATGGTCAGGCGACGGCGAAGCTCGCCGAGATGATCCATGAGCGGCATGCGCGCGGGTCCGATGGGCATTACTGCTCGCCCCCCTTCTGGGTATCAGCGGGCACGGGCGCGGAAGCCTCGTCCCCGGTTGCATGAACGGCGCCAGACGTTGGCGCGGCCGGCCCGGCCACAGCGGCCGGCGCTTCGGTAGAGGCGGCAACCGGCTCGGTCGCAACGACGCTCGCCTCAGGCGAGACGGCATCATGCTCAACTGCGGCGGCCTTGCGCTTGCGCGGGCGGCGAGCGTACAGGTCCTCGGTGGTGAGCTGCGCGGGCTCCTCGGCGGGGGCGGCGCTGGCGGCCGACTGCGTATCGGATGCTGTGGAAGCCTCGACGGACGTGGATGCAGGCGCTGCGGCGCTAGGGGCACCGGCCTCCGGGGCAACGGACGCCTGGGCGGCAGCGGCATCGCCTTCGGCCGCTTCGGCACCTGACGCCGCGGCGGCCTTGGCGGCCTCCTGTTCGGCGCGCTCGGCAGCCAAGCGGGCACGACGCTCGGCGAACGTCTCCTTGCGCGCAGGTGCAGCGGCGGCAGGAGCATCGGCGTCGGCATCCTCGTCGCCGGAAACGGACGCGGCGGTGTCGCTGGCCACAACCGGCTTCTTGGCGGCCGCCGCCATGGGGTCGACCACCTCGGTTTGCACAACGGCGGTCAGCTTTTCCTGCGTTTCGCGGAACTGGCGAAGCGCCCGACCGATGGTGCGCCCCATCTGCGGCAGCTTGTCGGGTCCAAACAGCAAAAAGCCAAAGACCAAGATGATCACGAGCTCAGTCGAGCCGATTCCAAACACGGGATACCTCCCAGGGCAGTCGAAAAGCCGGCGCGCCGCTCAACAGCGCACCGGCACATGTCGGCAATAACACCGGCAAATGCCGGCAATTGTTCAAGTATACCCCCGCGCCCGCAGGGAACCCCTCGGAACACGGGTGAACGGCAAAGCCTTACGCCGCGCTGATGTCGATGTCCTTGTCCACACCGAGCAGCTGCGCCACGCGCACCACGTTGGGTTGGGCATGCGTGATGGCAAATCCGCGGCCGCGCTCACCGGCGTGGTGCGCAGCCCCAACAAGCACGCCGATGCCGGTGGAGTCGATGTAGGCGACCTGGGAAAAATCGAGCTCGACGCGCTCGGTGGGCTGCTCGAGCGCCAGGTCGATGACGTTGCGCAGCTTATCCGCGTTCGAGATGTCGATCTCGCCCGTCACCGCGACCACGTAGCGCTCGGGGCTGGGATTGGTGGTAATCGTGAGTTCCATGTATCACCTTTCGATGGGCTGCGACGACGGCGCGCCGCGGCTATTCGCTCAGGGCGTCCAGACGCTGCTGGGCATAGTCCTTGACGCCGTACGTATCTTCCTTTTTGGCCGCGTCGAGCGCCTGCTGGTAGGCCTTCTTGGCCTTGGCGGTATCCCCGTGCGACTCGTAGAACATGCCGAGGTTCGCCCATGCGGGGGCAAAGGTGCTGTCGCGCTTGACCAGGGCCTCCAGGTCGGCGATGGCGCCCTCATGGTCGCCCGAGTAGAACACGCAGATGGCGCGGTCCACCTCGGCGGATGAGGACGAAGCCGTCGCGAGGTACTCGTCGTAGTACTCCACGGCCTGGGCAAACAAGCCGGCGGCCTGCTGCTGCGACCCCTCGTCCTGGGCGCTCTCCATGGCGGCCATGCCCATGTCGAAGAAGTTGTTCGCCCGGGTGAGTGGGTCGTCCTCGCTAGCGGCGTCGTCGGCGTCGGTGCCGGCGGTCGCAGCGGCGTCACCGTCGGCCTTATCGGCGTCGGTGCCCCCGGCAACAGAGGCGGTGCCGTCCTCGTCCACGTCGATGTCCGGGTGCCCCTCCGGCATGGAGATCGAGCCATCCTCGCCGCCGTCCTGCACGGACGCCGACTGTCCGGCGGTCGCGCCAAGCTCCGCGATGGTGGCGGAGGTGCCCACCAGGTAACCGATCACCACACCCAGCACGAGCGAGACGCCCGCGATGGCCAAAACCATCCAGAACGGTGGGGCCTGACGGCCGGATGCGGGAGCGGACGGCGCGGGGGTGTTCTTGGCCTTGTCGGCCTTGGCCACCTTGGCGGCCTTCCGGTCGGAGGCGCGCTCGACCTTGGCGGCTCCTTCCGTCGCGGTGCGCGTGGCCGTGGCGGCTCCCCGCGTAACGGCAGGCTCGTCCGTGGCAGCCCCCTGCGTCGCGGCGCTTTCGTCCTTGTCGGCTTTTTTCGGCGTTGCGTTCTCGCCCTCGAACGGCACGGATTCCCCATCTGGCGCCTCGCCGGCAGATGCAGCGGCCCCGGGTACCCCCTCGGCGCTCATCAACTCCTGCTCGTCGTCGAAAAACTCGTCAAAGGCATCGCTCATCTAGGCGCGCTCCTCACTCGCGAGCTCGGCACTCACCAGCTTGACCGCGAGAACCAGCACGTCGAGGGCGGCGGAGAGCTCCTCGACGCTCGGATAGCTCGGCGCGATGCGGATGTTCGTGTCGCGCGGGTCCTCGCCGTAGGGCCACGTGGCGCCGGCGGGGGTCATGGTGACGCCCATCTCCTTGCAAAGAGCGCCCACGCGCTTGGCGGAGCCCTCCGGGCCATCAAAGCTCACAAAGTAGCCGCCGTTCGGGTGCGTCCACGTGGCGCAGCCGGTGCCGCCCAGGCCCTCCTCGAGCTTGCTCTGCACGCAGGCAAAGCGGGGACGCAGAAACTCGGCGTGGCGCTCCATGTGCTCGCGCACCGCATCGAGCGTGGGCAAAAAGCGCACGTGCATGAGCTGGTTGAGCTTGTTGGCGGAGATGAGGCCGACCTTGAGCGTGCTGGCGACCTCCGCCACGTTCGAGGGCGAGGAGCCAAAGAAGGCGATGCCCGCGCCGGGGAAGGTGATCTTCGAGGTGGAGGCCACGGCAAGGATGCGGTCCTCGTTGCCGGCCTCGCGCGCGAAGTCGAAGATGTTGGCGAGCTTCTCGGGCTTCTCGCCAAAATCGTGCACCGCGTAGGCGTCGTCCCACACAATGCGGAAGTCGGGCGCGGCGCACTCCATGGTGGCCAGGCGGCGCACGGTCTCATCGGAGTAGGTGACGCCGGTGGGGTTGGAGTACTTGGGGACGCAGAACATGCCCTTGATGGAGGGGTCGGCGGCGACCAGGCGCTCCACCTCGTCCATGTCGGGGCCGGTCTCGGTCATGCGCACGGGGATGTTCTGGATGCCCAGGTCCTCGGTGAGGCCAAAGTGGCGGTCGTAACCCGGCGCGGGGCACAGCCACTTGACGCCCTCGAGCTTGTGCCACGGGATGTGGCCGGGCACGCCCTTTTCCCAGTAGTGCACGATGACGTCTTGCATGATGTTGAGGCTGGAGGAACCCAGCACGATGGTCTGCTCCGCGGGGACGCCCAAGAACTCGCCGGCAAGCTTGCGCGCGGAGGGAATGCCCTCAAAGCAGCCGTAGTTGGAGCAGTCCACACCCTCGTCGGTAAGGTCGGCGCTGGAGCTCAGCAGGTCCAGCATGGGACGGGAGATGTCCACCTGCTCGGGCGAGGGCTTGCCGCGCGCCATATCGAGCTTGAGGCCGCGCGCCTTGACCTCGGCGACCTGCGCCTTGAGGTCGGCCAGAGCGCTGGCCAACTCGGCATCGTCCATCTTTTGATACATCGTCTGCATATCGGCCCCTTTCCTGGAGGCGAGAATGTTCGGGAGCCCAAGGGCCGTCCGGCGTTGCGGGCATGCCGCTTTACTTCGAACCAGTATACGTGGTTTTTCATACACGTTTGTGGCGATGGACCGCCGCCCTTCACACTTCCCCAACAGACCCGCCACAGAAGCGCCACGGTGAACGGTCGCTTTCTTAAGGCGTGCGTAAGGTTGATGGGGCGCATCTATGGGCCCGCACGTCATTTTTACCGCCATACGCTGGTGTTTCATGAAGCTGGCAAAGACTCGTAAGTCTTTCTTATGGCACCAAGGAGCGCGCCGCCGGCAATAATGAAGTCAGCACCGGGGCTTAAAGCAGCGAGGCCCCGCGTGTCCGATTAGGTGGATGACGAGGAGGCCCGAGCATGCATGCTTCCAGCGATGCCAAGCGCAACCGGGCTTCCCGGTCGCCATTCAAACGTGCGAACCATTTCTCCTTCCCCCCGACACAGAGAATGGGCCTCCTCGATCCCACCACCTGCCCGCGCTCGAGCAACCAGCATGCAAACCTGGAGCGGTCGTACCGCAACCTGCTGAGCGCGCTCAACATGGCGCCCATGCAGCATCACACAGCTTAAGTGCACCACCAATACAGCGACTCGCCAAAAGGGCTCCGGCAACGGGGCCCTTTTGGTGTGCGTTGCAGGCACCTCGGTGGAGTGACCGGCGACCTGGTAGCCCAACACCGAGACCCTTTTGGTGTGCGCTGCAGGTACCTTGACGAGATCGAGCGAGGCGGCATCGCCTGGCACCGAGACTCTTTTGGCATGCGTTGCAGGTCATGCGATGCGACAACGGATACCCCTCTGACCCAGCAACAGGGCTCTTTTGATGTACATTGCAGGTTGACCCTACGTTCGAAAGGAGCCTCGCAATGGGCGCATATCTCGGTGTGGACATCGGTGGAACCAGCGTAAAGTGGGCGTTGGTCGACGATGCGTTCAACATGATCGACCGCGGCGACACCCCGACCGATTTTTCCACCAGCGAAGAAGTCGTGCAGGCGATTGTCGACATCGCGAACGCGCACGCCGGCTCGTTCGAGGCCGTGGGCGTAAGCGCGCCCGGTCTCATCTTTGAGGACGATCCCGACGGCACCATTTACCATGGCGGCGCGCTCACTTATATGCATGAGTGCCCCATCGGGCGCATCCTGCGCGAAAAGCTCGGCGTTCCCGTGGCCGTGCGCAACGACGGCAAGGCGTGCGCCATGGGCGAGTATGCGGTCGGCGCGCTCAAGGGCACGCGCGTGGGCGTGGTCATGGCAATTGGGACCGGCATTGGCGGCGGTGTGGTGATTGACGGAAACGTGCTGCACGGCACGCACTGCTTTGCCGGCGAGTTCAGCATGATGCGCAACGACGCCGCGAGCCCGCTCACCATCCCCAACACGTTCTCCGACCTCTGCAGCTGGATGGGCCTGCGTCGCTTTGTCCTGGAGGCCAAGGGCCTGGTCAACGACCCCGCTTACGCCGAGGTTGACGGACGCACCATCTTTGAGTGGATCGACGGCGACGATGAGGACGCCCGGCGCGGACTCGATGCCTACGCGAACGCCTTTGCCGGGTGCCTTTTCAACCTGCAATGCGTGCTCGACCCCGACGTGTTTGCCATCGCGGGCGGCATTAGCTGCCACGCCGCGCTGATCGAAGCCATCGAGCGCGCCATTGTCGAGCAGCGCAAAGCGTACACGGGCCCGCTCGACGCCATGCCCCTCCCCCGCATTACCCGCGCCACCCTGGGCAACGATGCCAACCTGTACGGCGCCGTCCAGGAAGCCCGCAAGATCCTGGCCTAGCACTCAGGCGGGACGCCTACATGCCCCTGGACGAGCGCGCAGGCGGATTGCCCGCTCACCTCTGGCTCACCCTTGCCTGCGCGCCGACCGCAAACCCTTGCCCGGCGCGCAGGCAAGCCATCAAGTAGCTTCTGGCCTACCGCGTAAGCGGCCTATTCGCGTACTCTTAAGCCAGGAGACGCGGATGGGTTGCCTGCAAGCTCTTGGGCAAACGAACAGGCAGGCCGCCCGCATGGGGCCCTAACCGCAAGTCCGCATGGGGTCCTGCCGCAAATCGGGCGAAAATGTAACGAATTTTCCAAGGCGCCGAGTACACAGGGGTTTCAGGCTCTCGCCAACTGGGATTTTTCTGTCCCAAACAACCGTCTACTCAGGGTGTCGCGAATTTCGTTACATTTTCGCCGTTTTTCTGACACCCACGAAGCGATGCGGGCATCCGCATCCCGGATGACCTGCTTCGCGCATCGCCTCCCCCACGAACTCTCGTTGCGCATTGGGCACGTGTATTCACCTCACCCTCTGCACAGACGATATGAGTTGAACATTGGGACCCCTCCTCTTGTAGCTCTATCGTGGGTCGGGCGACAATGGTCGTAGCGCCAACCGTGGCCGCGCGCCACATGCGACGGAGGAGGGGCTCCATGTCCAATTATGTCACAGCAATCGGTCTCGACGTCC
>ERZ1032357.367-NODE-367-length-13528-cov-13.559044_pt1 | contig 13528 bp, 10 predicted proteins | sample MGYA00517100_ERZ1032357 | MGnify/ENA primary metagenome ERZ1032357 (study PRJEB33719, sample SAMN04262589) | wastewater metagenome | biome: periurban shantytown; feature: animal feces; material: feces | host: Canis lupus familiaris | place: Peru: Lima | collected...
GCAGTCCTTTGGGCTGTAAGCCAAAAGGAGCAAAGACAATGGTACAAAGAGCTCGAGGGTAATTATGGGCATGTTTTATGCAGAGTTCCGCAGCCGACCAACGAAACGGTTTTCGTTGCTTCTACGCTAATGCAACTAAAACCGTTGCAAACGCAATTAGGTATAATTTTTCCAAATCGCCTAGAGAAAGTGTTTGAATGCTGACCGTAATCGTGCCCACCTACAATGCCGAGCCGTATCTTTCTCAGGCTATAGGCAGTCTATTAAACGAAAAGAATATCGAACTGGAAATCCTCGCCCTCAACGACGGATCCACCGACAACTCGCTCGCCATTATGCAAGGTTTCGCTGCGCGCGACTCACGCGTCCGAGTGATCGATAAGGCAAACCAGGGTTACGGCGCAACCTGTAATCTGGGCATTCGCGAAGCAAAGGGCGACTGGATTGCCATCCTCGAGCCCGATGACTGGATTGAGCCCGGAATGTACTCCGACATGTTTGCCTTTGCCAAGCGCGAATTTGGCGATCCGAAGAAGCTCGATATTATTGAGACCCCGTATTGGATCATTCGCAACCCCGATACCCCCCAAGAGGTCAAACTGCATTGCGCATATCGCGGTCGCATTAAACCGCCTCGGCAACCGTTCACCATTCACGACGCTCCACATCTGTTGGCCCACCATCCGTCCATTTGGTCGGCAATCTATCGTCGCGACTTCCTGATGCAAAACAATATCTGGTTTAAGGAAATCCCCGGTGCGGGCTGGGCCGATAATCCGTTCCTCGTCGAAACGCTCTGCCAGGCAAAGGCCATCGCTTACTGGCCCAAGCCGTATTACTGCTACCGCGAGGAAACACCCGAAAAGGCAGCCGCCCTGGCAAAGCGTGACCCCTTGATGCCGTTTAATCGCTGGAACGACATGGTCGATATTCTTGAGCGGCTCAACGTCACCGACCCCGCCGTCTGGACACCGCAAATCACACGCGGTTTCACCTATATGGGCATCATGATTGAGCATACCGGAATTGAAGGCCACCCCGAAATCGAGCGGGCAATCAACAAGATGTTCGAACGCATGCCGCAAGAGCTAGTATTTGCCAATCCTCGCGTTACCCCCGCGGCCAAAAAACTCTATGCCGAGTATATGGGCATCGCCGACCCTAAAATCAGCTACTGCGCATACGCCAAGGACCTCGTGGGCGAGGGCCTGTATAACGTATGGAACAAGGGGCCCATGCAAACTCTAAAAATGATCACATCGCACTTTGGTTCATACAACGCACGCGCTGGAAAATAGTCTGATGGGCAGCAAAGCAAGCAGAAATACCTCCATCGAAGCGCTGCGCTTGGTCGCGGTCGCCGGGATTGCCATATTCCACACGTTTCAATGGACCTTCCAAGCCGTCTGCACCGGCCTACCGGAATATGCGCCGCTCGCTGTCTTCCCTTACTCCGGCGCGCTCGGCTTTATCAACCTGCTGGGCTGCTGGGCCAACGAGGTCTTTTTTATGATCTCGGGATACTTCCTTATTCCCTCGGCGGTACACGCCCTCCAAAACGGGTCATCCGCGCGGGGCCTCGTTTATAAATCGTTTACACGGTTAAAGAAAATCGTCTTACCCACGCTCTTTTATTGCACCGCGTGCCTGTTTGTTTCAATGTACGTCTATCCCCTACCCGAAATCTCGCTGCACGAGATTGGCTGGCTTACGCTGGGCATCGAGTTTATCTGGGTCTACGCCGCCTCCGTATTGCTCGTACCGATGATTACGCTGGCAAGGCAGCGGATTGGCAGCAAAAGGGCCCCGTTTGTCGTAGCACTTCTAGTGTTCGCAACATTTGGAATCAACTGCTACATCGCGGCGACGGCAAACGAAGTTGCCGGTGTCGTTTTATGGCGCAAGCTCATGAGCGCTGTTACCTACCTGGTCGCGTTTATTGCGGCTGGAGAAATGCGCTTTGTCCTCGAACACCACGGCAACGCATCCGGCGCTCAAAAATCCAAGATCGCACTCATCGGACTCGTTACAGCCACCATCGCGCTCGAGCTTCTGCTATCGGCAAATAGCCAGTACGACACGCTCTGGAAGCTCTCCTACAAGTCCACTTCCGTCATATCCTTTATCTTGGCCGCCGCATCCGTTGCCGCCGCAGCGCTTCATCAGCCGCGCCACGAAGTCCCAGCTGCAGACAAGACAATCATGTCCCTCGCCGCAGGAACGCTCGCTTTCTACGCCGTACAGTCGTTTACCTGCAATGTCTGGCGACCCATCTTTGACAAAGCAATCTACACCATGGCGACAGGCATCCAAACGGGAGAGCCCCATCCAGCCGGCGCCATTTTGCTCGGAATCCTTATGAGCCTTTGCCTCGCGCTTGCCCTGCTCCTCATGGATATCGTACGCAGGGCCGTGGTCGACGCCATCAAGGCTCGCATGAACAGCTAGACGTCCTTCTGACCCTGCAGGCCACGAAGCGCGCTAACACCCGAAGCAAATAAAACCGCAAATACAATCGCCCAGTTCTTACAGCCAAATACCGGAATATGAACGATCGCATGGTCATGCATAACAACGAAATAACCCAGAACAACCACCAGAGGCAGCGCCATGAGCAGTGACTGGATCAACATCTTGCGACGACGACCGCCTTGCGCTCCGCCCCGTATCGAGCAAACGAGCACGGCAATCCAAATCGCCAATACGGCAGCAAACGAAACAAGGCAAACGACGTTCGAGATCAGCGCATAACCAGCAGTTGAGCAAATGGCGAACAGCTGCGGGCTCATGCAATAAAACTCCTTCAAAATCTGAGGCCAGTCAGCCTGGGGCAACAGTGACGAAGTCCCATGCGCGGACCAAAGGCCCATCTCGCCCAGAACGTTCGAAAAGACCTCGTTCCAGCCCAGCACAAACGCCGCGACAACCCATTTCATCGCCCAGGTAAACACAAACGAAAGCCCAAACCCAAAGAGCGCCTGCAGTATCGTGGCGACGCAGCGCTTGGGGCGCTCACCCTCGGGGAGCGCAATGAAAGCGAAAAAGCAATGCAGGGCGACAACTGCAGCAGGGATCGTTAAAAAGTCAAGAAACGAAAACACGGCACCCGTCGCAATCGACCAAAGGACAAGACGGCTTGTAAAAGCCCGTGCGTTCGGAGCCGACCCCATACGAAGACTCATACAAGACATCATGATGAGCGCAACAAAGAACGAGATGCACAGAAGCAGATCACCGATAAAATTGAAAAACAGATTGGTCGAAAACAACAGGATTACAAGGAAACCCAACGTCAATAGCTTTGAAAATCGCTTCCGCAAGGCAACGTAAGCGCAAGCGGAGCCGACAATCGCCAGAGCAGCCGCAGGCACCACGACCACATCGATACCGCCAATAAACAGGCAGACATTCGTAAGTAGCTGCCATCCATGCCAATACCGGTAATACTGCTGATGCGTAATCCCGTTGGCTTTCGTAACGTCATCAATCTCGGCAACAGCCATCGTCTTAAACGGAGAACCTTGGTCCTTTTGCCGTGCGACTTCAATGATAAAGCGATTGTTATCAAAGCAAACAGGACCAGCTGCAACACGGTGGTCGTAGACATACATGTCAGACAACAGAGCCGAGGACTCCGAACCCTGCGCATGCGACTCGATAACGGGCCTCGGCAGGAAATTCGCCGCGGTATTGCTCAGGACAAATGCGACCTGAAGAACCAAAAACAGCAACGTGACCTTGACGGAAAGGCTATCGGCAAGGGGGGGTAAACGAGTTTTATTCACAGGTCATCCAAACAGAAAGATTGCGTCCACAAGAATCGGCACCTATGTAATACCACAATGCGCGCTTGCAATCTCGCCACGCACACACGTCAACCAGGCTTGTAGCAAACGTTCTTGGTGATTAGCGGAACATTACCCGTGGGCGCCCAGCTACGCTTACAATAGTCGTGTCCCATGGGACACGTTGTTTATTCCGCAGGGCCGATTTACTGCCCACGCGAAAGGATATTCTCGTTCATGACTTCAACCCTTCCCGCCCCCATCGATAAGCTCGCCATCGTAGTCGTTACGTACAAACGCCAGGAACTCCTGGCCAATTTGTTCGACTCCATGACCGAGCTCACGGCCGTGCCTTGGCGCATCGTGATCGTCGATAACGAGAATTCGCGCGAGACCGAAGCCATGTGCACCGCATTCAACGAGTGCCTCGCCAACCTGTGGGGCATCGACACTGATCAGCCCGACGCGCAGAGCGGCACCGACCGTGTCATCTACGCCCCGCAGCTCGAAAACGGCGGCGGTGCGGGCGGCTTCTCCGCCGGCACCAAGTGTGCCTACGACCTGGGCGCTCAGTGGTTCTGGGTGATGGACGACGACGTGCTCGTCATCCCCGAAGGTATCGAGCGCTTGGCCAAGTGGACCGACCGCTACGACGTCATCCAGGGTTCGCGCCTGGACTTTGACGGCGGCGCCTTCTTTTGGCAGTACCAGCTCATCCTCTCGCTCGGCATTCCCAACCCCGTCGCCAAGTGGGACTTGGGCCCCGAGGGCTATCGCGCCATGAACCAGCTGTGCTTTGAGGGCGGCATGTTCTCGCGCCGCGTGGTCGACAAGATCGGCCTGCCCGATGCGCGATTCTTCATCTACGGCGACGATGCCTGCTATGGCTACGTGGCCAGCCAACACTTCCCCGCCGCCGTGGTCGCCGACGTGGTGCTCAAGCGCGCCCGCGCCGTCTCTAACTGGGATATCGCCGGCAAACGACAGCTCAACTCCACGAGCGACACCAACCGCTACTACATCATGCGCAACCGCGGTTATCTGGCCCGCTACATGCAAATTTACGGCGACTATCATCCCGTGCTGTTCCGTCTGGGCAACGCCGCGACCTTCTGCAAGGAGTTCATTCGCCTGGCCGCCGTTGACAAGTGCTTTAAGACCGGTATTCCGGCGCTGCGCCGCGGCATGAAGGACGCCCGCAAGATCATCAAGGATCCCGACTGGAAGCCCATGCCGCCCATGAAGGACACCGAGTAACGGAAGCCGGAAACACCTCAGCGCTTAAAGCCGCTGGCACACCGTAGCCACATGCTGCCCATCAAAACCGAACCCCCAGCGCATGCGACCCACGCCGGGACGCGGTACACGGATTTCGTCGATGCCGCCGCGCTCTATGTCGAGTAGCGACTGCACGGCCAGCAATTCCAGGCCCAGCGCATCCACATCGGGGTCATACATCATATTGATCGTTATCAGCGGACGTTCATCGAGCATACCGATCGTATCGGCTATGTCGAACACAGCGCCCGTAGGAAAAACCTGGATGTCCCAGCGACCCGCGCCACACTTTCGCCTCGAAGCAGGATTGGCATAGCCCGGCAAGCCAAAGCAGAGCCCCTGCAAGAACAGATGATATGGCAGCGGCTTATCTGGGTCGGTCTCACCGATTCCCGCATCCCCCAGGATGCGGCTTAGCGCCCGCCTCACGGTATCCTCGTTCCCACGGCACAGCCCGTCGCGAAACGCATCGACGTCTCGAATGTCTTCGGCAGCGCACTCAAACCACTCAACAATCACTAGACGCAAGGCCTGGCGAAGCTCGTTATTGGGCAATCGCAAAGCACGGAGGCGATCGCCATGCTCTGGCTCCTCAGTCATATCCGTCGTGAGAAAACCAGACAGATACAGCGCTGTCCACATGCCATCGTCAGGCGAGACATCTGGCTCTGCAGTGCCCAAACAAAGCGGGACCTCAGCGCACCCATGGGCCTCGAGCAAATCAAACAAGACCGAAAGGCGGTCGAGATTCCACCCGGCAACTACCCTACTCAGGCAATCCGCATACTCATACAGATCGGCGCGCACAGGCGCCGTGCAGCCTCGGTCCAGAAAACCGATCACACGCGCTGGACTCGAGCAATAGGCCCTACCAAACCGATATCCCTCGAGCCATTCACGCGCATCATCCAGGTATTCCTCGCGCCCAGCATGATTCAACAGAGCCTGGACCTCGGCATCCGAAAAGCCGAACCAACGGTCACACCACGCCGACAGCGGCGTCGCCACACAATACGAGCAGCCATGCAAAGAAAGCGCCGCTTCGGCAGGGCCGGGACACTCCCCCATCAGACACGTCAGCCGCAACGAATCGCGCGCAGTGGCAATGGCCTCGAAAAGCACGCGATCAAATATCCCTGCCGGATCAGCACCGGAAGCGCCCCTCGCGCTTGCACGGCCCAACCATGCCGCATCGTACCCATCAACGAGCAATACAACCTGCTCATCGCAGGCAATCTCCAGCAGCTCAATGAGCACACCGAGCACCGAGGCGACCTCGTCCTCGCTCGCCGCGCCACGCGCAACGCGTTCGATGTGACGCACCTTGTCTCGAGCTAAATCCGGAGCTTCCAAGAGTGGCAACAAGCGAACACATTCGCCCGAAAGAGCATTGTGCACGACATCGGCAACAGCGGCCCCGCACCTTGCAGCGCCAGAAAAGTCCAGCGATATCACCGGATAGCAAGCATACTCATCCCGATAGCGCCCGCTGTTCGCATCCCAAATCTGAGCATCGGCAAACAAACGCTGACCAGAGCGACCGACCGCTGGACGCTCCAGAAAAGCCTTGAGCATCGACAAGTTCATGCTCTTGCCAAAACCCTCGGGTCGACAGCACACCACAACGGACGCGTCGCAGTCCAACACATCGGCAATAAACATGGTCTTGTCAACCAGCATGCAGCAACCAAGGGACTCCGCATAGTCGTGCATGCCAATGGGCAAAGCCGCATCGTCGGCACAGCCGATCAAGCGCACACCAAAGCCAGCAGCACAATCAACATTTGCCTGTTCAGACACCAAAACGTTCCCCCCAAATCGCAGCACGATGCCAATTGTAATGACCGCCTCGCGCGTACCGACGAAGCCGCGCGAACATATCGGGCAACGGTAGCAACAAGGCGTGTGAGGGGGCACAACTAATCGTTGCACAACAAAACGGGGCCCGATACATTCGCACCGGACCCCGTCCCAACTCTTTAGTTATCTAGCAACCAAGAGGCTACTCCTCCGAGCCGTCCTCCCCAGAAGCTTTCTTCTGCTGATCGAGCTTATGCTTACCACTTACGATAGACGTAGCGCCCAGTGTGGCCAAGCTTGCACTGGCAAGGCTCGCCATAACGATAAGGTCGCCCGTCTTGGGCATGTTGCCGCCAGATGACTTGGTCGTTGTAGTCGTCGTGGTTGTAGTGGTCACCGTCTTGGAGTCATTTTGCTCTTGGACCTGGTTGTCAGCACCGCTCTTGTCGTCGTCTTCGGGCTGTTTCTTTCCGTCCTCGGTCTTACTCTTGTCCTTTTCCTCAGATTCAGACTTCTTATCCTCGTCCTTCTTCTGAGTAGACTTGTCGTCCTTCTCCTCAGAGCTAGAACCCTTATCAGATTCGGTCTTCTCGGAAGCCTTGTCCTTGGAGTCGCCCTTTGCGACCTCGGTCTTTTCCGTGGAAGCCTGATCAGAGTTGTCCTTGTTCTGGGCCGAGCCGTTATTGACGCCAGCCATCAGCGAAGAACCCAGCGTAGAACCAAGCTGCTCGGAGAAAGAAGGCTTCTTGTCCGGCGAAGCAACGGGAGCGTCCGGCGCCTTATTCGAGTCATCCTTGGAAGCATCGGAATCAGGGGTCGTGTCAGAGCCGGAGCCGTTGCTAGAGCCGGTGTCAACGGACGAATCGCTCGAGCCGGTAGATGAGTTAGAGGTGTCAGCGTCGGTCGAACCAGAAGCGTCGCTGTCCGTATTGCCGGCAGAGCTTGAAGGCGAATCGCCCGCAGCAGAGCCGTTCGAATCGGAGCCGTTCGAGGTAGAGCCGTCGTTGGTAGTGCCACCAGCGGAGCCATTACCGTCAGCATCGGTCGAGGGCGCATCCATCCTGTCATCGTTGACATCGTCACTCGAGCCGTCATTCGAATCAGGTGTCGGCGAGGGCACCGGCGTAGGCTCGGGCTGCTCGGGCGTCGCAGCGGCAGCCTCATCCTCGGCGATATAAACCAAGCAGTCCTTCAGCTCATTCTTATAACGATTCTTCCAGCCCTCATGATACTGAGGCTGACTCGAAAACTTGGTGGCGACATTGTTGACCACGCTATTGGAGAGCGCCGTCACAAACTCTCGGTCGGACATATCGTTGGAAAGATTCGCCCAGCGGAAAAAGTCCCTGCAGCCACCAGTGCCGCACATGTTGGTAATGCTCCACACCATGCCCTTGACGCAATCGGCGCGGCCCGAAATATCAATACCCAGGCCGCTCTTGAGCCACGCCTCGGTCACCGCATAGTACGAGTTGTACGCATAGGCATCTTGAAGTGCAGAGAACTCAACAGGATCGGTGTTGTAAGCACCCTGGAAAGCCTCCTGCGCGATACGGCCCTGCTCGGTGAGCTGACCGTTCTCGGACATGGGATTGTTCGCGTTGGTAATCTCGCTGCCGCGATCAATCGCAGCTTTAAGCATGCCGTACTTAGCAGAATCGTAGTTGTAGACCTGCTTCATAAACGGAATGAGCGACCAACGACGGTCGAACTGGTAATAGCCCAGCGCGTTGTAGCCGTCACCATACGAAAAGCCCTGGTTATAGTTGCCATGGCTCTCATATTTGGTGAAGTACTTCATCTCGGGAGTCACGTTGACAAACGAAACGCCCTGGACCGACCTCAGCACGCCCGAGAAGGACTGTTGGGTGTAAAGGCCCTTATCGATATCGGTGGCATCCGAGGCAACGCCCGGCGTGGGCTCCTCGGCAGCGGCGGGTGCCGGCGCGGAAACGGCGCCAAACGAAAGCGCCAGCGTCAGGCCCGCGACAATAGCAGAATGCTTGGGCTGCATAAGATCCTCCCTGCATTGGTGTAGTTAAAGTTCAGTTTGCAAAGATAAAAATAAGTATTGCAGCTCGCCCGTTATTGCACAACAACCCCTCGGCAAACGGCAACAACCCTCCGCGAAATCTTAAGGAATTAAACAAACTGGTCGTCGGGCGCCATCAGAAGCTCGCCGTATCGCTCCATCAGCCCGTCCCTCAACTGACAAAAAGCGGGGATATAGACGTTCAAGATGCGCTGAATCAAATCTTGAGCGAGCTTGTTGTCGTAGATATGGACGTTCGTATTGCGGTCTCTGAGCATGTCTAGCCAGGCCGCCTCATCAATAAAGTCGTAGAATCGGTACGACTCCTTCAAGATGGCACGAGGAGACCCCGACGCGGCAAGCGTAGCGCCCTCATACTCGAGCAGACGCTTAAGGAGGGTAATTGAGATACCGAAAACCTGCTCATAGATATACGCACATCCGGAGACAACATAGTCGTTTTCGAAATCTTGAAATCGAGCTGTCTCTAGCAGTGTCAGACGCGAATCAAATAATTCGTATGACTTCACGAAAGCCAGCCCCTACAGCTTAATGTCAAAGTTGATTTCGGGGACGGCGGCCAGGTCGGCCAACGTCACGCCGTCGACGTACTTTTCGATCACGTCGTCCAGACCGCGCCAGAACTTGACGGTCGAGCACAAATCGCTACGGGTGCAGCTGTTGTCGATGCCATCGCACGCCACCGGAGCCGTGCTGCCCTCGACGGCACGCAGGATGTCGCCGGCACGCACCTCGGCCGGGTCCTTGGCCATCATGTAGCCGCCGCCCTTGCCGCGCACGCTCTTAAGCAGGCCCGCCTTCATAAGCGGACGAACCAGCTGCTCCAGATACTTTTGCGAGATATGCTCGCGGTCGGCAACCTCGCGCAAGGCAATCTTGCCCTCGGCGTCGCCCAGCGCCGCGATATAGATCATTAACCGGAGGGCATAGCGGCCCTTGGAAGAAATGAGCATACCTACCCTCCCGTTGTTCCTGGGACAAAATCAGGCCTATTTGTCCCAAATCCTATGCACGCGGGGCAAACAAACCTGATTATTATGTCCCACATCTAAAAAGTCGAGTGGATTAGTCGGGTTTTCCCTTGACTAACGCCGAACCCATAGTAACTTTATTCCGAGAAGATTCCTAGGGTTTAGTACACCTATGAGTACACCATATACAGAGAGGGACAGCATGAGCGCAAATCCGCTGCTTTCCATCGAAGGTCTGACCGCCTCCGTGGACGAGAAGACCATCCTCCACAACGTCAACCTCAACGTCGCCGCCGGCGAGACCCACGTGCTGATGGGACCCAACGGCGCCGGCAAGTCCACTCTCGGCCACCTGGTCATGGGCGACCCCGTCTACACGGTCAACGACGGCCGCATCGTCTTTGACGGCCAGGACATCACCGAGCTCACCACCGACAAGCGCTCGCGCGCCGGCCTGTTCCTGAGCTTCCAGGCCCCGGTCGAGATCCCCGGCGTGCCACTGTCGAGCTTTTTGCGCGCCAGCATCGCCGGCCGCCCCGGCCTAGAGATGAAGGGCAAGGAGTTCCGTCGTCGCGTCAAAGAGCTCGCGGCCGAGCTCAACATGGACACCGCCTACCTCAACCGTGAGCTGGGCGTGGGCTTCTCGGGCGGCGAGAAAAAGAAGGTCGAGATGCTCCAGCTTCTGCTGCTGCAGCCCAAGCTCGCCATCCTAGACGAAACCGACTCGGGCCTGGACGTCGACGCCCTGTCCACCGTCAGCCACGGCATGGACGCGTATCGCAAGAGCTGCGACGGCTCCATGCTCATCATCACGCACAACACGCGCATTTTGGAGCACCTGGATGTCGACCGCGTCCACGTTATGGTCAAGGGCCACATCGTGCGCGAGGACGACGCCTCGCTCATCCCCTGGATCGACAAGAACGGCTTTGAGACCTTCGAGCGCGAGGCCGCCGAGCAGCGCGCCCAGGCCGAGTCTGCCGCTGCCGAGCAGCAGGCGTAAAGGGGCGACGCAATGACCAAGAACCGCACCGAGGTCGCGGACATCGACCGCAGCCTCTACGACTTCACCTATGGCGAGGAGGGATTCGAGCGCCTCGACGCCGGCATCACGCCCGACATCGTGCGCGAGATCAGCGCCAAAAAGGACGAGCCACAGTGGATGCTCGACCTGCGCTTAAAGTCCCTCGAGATCTTCAACCGCTTCCCGGATCCGACGTGGGGCCCCTCCATCGAGGGCCTGGACATGGATAACATCGTCACCTACGTCAAGCCCAACACCGACCAAAAGCACGACTGGGAGTCGGTGCCCGACGACATCAAGAACACCTTTGAGCGCCTGGGCATCCCCGAGGCCGAGCGCAGCTACCTGGCAGGCGTCGGTGCTCAGTACGACTCCGAGCTCGTCTACCACAACATGCAGGACACCGCGTCCAAGATGGGCATCGTCTACTCCGGTATTGAGGAAGCCCTGCACGATCCGCAGTGGGAACCGCTCATCCACGAGAAGTTTATGACGCTCATCCCGCCCACCGATCACAAGTTTGCAGCCCTGCACGGCGCCGTGTGGTCGGGCGGCTCGTTTGTCTACGTGCCCAAGGGCACCAAGCTCGACTTCCCGCTGCAGAGCTACTTCCGCCTTAACGCCAAGGGCGCCGGCCAGTTTGAGCACACGCTCATCATCGTCGAGGACGATGCCGACCTGCACTTCATTGAGGGTTGCTCCGCGCCCAAGTACAACGTGGCAAACCTCCACGCCGGCGCTGTGGAGCTCTTTGTGGGCAAACGCGCACACCTGCGCTACTCGACCATCGAGAACTGGTCCAAGAACATGTACAACCTCAACACCAAGCGTGCGCGCGTGGACGAGGACGGCGACATCGAGTGGATCAGCGGCTCCTTCGGCAGCCACGTGGGCTACCTCTACCCCATGAGCGTGCTCAATGGCCGCCGCGCCCGCTCGAGCTTTACTGGCATCACCTTTGCCGGCGCCGGTCAGAACCTCGACACCGGCTGCAAGGTCGTGCTCAACGCGCCTGGGACCTCGGCAACGGTCGAGACCAAGGGTATCTCCAAGAGCGGCGGCATCCAGACGTTCCGCAGCTCCATCGTGGCCACACCCAAGGCCGAGGGCTCCAAGGCAACCGTGAGCTGCCAGTCGCTGATGCTCGACGACCAGAGCCGCTCCGACACTATTCCGGCCATGGACATCCGCGCCAAGAACGTCGACATCGGCCACGAGGCCACCATCGGCCGCATCGGCGACGACAAGGTGTTCTACCTGATGAGCCGCGGCATCTCGGAGGAAGAAGCCCGTACCATGATCGTCAACGGCTTTGCCAACCCGGTCTCCAAGGAGCTGCCGCTTGAGTACGCCGTCGAGATGAACAACCTGATCAAGCTCGAGATGGAAGGAGCGATCGGATAATGAAACAGACCACGAACACCGCTGCTACCACCCTTGAGCAGGTCAATGCGATGCCGGCTGCCACTTGGGGTTGGCTCAAGATGAACCAGACCAAGCTCGAGCTTTCGGACGAGCTTGCCGCCGCTTCCACCGAGGCCGTTGAGGTCGAGGGCTTGGACGAGCAGTTTACTGGCGTGGCAGACGCGTTCGACGCCGCTATGGACGCCATGGCCGAGCGCTTCCCCGAGCGCCGTGCCTCCGCCCCTGGTGATGCCGCCGACCGCGCCCGCATCACGCCCGAGACCGAGCTCGACGTGCCCGCCACCTCCGTCTACCAGGCCGGCGCCATCAAGCTCGAGGAGGAGCTCTCCCCTGCTGAAGCCTTCGAGACCGGCATGGGCAAGGCTGCCTACGCCTACCTGGCCGACCACGCCACCAAGCGCTTCGTCATCGATGTGCCCGCATACAGGCACGCCACGGTTACCGTGCGCGTGAGCGGTGTCGATGCCGCCGCGGCCATCGCCGCCATCGACGTCGTCGCCCGTCCTCAGTCGAAGCTCGATCTGCTTATTGCCCTGGACTCCCCCGTTGCCGGCCAAGGCGTCGTGGGCTCCGTGCTACGCGTGTGCGCCCACGAGTACGCCACCGTCAACGTGACCTGCACGCAGACGCTCGACGATAGCTGGATCGCGCTCGACGACACCGGCCTGTTCCTGGACGAGGGCGCGCGCGTCAACGTGCAGCACACCGTCCTGGGTGCCGGCGCCAGCGCCACCGGCCTTGCCGGCGACCTGCTGGGCGATACCGCCAAGGTCACCATCGATACTGACTACCTGGGCGCCCGCGAGCAGGTGCGCGACTTTAACTACGAGCTGCGCCACCGCGGTCGCAAGACCGAGTGCGAGATCGACGCCAACGGCGTGCTGACCGGCACGTCCAAGAAGGTCTACCGCGGCACCATCGACCTCGTGCACGGCTGCAAGGGCGCAACCGGCACCGAGCGCGAGACGGTGCTTTTGGCCAACAAGGGCGTCGACAACAAGACCGTTCCCGTCATTCTATGCGACGAGGACGACGTCGCCGGCAACCACGGCGCCACGATCGGTCACGTCCGCGACGAGCAGCTGTTCTACCTCGCCTGCCGTGGCCTTGACCAAAACGCCGCCGAGGACCTGTTCATCCGCGCCAAGCTGGAGGACGCCGCGCTTTCCGCCACCGACGAGCGCACCCGCGC
>ERZ1032357.375-NODE-375-length-13282-cov-35.071747_pt1 | contig 13282 bp, 9 predicted proteins | sample MGYA00517100_ERZ1032357 | MGnify/ENA primary metagenome ERZ1032357 (study PRJEB33719, sample SAMN04262589) | wastewater metagenome | biome: periurban shantytown; feature: animal feces; material: feces | host: Canis lupus familiaris | place: Peru: Lima | collected...
AGGTCGAGGGCGTGCCGCTTGCGCGCGAGGCCCGTCGTGCTCCCGGCCAGGCGCGGGGCCATGCGCTCCAGGGAGGCCGCATGGCGCTCCAGGGAGCGATCGCACGCCTGGGCGAACCGATCGGATGTCTGCGCCAGCTCGGCGCGCCGACGGTCAACCACATGCGCGGGGTCCGCCAGGCAGGGACGCGACGCATAGCCCTCGATCGCCAACGAGAAGCGCCCGAGGAGCGCGTCCGTCGCACGTGCGAGACGCGCCGCCCGGCCATCCAGATCGGCCGCCGCGGATGAGGTGACCGCGGACAGCGAGCGCTGCAGACGCTGCTCGCGCATGTCCAGCACGTTCACCAGCTCCGCAAACTCGGGCGCCACCGACTCCGCGGCCGCCGTGGGCGTTGAGCAGCGGCGATCGCTCACCATGTCGCAGATCGAGTTGTCGGGCTCGTGTCCTATACCCGTCACCACGGGGACGGAGCACGCGGCGACGGCGCGGGCGAGCTCTTCGTCATTGAACGTCATGAGGTCCTCGAACGACCCGCCGCCGCGCACGAGCAGGATGCAGTCGGGCGCGGGGGTAATGGCGGCCGCGCGGCGCAGGCCCTCGATGAGCTCAGCCGGGGCGCCCTCACCCTGCACCTTCGCCCCCACGCAGATGACCTCGACGAGCGGGTTGCGTCGGCGCAGCGTGCGCTTCACATCGTTGACGACCGCGCCGGACAGCGAGGTGACCACCGCCACCCGGGTGCAGAACACCGGGATGCGCCGCTTGCGCTCGGGCTCCATGAGCCCCTCGCGTCGCAGCCGCTCCGCGAGCTGCGCCACCTGCTGGCGCAGCAAGCCCTCACCCGCCAGCGTGAACGAGCTCGCCTTGAAGCTCATCTTCCCCGTGGGCTTGTAAAGATCGAACGTGCCGGTGAACAGCACCTGCAACCCGTCGCGCAGATCGAAGGCGCGCTTGTCGTAGGTGCCCTTCCACACGATGCAGTCGAGCGCCGCCGACTCGTCCTTGATTTGGAAAAAGCAGTGCCCGCTGCGCGCGTTGGGGCCGCGAAACCCCGTGACCTCGCCGAGCACCGTGATCTTGGGCACCCCGTGCAGGGCGCCCGCCGCGAGCTCCGCCGCCTGCGAGACGGACAGGGCATCATCCTCGCCCGCGGCGCTCGGGGGCGCCGGAGGCTTCTCGGCCGTCAGGTTCCAAACATTCAAGAGCAGTCCCCCTCTCCTATCTCGTCGTTCTTGGTTTGCCTATCGTAGCGCGCCGTCCGGACACAACATTTGCACGCACCTAGCGGTCATCGTTCGTGCGGGCGAGCAGGTACAGCAGCTGCAAGATACTCGTGAGGGCCGCGGCGACGTAGGTGAGCGCCGCGGCGGTGAGCACCTTCTTGGCGCCGCGCACGTCGACCTCGCCCATGCCGGACTGCTCGATGTACGCGACGGCGCGACGGCTCGCGTCGATCTCGACGGGGAGCGTGACGAGCTGGAACACAACGGAGAACGCGAAGAACACGATGGCGAGCGTGGTGAGGCCGGCGATGTTCATGAACAGGCCGAGCATAAGGACGAGCATCCAGGTGTTCTGGGTGAAGTTCACCACGGGCACGAGCGCCGTGCGGACCTTCATCATGGCGTAGCCATGCGCCTTCTGCGCGGCGTGACCGGCCTCGTGACACGCGACGGCGACACTCGCCACCGAGCCGCCCGTCAGGTTCTCGCTCGAAAGGTGCAGACTGTTGTCGCGCGGGTCGTAATGGTCGGTCAAGTGGCCGTTCACGCGCTTGATGTCCACCGCATGACAGCCGTTGGCGTCGAGCATGCGGCGCGCCACGTCGGCTCCGGTCGCGCCGGCGGCGGGCACGCGGCTCCACGTGCGGTACGTCGAGTTGATATAGCCCTGCGCCGCCAGGCCGATGACCGTCGACACCAGGACGAGCAGCATATATGCGGGGTCGAATCCAAATCCATAACCGTAGTAAGGCATGCGCGGTTCCTTTCAAGATGCGCCACGATACACATGGCATACCTTGTACCCAAAAAAGAAGTGCCCCGACATGCATCGGGACACTTCGAGCACACTGTCCGGATCGGGTTGCGGCGACACGCAGCGCGCGCAACGCCCGCACACGCGGGGCGCATCACATCCGCACGCGCAGAGTGCATCGCCATCGCGCGCTGGGCGCATCACATCCGCATGCGCCGTGCGCACAGCGTCCACACGTACGGGGCGCTTCGCCCTCGCTCGCCCCGTGCGCACAGTGCCCGCACACGCGGGGCGCATCGCCTTCGTACGCACCGCGTGCACAGCACCCGCACGCGCACAACGCACGGGGTACCCTTCGCCCGAACCCCTTAGCTTAGAAGTCCGCGGCGCCCTCGCTCGCCATCCACTCGGCCTGGAACTCGGCGTAGCGGCCGTCGATGATCGCCTGGCGGGCGCGGCGCATGAGGTCGAGCAGGAAGTAGATGTTGTGCTGCGACAGCAGGATGCCGCCGAGCATCTCCTTCTGCGTGACCATATGGCGAATGAGCGCGCGTGAGTAACCGCCGGTGCACACGGGGCAGGTGCACTTCTCGTCGATGGGGCGCGGGTCCTTCGCGAACTTGGCGTTCTTGAGGTTCATGCGGCCAGAGCTGGAGAAGGCGGTGCCCATGCGACCGGTGCGGGTGGGCAGGACGCAGTCGAACATGTCGATGCCGCAGCCCACGCCGCGCACGAGCGTGGTGGGGTTGCCCACGCCCATGAGGTAACGGGGCTTGTGGCGCGGCATGTGCTCGGAGACGAGCGGCTCGAGCGTCTCGAACATGACCTCGTGGGGCTCGCCCACCGAATAGCCGCCGATGCCGTAGCCCGGGAAGTCTCCGACCTCCTCGAGGTGCTTGAGCGAGCGCAGGCGCAGGTCCAGATGCATGCCGCCCTGCACGATGCCGAACAGCGCCTGGTCGTCGCGGGTGTGCGCCTTGTAGCAGCGCTCGGCCCACATGCTGGAGAGCTCGACGGCGCGCTCCACGAACTTGCGCGTGGCGGGGTAGCCCGGGCACTGGTCGAGCTGCATACAGATGTCGCTACCGAGTTTCATGGCGATGTCCATATTGTCCTCAGGCGTCCAGAACACATGGGAGCCGTCGTAGTCGGTGGCGATAAAGCGCACGCCCTCGTCGGTGAGCTTGACGGCGTCGGAGTGGGAGAAGATCTGGAAGCCGCCGGAATCCGTGAGGATAGGGCCATGCCAGTTCATGAAAGTATGCAGGCCGCCGAGCTCGGCGATGGTGTCCGCACCGGGGCGCATGGCCAGGTGGTAGGTGTTGGCGAGCACGATCTGGGCGCCCAGGTCCTTGACCGTCTCGGTGGGGATGCCCTTGACGTTGGCCTTGGTGCCCACGGGCATGAAGATGGGGGTCTCGATATCGCCGTGCGGCGTGTGCAGGATGCCCGCGCGCGCGTGCGTCTTGGGATCCTCGGCGACGACCTCGTATTTGAACAGGGACTGATCCATATGCGGCTCCTCGGCCATCCAGCGTCTCGTGCGCTCGGCACGCCGGCCGCACGGGTCCCGGCGCGGAACCTCGCGCGGGGCGTATCCCCAAGCTGCGCGTTTCAACAGGCGCCTATTGTACTATCGCGATGCGCGTTGCAGGTGATGCGACGGGAAATGAGCCGGAACACCATGCGAGGCACAACTCCCCTACTCCGCACCCGGCAGGCCGTTGTGCGCACCGCGGTTGGGGCGCTTGAGGGCAAGGAGCTGGTCGCGCACCTGCTCGCACTGGGCGATCGCCTGCGCCACGCGGTTTTGCGACTCGATGATGCGCTGCTGGACCATGGCGTCCATAAAGGCGTTGTCGAACAGCCAATCCGCAGCGAGAAGGAAGTCGCCCACGTCGGGACCGAGGCCCGCGAAGCCCTCGACGTCATGCAGCTCGTCCGCCAAGCGCGCCAACGCCTCTTGGGCCGCCACGAGATGACGCTGGGCGGTCTGCATCTTGTCGTGTTTGAGCATGGAGGTAAGGAAACCGCCGCCAAAGATGTCGAACCATCCCCAGTTGCCGGCGCTCTTGAGGTCGCGTGCCGCCGCATCAAGACAGCCCAGGGCGTCCTCGACCGCCCCGAGCGCCTCATCGATCTCTATTTCCTGGCGTGCCATGGAACTCCTCCCCTGCGCCGGTGTACGTTACGGGGCAATTCTAACGTTGCCCGAGACCCATTTGCCTGTCCAAGCCTTTTTACATCTGGGCATTTTTACGTTCAGCAATCATCGAGTGGGCGCGCCGCACGCGTCACGGCCCCACCTGATGGGGTCAACCGCCAAAACCCCGCCACTCCAGATAACCCCACGTACGTGCCACAACGCTACCTGATGGTGTCAACTGGCATGTCATGGCACGCTTCTCAAATCCAACAAGGGCAAATCCCGTCCCAAGTGCGCGAAATTACGCAAATGCGCGGATAAATTCGAGACTGCCCAGCAGAACGCGGGAGGCAATAGAGGAAAGCGCAGGTAGTTGACCCATGAGCAAAAGCCATACTCCAGGTCCCCGAGTTTTATCCGCGCATTTGCGAAGTAACGCCCCGCAATGGCAAAAAATGGCTCGCCATCCACCAAATGCAGACGGCGAGCCGTGAAATCCTCAGCCCACTGAACGGCGCCAAGGGAGACCGAGAGTTTCTCAGGTGCCGCAGATTCGCGCGAAAGAGAAGCGAGACGTGCCCACGCACGTGGACGACGATTGAGCGCGAAGGCGCGGCACCGGGGGAAACCTAAGGACGCTGGCCCATGCCGCCCTCGAGGGTGAGGGTCTCACCGTTCATATACTTGAAGTCCGGGCCGCAGAGCTGGACGACCACACGGCCAATCTCGGTCTCGACGTCGCCGTAATGACCCGCCGGCGGCATGTGGACATTGGCCTCGAAGGCCTCGGGATAGGCGGTCTGGAAGTTCTCGAGCTGAGCCGTCCAGGCGAGCGGGCACACGATGTTGACGTTGATGCCGTCGGCGCCCCACTCGTTGGCGGCGACGCGGGTCAGGCCGCGGATGCCCTCCTTGGCGGCGGCGTACGAGCACTGTCCGTAGTTGCCGAACAGCCCAGCGCCGGAGGCGAAGTTCACCACGGAACCACGGGTCTCTTTGAGGTGCGGATAGCACTTTTGCATGTACAGGAACGTGGCGTACAGGCCGGAGTAGATGGCAAGGTCGAACTGCTCCATGGTGTGGTCGGCGATGGTGACGCCGGAGGCGGACGCCTGGGCGTTGTTCACCAGCGCGTCGATGCGGCCGAACGTCGCGATGGTCTCATCGACCACGTGCTGCACTACGGCCTCGTTGTCCTGGCCGGCGGAGACATCGGCCGCCACGGGCAGGACCTTGATGCCGTACTCCGCCTCAAGCGACTCCTTGGCCGCCTCGAGCTTTGCGACGTTGCGGCCGGTAATCACGAGGTTCGCACCCTCCTTGGCGAACGCGATGTCGATGCCGTAGCCAATCGAGCCGGCAGACCCGTCCTTGAGCGTCGCCTTGCCACCACCCGTAACGATGACCGTCTTGCCAGTAAAGAGTCCCACGATGCTCTCCTTTCTCACCGTCAGCGCGGAGCCGATTGCGCGCACTGTTAACTCCACGATACCCAACGCCGCCGACGCGTAACGCGACGGTCGGGCACCGGTCGACCAACGGCCCCCTATCCGCCCTTGCCGGGATGCGGGCAAGCGAGCGGCGGGAGGCGGTGTGCGGGCGAGCGCACCGAGCGGGGCGGGCGCAGCGGACACGGCGGGAGGCGTTGTGACGGCAGACAGGATTGGCGCTGAGGGTGCGGCGGATAGGGCTGCGACGGGCGAAGCTGCGGGCACGGCGGGGTGGGGCTGCGGGTTGTAGGTGCGACGGAAAGGATTGCAGCGTCGGATGGCGGGAGCGCCGCTGAGGCATGTCGAGCAGAGCCGAGGATGAGAAGGCGAGGAAGTCGGGCACGGACGGCAAACACGCCAACGAGCCCCACGCAACGCATGCGTAAAACAAGTTGGGACCGCGCGACATCGCACCCGCTGCTTTGGCGCAGCCGTATGATAGATGCAAACACTTACTGGGATGCAAACACTTACCGGGCAATGCCCGCGTGCGAAAGGAGCGCCGTGAGCGAACTTGAGAACACGCAACAAGATACCGTGACGTGCGATGAGAAAAAGAGCGACCTTGAGCCGTCGATAATCGACCGACCCGCCGGCACTGTCGACCGCCAAGTCGAAGATGTCGCCGGTCTCCGAGCCGATAGCGAAGCCGGTCTCCAAGCCACAGACGCCGCCGGTCTCCGAGCCGAAGACGCCACAGGCCTTCAAACCGATAGCGCCACAGGTCTTCAAGCCGATAGTGGCGCCGATCTCCAGGGCGACGGCACGGGCACTAATCCCGGACTCGAGCCCACACGGGACATTCCGCCTAGCGACCTCGTCGAGGCAGGACCTGGGCAAAACAACCAGTCATCCGAGGCAATCGAGCCCAAGCCCGACGACCAGACGGGAGCCTCCGGCATTGCGGGCGCGGCCCGTACGGTCAGCGCGCTCTTTTCCGAGGGCGTGACGAGCGTGAAGGAAGTGAACGCCGCGCACCGTGCGCATGCCGCGGCCCGCGACGAACTCGAGCGCCTGGACAACACCATCGCCTCGCGCGAAGCCGAGCTTGAGCACCGTCGCGACATAGCGGCGCGCTACGACGAGATCATCGCCGAGGAGTCCGCCCGCAAGGACGCCGCCTGCAAGGACCAGGCATCCGCCACGCAGCAGCGCGAAAAGTTCCTCGCCAAACTCGCCGAACTCAAAAAGCAGCTCGAGGACATGCGCGAGGAGGACGCGACAACCGAGCGCCGCCTCAAAACGGCCCTCGAGGCCACGGAGGACAAGGAGCGCTCGGCGCGCGAATCCGGGCGCCGCCTGCAGCGCAGGCTCGACGACGCGCAGGCCAACCTCGAACGCACCATCAAGGAGCAGAGCGAGGGCGTTGCCGCGGCGCACCAGGCGGTGACCAGCGCGGAGGCGCATCTCGCCACGTTGAACTCCGAATATGCAGAGATCCAGAAGAACCCGTCCGCCAACCCGGCAGGATACTCCGTGCGCAAGCGCGAGCTGGAGGACGAGATCTCCGATGCGACCGAGGCGCTCCGCAACGCCAAGAGCGACGTCCCGCGCATCGAGCAGGAAACGCAAACGGCGATCGACAAGGCGCGCGCCGCCGTCACCGAGGCGGAACGCCCGATCGCCACGGCAAAAGAGGCGTTCAACACCGTCGCCGCGGCCGCAGACCGAGCTCGCGACGCCTACGGCGAGGCGCGGGAGGATGCCGAGAAGCGGCAAAAGGAGCTCCGCGGCACGATTTCCGAAGGAGAGAAGGCCGCCAAAGCGCAGGAGCGCGCGGCGCAGGATGCCCAAGCGAGGGTCGATGCCGCCCAAGCTGCCATCGACGAGGCGAACGACATCCATGCGCACCCCGAGGCGACCGCCGCGCTCGTCAACGCGCTCGAGGCGGATCGCGCCGAGCGCGAGGAGCGCGTCGTCGAGGTCGAGCAGCTCGCCGGCGCCGAGCAGGCCGTGCGCGAGCGCACACGAGGTGCCCGCGTGCGCCTCACGCTCGCAGTGGCGGGCATCGCGCTGACCGTCCTGCTCATGTTCGTCTGGACGTACATCGCGCAATAGCGTGTCGCCGTACGCAAAAAACCGGCCTCCCAACGCCATGTGGCGTGGGAGGCCGGATTTTTCATGTGCGATGGCGGGGGCGCCCCGTTACTCGGCGACCTCGACGAGCTCGATGTCGAAGTTGAGGTCGCAGCCGGCGAGCTCGTGGTTGGCGTCGAGTTTGATACCCTCGGGCGAGACCTCGACAACCGTTGCGGGAACGGGCATGCCGCCGGGTCCCTGCAGGAAGAGCTTCATGCCGGCCTCGATCTTGTCGAACTCGGGCACCTGATCGGCCGGGAAGAAGATGATCATGTCCTCGCTGCGCTCACCGTAGGCCTCGGCGGCGGGGATGTGGACGGTCTTCTTCTCGCCCACCTCCATATCGAGCACGGCGGCGTCGAAGCCCTTGATCATCTGACCGGCACCGGCGACGAACTCGATAGGCTCGCCGCGATCGTAGCTGGAATCGAACTGGGTGCCGTCGTCGAGCGTGCCGCGGTAGTGGGCCTTGACCGTCTTACCCTGGTTGGACATGTGCATCCTCTTTCAAAATCGTTGTGAGCCTCGAAGCCGACGTTTCGGCGACAAGGCATGACCATCGCCGACGTGGGCCGCATGGCGAACGCCGGCACATGGAACCACTATACCCGAGCGCGGGCGAGACTATGCCTGCGCCGCCGCGTCGCCCTTCTTCTCCTGCGGGAGCACCAGGTTCAAGATGATGCCCACGAGGGTGGAGGTGGCCATGCCGGGCAGGGTGTAGTCACCCAGCGGGATGGCGATGCCGGAGGTCTCCATGCCCACGCCCAAGATAATGACCACCGAGGCGATCATGAGGTTGCGGTTGACGTCGAAATCGACACGATTGGACACGAGCATGCGCAGGCCGTTGGACGCGATGAGGCCGAACAGCAGCAGGCACACGCCGCCCATGACAGGGCTCGGAATGGAGTTGATGAGCGCGGCGAGCTTGGGGCACAGGCCGCCGACGATGAGCGCGAAGCCGCCCGCGTACCAGAAGATCTGAGTGGAGTAGACGCGCGTGACGCTCATGACGCCGATGTTCTCGGCGTACGTGGTGGTGGGAGGACCGCCGAGGAAACCCGAGATCATGGTGGACAGGCCGTCGCCCGCAAGGGAGCGAGGCAGCAGCGGGCGGTAGTCCTTGTCGACGATCTCGCCGACTGCGAGCAGGTGGCCGATATGCTCGATAACCGTCACCACGGCGACGGGTGCGATGAGCGCGATAGCGCCCATGTCGAACTTCGGGAAGCTGATACTGGGCAGGCCGATCCACGCGGCTTGAGCGATCGGAGCAAAATCCACCATGCCGAACACGCACGCGACCGCATATCCCACGATGATGGCGAGCAGGACCGGCACGGTACCCACGATGCCGCCGCGCCCGGAAAAGATCACCGCCGCAAGAAGCGTGATGGCCGCAACGATGGCACCTTGCGGATTGAAGACCGAGGCACCCGCGGCATCGGTGCCCATAAAGGCCATGTTGGCCGCGGTGGCGGAAAGGCCCACGCCGATGACAACCATGACGGAGGCGACGAGCACCGGCGGCAGCAAGCGGTCGAGCCAGCCCGTGCCGACGAGCTTGATGATGCCCGCCACCGCCAGGAACACCGCGCCCGCGACGATTACGCCGGACATGGCGGCGTCGAGGCCGCGCGTGGCGCCCACCGCGAGGATGGGGCTGATGAAGGCGAACGAGCTGCCCAGGTAGCTGGGAATCTTGTTGCCGGTCACGAGCAGGTAGCAAATGGTGCCGATACCCGAGCACATGATGGCGACGTTGGGATCGAGGCCGGTCAGCACGGGCACGAGCACCGTGGAGCCAAACATGCTCATCATGTGCTGGATTCCCAGCGGAATGGCGCGAGCGGGAGAAACCCGGTCGTCGACGCCGATGATCTCGCGTTCGCGGTGGCTCATAGGCGGTCCTTTCTGTTGGATGCAATTCGGTCTATGGTACCGTGTAACGTGCATGAGCGGAATGACAGCGCGCAAACCGGAACGGTTCGCTAAGGCAGCCCTCGCTGCAGACCGCTCGGCAATGCCGGCTGACTCTGGCTCCAGCGCCTCTCGTGCGACCGCGCCGCCCCCATGTGGCTGGTCTCGAAGGCGCATCCGCCCCTCCGGCAATTCCAGGCGTCACCACAATCACATCGACAGCCCTGGGCATCCCCCCAACGCCGTCCGAAACGCTTCGCCCGCTTCAATCAGCCTCGAAAGGAGCCCTCGCGCATGAACGCCGCCCCGTTCGTCCTCACCCTGAACGTCGACGGGCTCAAGATTCCCATCGAGGTCACCCGCAAGCGCGTGAAGAACCTCAACCTGCGCGTGCGCTCGGACGGCACGGTCACGCTCAGCATCCCCCTGCGCACGCCGCATGCGTACGCCCAGGCGTTTCTCGATCGAAAGGCCTCCTGGATTGCGGAGCGCATTATCCGCGCGCAGGCACGCGAGCCCCAATGCCTTACCCCCAACATGCCGGAACTCATCCCCCTCTGGGGTAGCCTCATCCCCCGCAATTCCGACCTCACCGACCAAGCAGCACTCGATGCACGGTATCGAGTCGAAACGCAAGGCGCCCTTCCCGACGTGTCCGCGCGCATGGAACGGCGCATCGGTGTCCAAGCTTCACGTTGGAGTGTGCGCATCATGAAGACGCGCTGGGGGTCGTGCACGCCCAAAACGGGCGCGATTCGCATCAACGCTCGACTCGCCGCCTACCCTCCCGAATGCCTCGAGTTCGTGGTGGCGCACGAGCTCGTCCACCTGCTGGAGCCCAGCCACAACGCACGGTTCCACGCCCTGCTCGACGAGTTCTACCCCGAGAATCGCCGCGTCTCACAGCTCCTCAAGCGCCCCGCAGCCGAATAGCCGGACGCACGATGTCCCTACAGCATCCAAGCTCGCATGACGCACCGTGCCGGCACTCGATACACCCCGAGCGTCGATATGCTCTGAGTGTCGATACGCGCTGAGATTCGACGCGCGCCGAGGTTCGATGCACACCGAGCTTCGCTGCGCACCGAGCTTCGCTGCGCCACCCTCTTCGGAGCCCGATGCGCCCACCGAAACCCGATGCACTTCTTGAGACTCGATGCATCTAACGAAACTCGATGCGCTTCCTGAGACTCGATGCACCTAACGAAACTCGATGCATTTCCTGAAACTCAGTGCACCTGTCAACCATTTTCCATCCGAGATATGGTTAATACGCGCACCGAAGATTCCCGAGCGCACCGAAGATCCTTGGGTGCACTGAAAACCTCAAAGTGCGTCGAAGATTCCACTGCATCCGGAGACAACATCGCGTGATGCCCGGGGGCCAAGTGCTCAATGCCCCCGAATGGGCATGCATTACGCGCTGCATTCACTGAATGGTGGTGCGTTAAGCGCAAAGTGCCGTGAATGGAGATGCACCGACCGCCAACATCGCCCCCCTTGCGCCAAGCGCGCTCCGTCGCAAGAACTCCGTCGAGCAACGTGCAAGCCGAGTAGCGTACGGGCCGAGCAGCGTGCAAGCCGAGTGGCGCACATGTCGAGCGGCGTGCAAGCCGAGTGGCGCACGTGCCGAGCGGCGTGCAAGCCGAACAGCGTGCAAGCCGTGTTGTTATTGTGGGTTGTGAAGCATCTCCATCCAACTAGCAGCAATGTCAGGCTTTTGTCAGAGAAACAACGATGTCCGCCTGGCGCGTCATCGCTATGGTCGCCTCAACCATTTGCTGTAGACAAGGGGCAACCATGGAGACCAAGAGCGCCACCGATTTAAAACTCGAGCTCGCAACGCGGCGCGCATGTCTCTTGCTCCCTGCAGATTCACCGGAAAAACGGCGCCTGGACCGTCGCGTCACCAAAGGGACGGCATGCATGCCTTATCCCGGCGCATACGCCCTTGCCGAGCCGTACAACAAGCTCAACCCGCGCGCCAAAGCCCGCATGACGCTCAAGGCCATACACGCCCTTCACCCAAACTGGACGTTCTGCTCATTTTCCGCCGCCGTGGCGCATGGACTCCAGGTTCCCCGGGCGCTACTCGCCCCCGTTCATATTGCGATCTCGCCAACGGAGAGCCGCCGCAAAAAGCCAGGGCACATTGCATGCCACACCGATCACGGCGGATCTCGCGTCATCACCGATGGAATGCCCTGCACCTGCCTTTTGCAGACGCTGCTCGATTGCCTATGCGCAACCGGGTTTCGCTATGGTCTGGCAATCGTCGATTCGGCGCTGCACTACCATTTGACGACGCATGAAAAGCTGGCCCGCCACTTCGCCGATCATGGAAAAGGCAGGCGCGGCATCCGACAGGCGCGGCAAACACTGGCCTACGCAGACGGTAGGAGCGAAAACGGCGGGGAGTCCATTGTCCGTGCGGCAATCATCGAACTCGGGTTCCAAACACCCGAACTTCAAATAGAAATCGAGGACCCCATGAATCCGGGAGCACCGAAGCGCTCAGACATGGGATGGAGGCTTCCAAATGGCAGGTACATACTCGTCGAACTCGATGGGCTGTCAAAGTATCTATCCACAAACGCGAGAACGCATGAAGAGCCCTCCGTTTATCAAGCTGTTCGGACCATGAGGGCCGAAAGGCTGCGAGAGTCCCACCTCAACCTAACAGGAGCGACCATTCTGCGACTTTCTTTTGCGCAGGCTCTCGATGCCGACTACCTCTTTCGGCTACTCTCCACAGCAGGGGTCCCGCTCAATAAGGAAACTTCTAGCTAGTGAGCCACACAAATAAAGAGCCCTCTAGCCAGTGACCCCCGCTCAATATAGAACCCTCCAGATAGTTAAAGAAGCGTCTGCCTTGTTAAAAAAGCTTCCGCCTGGTTAAAGAAACCACCGTCTGAAACCCCTATCTGGTTAGAGGGGCGAATAGGAACGAGCAAATCCGCGAATACGATACCCCCCCGCCAGCATCCCTGCTAAATCGGGTGAAGAAAGCGAGAACTCGGTGTATGTGCAGAAACTCAGCGCACTGACCGAAGCTCGGTGCATGCGCAGTAACTCAGCGCACTGACCGAAGCCCAGTGCTTGTGTCGAAACTCGATGCATTTGCAGATATTCGGTGCACTTGTAGAAACTTCGATGCACCTGTAGAAACTTCGATGCACCTGGCAACCATTCCACACTTCAAAAATGGTCTAAAAGTGCACCGAGAATCGCTGAGTGCACCGAAGATCTCCAATTGCGCCGCTAATCTCTGGGTTCACCGAATAATTCTGAACGCAATGGAAAATTCTGGACGCACCGGACAGCTCCAGTCACATCGAAGGTGCCCCGGCGCGCCTACGTTTCCCGGTATTCCGGAAAACCATGAGTGCACGGGTTCAGCATCGCCCGTGGAGCCGTGAGCTCAACGTCAGCCTCGGAACCGCAGGTTCAACGTCAGCCGTGGGCGGGTCGACGTCGATCGTGGTGCCGCAGGTTCAACGTCGGCCGTGGGCAGTTCAACGTCGATCGTGGAGCCGCGGGGTCAACGTTAACCGCGGAGCCGGAGATTCAACGTTAACCGTGGAGCCGTAGATTCAACGCCGGCCGCGGAACAGACGATATGAGTTGAACATTGGGACCCCTCCTCTTGTAGCTCTATCGTGGG
>ERZ1032357.380-NODE-380-length-13222-cov-17.557378_pt1 | contig 13222 bp, 8 predicted proteins | sample MGYA00517100_ERZ1032357 | MGnify/ENA primary metagenome ERZ1032357 (study PRJEB33719, sample SAMN04262589) | wastewater metagenome | biome: periurban shantytown; feature: animal feces; material: feces | host: Canis lupus familiaris | place: Peru: Lima | collected...
GGCTCAGATAACTGAGTCCATTTTTTTAGATGAGGCTATTATGTTACAGCCCCTTGTGTATCGTGGGTCGTGAGTCGTTTGGCGAAAATTCGTAGAAATACCGGACAGGCTGTACACAGGATTCGCGCGGGCGTCCCACGTGGACGCTCCTACGAACCACGAATCACGGCAAACGACCCACGGCGCCAAAGGCGCCTTTAAGCCGTCAGGCGGCACCATTCCGGCAGGACCACGGTGCGGTCGAAGGCCGGGATCCAGGTCCCCTGACTATGGTCATAGGTCCGGACGAGTATGTGGTCTTCGTAAAGGTAGAGGGAGTTGGTGTAAATCGTGTCTTCATCCCAATCGCTGTTATAGACGTTGAGGACGCGGCCTTCATAGTAATTGGCGTCATCCATGAAGGTGGCATCGCTTGGCATCGTATGGGTATGGCCGGATACCCACAGGCGGACCTGGTGATGGCGGGCCAGGATAGTACGGATATCAGCTGCCGGCTGGACAGAATTGCGCGGTGACGGCAGGCTGATGCCAGGACGGCTCGATACGGCCGTCTGTTCCAGCGGGGCATGGCAGAAGATGATCGTCGGCTGCTGGCGATGGGCGGCCAGGGTCTGGTCCAGCCAGGCCAGCTGCTGATGGGACAGTTCGACGGCTGCGCCGCCGGTCACGGTGTCAGGCGATAAGAAGACCAACAGGTATCCGCCCTGCTCCCCGGCATAATAAAGGGGGCCGAAGGTCTGGGTATAGCGGGCGAAATGGATGATCCGTTCCGTGCAGCTCCCAGGGCGCAGTTCGCCATGATGGCCCGTATAGAGCAGTTCGTGATTTCCAGCAATGAAAGCCTTGCGTTTCTTCAATCCATTGACGACGAGGCGCACCAGACGGTATTCGGCAGCATCGCCGTTGCGCTGGACCATGTCCCCTGTAAAGACAGCCAGGTCCAGGTCCTGCCAGTCATTCATTTCCTGGAGCACCCTTTCTTTGGCGGCCATCCGCATCAGGCGTTCCTTCGGCGGGACCAGGTTCTTACAGGGATAATGGAAATCACTGATGATGACCAGGCGGGAATAATTCCGCTGAGGCTGGGCTTGGGTTTTGGCAAACAACGACGCAAACATGGCATTTCCTCCTTCATCCATACAAAAACAGGCTCGGGCTGTATACGTTCAGTATAGCCAGAGCCTGTATATTTTTTGCAAAAATCAAGGGAAATATCCGTAAAAGCTTACTTCTTCGCGGCTACCGGGTAGTCCTGCAGGGCGTCGTAGCCTTCTTCGCCGGTGCGGATCTTGACGGCATTGTCAATGGTCGACACGAAGACCTTGCCATCACCGTAGTTGCCCGTATAGAGCACTTTCTTGGCCGTTTCGATGATGGTCCGCGGCGATACTTTGGAAACGACCATTTCTACGCGGACTTTCGGCAGAAGCTTGGCCGACACCTTGGCGCCGCGGTAGAATTCGGTCCGCCCTTTTTCGATGCCGAAGCCCAGCGCCCGGGTAATGGTCATGCCCGTGATGCCGATGGCTTCCATGGCATCCTTCAAGGTTTCGAACCGCTTCTCATCGGTAATGATGGTCACGTTATACATGGCATGGCCGCCGACCGGCTGGGGACTGGCCATGACCGAATCGGGGATGACCTGGTCCAGGGGGATTTCTTTCGCCCCTTGCGGCGCTTCCCCGGCCTTCAAGGCTTCAGACAAGTATTCCAGACTGTCGCTGCGGTCCAGGCCGTAAGCCGGTACCAGCCCGTTTTCCTTGAAGTCCAGGCCGTTGATTTCTTCGGCTGCCGATACGCGCAGGCCGATGGTCGCCTGGAGGATGCGAAAGACCAACGTCATGGCGACGAAGACGAACAGGCCGATAGCTGCGACGCCGGCGATCTGGACCAGCAGCAAATGGGTGTCACCCGTATAGAGCAGGCCGTCTTTGACACTGAACAAGCCCGTCAGGATTGTTCCCAAGGCCCCGCAGCCGCCATGGGCCGCAATGGCCCCGATGGGATCGTCGATGCGGAGCTTCTGGTCAATGAATTCGATGAGGAAGACGACGACGACACCGGCGATAGCGCCGATGAAGAAAGCGCCAGGCACACTGACGACATCACAGCCGGCCGTAATGGCGACCAGTGCAGCCAGACAGCCGTCAAGGGTCATGGATACGTCAGGCTTGCCATAGCGGATCCACGTCGTCACCATGGCTGCCGTCGTCCCGGCAGCGGCTGCGATATTGGTAATAAAGAAGATAGCTGCCGCCTTGAGCAGGGTCTGTTCCCCCGATAAGGACAGGGTCTGGCCGCCATTGAAACCGAACCAGCCGAACCATAAGATGAACATGCCCAGACAGGCCAGGGGCAGGCTGTGGCCGGGAATGGCATTGACCGACCCATCCTGGTTATACTTGCCGATGCGCGGACCCAGGGCCTTGGCACCGGTCAGGGCACAGATGCCGCCAGTCAGGCTGACGACGGAAGCACCGGCAAAATCATGGAAACCCAAGGCGCCCAGCCAGCCGCCGCCCCAGACCCAGTGGCCGGCAACGGGATAAATGATCAAGCTGATGATAATCGTGACCAGACAATACGACGAAAACTTCGTCCGTTCCGCCATGGCACCGGATACGATGGCTGTCGTCACGGCACAGAGGACAGTCTGGAAGAGCAGAAAGGCCAGGTCCGGATAAGGTGTCCCGGCCGTGAAATCCACTTGCTGGGCAAAGAAATCCGGTACCCCGATGAGGCCGGACAAATCGTGGCCGAACATGAGGCCAAAACCGGCCAGCCAGAAAACCAGCGTAGCCAGGGCAAAATCCATGAAATTCTTCATGACGATGTTGCCGGCGTTCTTGGCCCGCGTCAGACCCGCTTCGAGCATGGCAAAGCCAGGCTGCATGAAGAAGACCAGGACTGCGGCCATGAGAATCCAAAGTGTATCGATTGCCGAGTAACTCATCGTACTCCCCCCTCTTCTTCCGGATACGTCAGGCCCCACTGCTGGCGGATGGCCGTCATGAGGTCCATGACCTCTTTCGTATAATCCAGATACATGCCCTGGCCACCATGAGCCACGGCATTTTCCATATCCACGATTTCGTATTGCAGGGCCTTGGCCTGGCTGCCGGCCTGCAGGACCTGCTGGCGGCCATCGGCCGTATAGGTGATCGTCGCCGTATCGGCCCGGGGATAGTCGTAGATTTCGATATACCCCTTGTCAAAAGCGGCCATGCCCCGTTTCGGCTGCTTAGCGTGGAACGATAAGGAAATCGTCGCCATTTCCCCTTCCCGGTTCTGCAAGAGGATGCCCGCCTGTTCATCGACGCCGGTCGGCGCCAGCCGGACCTGTGACGCAATCTGGTCGGGCTGACAACTCATGAAATAGCGGACGAAAGACAAGGCATAGACGCCGATATCGAGGAGAGCCCCGCCAGCCAGAGAGCGGTTGAAGAAGCGGTTCGTCATGTCATAGTCTTTATAACTGCCGAAATTCATCTGGATGAACCGCAGCGTCCCCAGGGCCCCGGAGCGGATAAGCTCGGCGAGCTGCTTATAAACCGGCATGTGATACAAAGTCATGGCTTCGGCCAGGACGACGCCGTGTTCCCGAGCACAGCGCCGGGCCTGATCCAGTTCCCGGCTGTTGAGGGTGATGGATTTTTCGCAGAGCACGTGCTTCCCGGCAGACAGGGCCGGCAGGAGATAGCGGATATGCGTATTGTGCGGCGTCGAAATATAGACGATATCGACGTCGGGATCGGCAAAGATATCCTCTGGCCTGTCGTAGACCTTGGAGATGCCGTATTTTTCAGCAAAAGCCAGGGCCTTCTCATGGGTCCGGTTGCCGACACTGTATAAATTCCCGCCCAGGGCCTGCATCGCCTGGGCCAGTTCATGGCCGATGACGCCGCAGCCTAACGTCGCCCAACGATATGCTGGCATAACGATTCCCCCTTTTATGCTAACAGGCGGCCGACGAGTTTGACACAATCTGCCGCATCTTTAGAATAGCCATCGGCCCCGATTTCATCAGAGAAACTCGGCGTGACGGCCGCGCCGCCGATGATGATCTTGCCGTCGTAATGCTTATCCGCCGCTTCGGCGATGACGTCCTTCATGTGCATCATGGTCGTCGTCATCAAAGCCGACAGCCCGACGACAGACGCTTTTTCACGCAGCGCCGTCTCGATGATCGTACCGGCCGGCACGTCCTTGCCCAGATCGACGACTTTATAGCCGTAGTTGCGCAGCATGAGACCGACCAGGTTCTTGCCGATATCGTGGACGTCGCCTTCGACGGTCGCGATGACGATGGTCGCCATGTCCTGCTGGCCCGGTTCCTTCTTGATGAGCGGTTCCAAATAGGCAATGGCCGTTTCCATGGTGTTGGCGCTGGCAATGAGCTGAGGAAGGAAGTAGACCTGTTTATCGTACAAATCGCCGACTTCCGTAATGGCCGGGATGAGCAGGTCGTTGATGACCGCATCCGGTGCCATGCCCTTGGCCAGTTCGGCCTGGGCCAGGGATACGACGGCATCCTTTTCCCCTTCCAGGACGGCCTGATAGACGGGATTGACCGGCCCTTGTTCAGTCTGCTGGGACTCCCCCGCCGCCGCCACGTCAGCCGGCATCCCCTGACGGGCCAGGAGTTCTGCCTCTTCCTGGCGTTTCTTTTCGGCTTCTTTCTTGTCGAAATACTGCATGCGGTGGATATAGGCCAGGTCGCTGCCTTCCTTATTCATGAGTATGTTGGCAGCCGCTGCCGTATTCATGAGCAGGTCCTGGGACGGATTGGCAATAGCCATGGTCAGGCCGCTGGCGATGGCCATGCCCAAGAAGGTGGCATTGACATACATCCGGTCGGGCAGGCCGAAGGAGATATTGGACAGCCCGCAGACCGTCGCCAGGCCCAGGTCGCGTTTGCAGTGCGAGAAAGTCGCCATGCAGTCCAGGGCCGACGTCGGTGCCGCCCCGACCGTAGCCACCAGGGCATCGACGACGACGTCTTCCGGCGTAAAGCCATGGTCATAGGCATCGGTCAGGAGTTCGTCGAGGACGGCGTGCTTTTCTTCCAGCGTCTTAGGGATACCGGCGTCGGATACGGGCAGGGCAATGAACATGGCGCCGTACTTCTTGACGACCGGCAGGAGCTGTTTGCGCTTTTCCGTTTCACAGGAAATGGAATTGACCAAGGCCCGGCCGGGATAGATGCGCAAGGCCGCTTCCATGATTTCCGGCGAACTCGTATCGATGCTGAGGGGCAGGCCCGATACGCCCGTCACTTCGTAAATGGCTTTGAGCATCATTTCCTTTTCATCAATGCCGTTGGTCCCCATGTTGACATCGAGGATGGCCGCGCCGTTGCGTTCCTGTTCGCGGGCCATGGCGCGTACCAGGTCCAGCTTTCCCGCCCGCAGTTCAGCCTGGAGCTTCTTCTTGCCCGTCGGGTTGATGCGTTCACCAATGACCTGGAAAGAGCCGTCGAGCTGGATTTCCACGACCTGCCGTTCCGAAGCCAGGACGCGGTGATGGCTGGCATAAGGCGCTTTCGGCGTCATCTGGCAGACCGCATCGTGGAGGGCCCGGATATGGTCCGGCGTCGTCCCGCAGCAGCCGCCGACGATATGGGCACCGGCTTCGATGAGCAGTTTACCGTCCTGAGCAAATTCTTCCGGCGTCGTCTTGTAGACCGTCTTGTCGCCATCCCATTCCGGCAGGCCCGCATTGGGCTTGGCAATGAGGGGGACCGTTGCATATTCATACATCTTCTGGACCGTTTCCACCATATCGGCCGGCCCGGTCGAGCAGTTCAGGCCGACAGCGGCGACGCCGAGATGCTGCAGGACGACGACAGCCGCTTCCGGCGGCGTCCCATAGAGGGTACGGCCGTCTTTTTCAAAAGTCAGCGTCGCCATGATGGGCAGGTCGCAGACTTCTTTGATGGCCAGGACGCAGGCTCGCGTTTCCTGGAGGCTCATCATGGTTTCGACAATGAACAGGTCGACGCCGGCGTCATACAAGACCTTTGCCTGTTGGCGATAAACATCGACCAGTTCCTCAAAGGTCAGGTCGCCCATGGGATAGAGCTGCTGGCCCGTCATGGTCATATCGCCGGCGACCAGGGCCTTCCCCTGGGCGGCTTCCTTGGAAATGGCGACCAAGCCCTGGTTGATGGCGGCCAGCTGGTCGTCCAGACAGTATTCGGCCAGTTTGATGCGGTTCCCCGTAAAGGTCGGTGCATACAAGATCTGGCTGCCCGCTTCGACGAAGTGGCGCTGCAAGTCGATCATGACCTGGCGGTTCTCCAAGATCCATTGTTCCGGGCAGACGCCGATAGGCATACCCGCCTGTTGCAGATTCGTCCCGGTCGCACCGTCGAGCATGACGACGCCGCGGCTGAGCAAGTGCTGGAATTCTTCGTTAGTCAATCTAAGTTCCCCCTAAAAATTCAGATAGTCGATATATAAACGCTGAAAGGCTTCATCGTTGCCGAGAACGATTTCTTCCGCCCCGTCGGCGATGGCCTGTAACGTGTCTAAGGTCACGGCGCCTGTCAAAAGGCCGATGGCCCCTTTCAGGGACGTATTGCCCACGGCCGTCGTCCGTTCGGCCAAATCCGCTGGCAACAAGCCGATGACAGCCGCTTTCTGCGGGTCCAGATAGTAGCCGAAACCGCCGGCCAGCCAAACTTGACGGATGCGCTGACGGCTGATGCCGCTGCGTTCGATGAGCGATTCGATACCGGCCCGGATAGCGCTCTTGGCCATCTGTATTTCCCGGATATCCTGCTGGCTCAAGGTAATGCGCTGATAATCCAGCGTCGATGCCAAAGGAAAGCCCTTATGGAAATAAGGTTCTACGAGTTTCCCCGTTTCGTCGACCAGGCCTTCCCGGACCAGACCGGCCATGGCTTCGAGGATGCCCGTCCCGCAGATGCCGACAGGGACGGCATGGTCGATGGTCTTCACTTTGGCCCGTCCCCGCTCGATGCGGACGCCACAGATGGCTCCGGGAACACTGCCCGTCCCCCAGGTCAACTTGCCCCCTTCCAGAGCCGGGCCGGCCGGAGCCGATGCGATGAAGCGCTGTTCCTTATTCCCCAGGACCATTTCCCCATTCGTCCCGAGATCGACGAAGAGGCTGACTTCATCTGACGAGACCAGGCCGCACTGCCAAATACCGGCTGTAATGTCAGCACCGACGTAGGTACTCATGCCCGGCAGCAAAGTCACCGTGCAGTCTGTGAGTATGTCCTGCCGTCCCAAAACGTCTTGGACATCATAAGACTTGCCGCCTAACGAGACGGGATGGAAAGGCCAGTTCCCCAGGCCCTCACAAGACCAGCCCATGAGCAGATGGAGCATCGTCGTATTGGCCGCGATGGCCATGCGGTGACAATGACCGGCAACGCCGGGATGGTCCTGGAAGAGCTGTTTCAGAAGACGCGTCAAATCGCGGCGGACGGCTTTCCGCAAAGCCTTGCCTTTCCCGTGGCAGGCAGCACCAATGCGGCTGATGACGTCGGCTCCGAAAGAGCGCTGACTATTGACGGCCGTCACTGTCGCCAGGATCTGGCCATCAGTGCAGTCGACGAGGGCTGCGACTAATGTCGTCGTCCCGATATCGACAGCCAGCCCGTAATCATGACCTTCCGTTACCACAGCAGCCGGGTCCGTCGAGTCGGCTGCGACGGCCGAAAAACCCTGCTGCTCCTGGACCGGGACGACGAGCTCTACGGCATCGCGGGTCACGGCCTTACAGGCCAGGCGCCAGCCCTGGGCCAGTTGTTCATCAGAAAAGATGCGCCGGTCTTCGGGCGTGACCGGCAATGTCCCTCGGACGACGCGGACGCGGCACTTGCCACACATGCCCTTACCGCCGCAAGGCAGGGCCAGAGCCGTTCCCTGAGCCTGGATATAGTCATGGACCCGGCAGCCTCCGGGGCAGGTAATATGCACTTCCTGAGCCGTTCCAGCCTGGCGCTGGGTGCAATCCGTCTTCGGGCAGGATGTACAATCGTGATTCACTTGGAACACAGCCGGGTCGTCGCCTAAGTCAAAGACCAGGCTCATGGACTTCGCCGGCGACAAAGCCATCGAGGCATTGACCGTCACGCCGACCGTCCGGCCGGCAGAAGTCTCACGGATGACATCGGCCTGGACCGATAAAGGCAGGTCGCTTCCCGGCTCGTGCCGGCAGACGATGCCGCAGCCCTTTTGCCGGCAAATGAGTCGGAGCTGCTGGAGAACCTGCTGTTCCAAAGCAAACAGACACGTATCCGCCATGGCATCGAACAGCAGAGACCCTACGTCGTCGCCGTCATCGCGATAGCGGTCCAGCTGACGACTCACAGCCGCGCCTAACGTCAGGATGACATAGAGCCGTTCCCCGGCAAAAGCCAGAGCCGCCTTGGCCTGCAAAGACCGCCGCAGGAGCGGTGCCATATCCCGGCACATCCCTTCAGCCCGTTCCCAGGCCTCCCCTTTCGAGCCATAGCCGGCAAAGCGCAAGGCCTGCTCTATATCGGGAACAATCCGCTGCCCCCGGATGATACGAATATCTGCCATATACGTCCTCCCAAAAAAGTAATGTATGATTCATTATTATATAACCTCAAGGCGTATCGTGGCAACAAAATTTAACAAAAAGAGGCCGTCCCGCAAAGACAGCCTTACTTTATTACACTTGGAAGGGAAAATCACATTTTTGGCACTGCGTCATGGGATGGTCCGTCTCTTCCTTGTAAAAAGCCCCTGACCAATGACAAAGAGCTTGCATAATCGGCACGACAGATTTCCCCTTTTCTGTCAGGCTGTATTCTACCCGCGGCGGTATTTCATCATATGATTTGCGGACGATCAAATCGTCCTGGATGAGCTGCTTGAGCGTCGTCGCCAGCACGGCATCAGTAATATTGTACATCTCATGACGGAGTTCACTGTACCGCAGGACGTCGCAAGCCGCCAGAACACAGATGATGCGCGACTTCCATTTACCTCCGAACAGCTCCAAGCCATATTCCAGTGGACAACGGATATCCTCTTCCAGCTTTTTCTTATACATCCATCTCTCCCCTTTCTCTTTGCATCTTATTCCTTCTGCGGCTGATTTTCAAGGCCGTTTCAATCAATCACACAAGCAAAAAGAGCTGCGCATGATGTCAGACACTCACGCGACAGCCCTTCTGGCATAGAATCATTGCCGATTAGCCGCAAATGACTTTCTTATTATCGGCACCCGGCGTCGTCACAATGATGCGTTCCGGCGTAATGACCAGGGCACCTTTAGCCGTAGCAGCGCCTTTAAACATATCTTCGACGATTTTCTTGAACGTATCGACAACGGGACCTTCTGTAACATAAACTGCCGTCCCTTTAATCTGATAACCTTGCAGTTTCTGTGCATCATAGGCAGAAATCGCAATCTTCCCATCATTAGCCTTCAAATTGTCCAGCGTCGTCTGCAAGAACACGTCGCCAACGACGAGTTTGCCATCATCAGTGATATCCTTAAAAGCAACGGGAACGACATTCGGTTCTCCATTAGCACACGTAGCCAAATCCCACATACAATTCTTCAAAATATCCTTTACAGCTTCATTCATTCTGATCTCTCCCAACAAAAGATAATATAACTCTAAGCCATGGCTTTCTATCGACACACTTAGTATATGAAATTTACACCTTTTGAGGAAGATATAAAGAAATTAATAAGTAAATAAGAAATTTATGAGTAAGGCACCTCTCCTATAAAGAGAGGCAAAACAAAGAGACCGCACATGAAGATTTTTATCATGTACGGTCTCTTTTTCATTCGTGGTGGGCCCACTTGGGTTCGAACCAAGGACCAACCGGTTATGAGCCGGTGGCTCTACCACTGAGCTATAGGCCCAAAGGATAAGGCACAAGGCCTTACCAAATTATTATACGCTAATTGACATATTACGTCAAGGATGGATTTCGTCTTAAAGGAAATCTTTGATTTTTTCCCGTTTGCCCCAGTTGCGGAGTTTGCTCAAGGCCTTGCCTTCGATCTGGCGGATACGTTCACGGGTGACGTTGAAGTGCTGGCCGACTTCTTCCAGGGTACGCGGACGGCCGTCTTTGAGGCCGAAGCGCAGGTAGAGGACCTTGCGTTCCCGGTCAGTCAGACAGGAAAAGACGTCTTCGATCTGTTCTTTCAGCAAGATGAAGGAGGCAGCGTCATCAGGGGCGACAGCTTCCGAGTCTTCGATGAAGTCGCCGAGGTGGGAATCTTCTTCTTCGCCAATCGGCGTTTCCAGGGATACCGGTTCCTGGGCAATCTTCATGATTTCCCGGACACGTTCTACGGGAATGTCCATCTTTTCGGCGATTTCTTCCGGCAACGGTTCGCGGCCTTTATCCTGCAGGAGCTGACGGGAAATGCGGATCAGCTTGTTGATGGTTTCGACCATATGGACCGGGATGCGGATGGTCCGGGCCTGGTCGGCAATGGCGCGGGTAATGGCCTGGCGGATCCACCATGTCGCATAGGTACTGAATTTATAGCCTTTGCTGTAGTCGAATTTATCGACGGCTTTCAACAGGCCCAGGTTCCCTTCCTGGATGAGGTCCAGGAACAACATGCCCCGGCCGACATAGCGTTTGGCGATGCTGACGACGAGGCGCAGGTTGGCATCGGTCAGTTTCTTCTTGGCAATCGTGCCGGCTTTGATGTCTTCTTCTGTCGCATCGGGAGCATTGCCCTTTTCAATGGCCTTGGCCAGGGTAATTTCTTCTGTCGCCGACAGCAGGGGGACGCGGCCGATTTCTTTCAGGTACATGCGGACCGGGTCATCGATATTGATGCCTTCCGGTACGCTGAGGTCGACATTGTGCAGATCCGGCACTTTTTCTGCATCTTCATCATCTATATCATCGTGTTCATTCATGGAATCATCTTCGCCGATGATGTCGATGCCCTTGTCGGCAAAGACTTCGTACATCTTATCGATCTGGTCCGGCGTCAGTTCGTCTTCTTCCATGAGGTTCATGATTTCTGTATAGGTCAGGCTGCCTTTCTTCTGCCCCATTTGCAAGAGCTGCTTGATGTGCTGCAGGGCCAGGGCCTGGCGTTCTTTTTCACTCAACGGTTTCTTTACGGCTGCATCCTTTTTCTTGGATGTCTTACGGCGCGTCGTTTTCTTCGTCGTTTTTTTCGTTACTTTCGTATCATCTGTCGTTTTATTCACCATGGTGTACAGGCTCCTTTCTGCTCCTCAAGACCATTGTTTCATTTCATCGTTAATTTTTTTACAGGCTGCAAGCTCTTCAGCCAACCTTGCATCGCCATTCCGGCTATAAGTGGCAGCCAGGCGGCTGTGCGCCAGGTACTGCTTTTGTAAATCGGCCAGGCGAAAGCGCTTGACATAATCCATCAGTACATTTTCGTCCATTGGGACATCTTGTAGAACCATAATTCGTGCTACTTCTTCGGCCTCCTCAGGAGTTAATTTTTGCTGGATGTCATGTGGTGTGTACATCCCTTGGTGTGCATACGTATCCAAAATGAGCTGGTAAATATGGCGCCGCCGCTCATCGGCAAAGAGGTCCGGCGAGACTTTGGCCTGGACCCGCCCGCAGGCATCCGGTTTTTCCAGGAGGAAACGCAGGATATTCTCTTCAGCCACGGCCATGGAGCCGTTCCCGCGGGCTGCGGCATTTTCCTGGGATACGGACTGGGAGATGACGACCTGCTGCTGGCCCGCTTCCGGGTGGGCAGCGACGTATTTATTGAACTCGCTGCGCACGGCGTTTTCCCCGATTTGGAGCTGGTCTGCCAGTTTCTTCAGGAAGGCTTCCAGGAGGACCCGGTTATCGACGGCGGCGACGACGGGAAGGACCATGGCCGTAATGGCCGATTTCCCTTCGAGGGTCGTCACATCGAACTGCTGCAGCGCCCGCATGAGCATGTAATCGAGCACATTCGGCGCTTCATCGACGGCCTGGCGGAATTTTTCCGGTCCGGCGGCGTTGATGTATTCATCAGGATCCTTCCCCTGCGGCAGGGACAAGACGCGGATGCGCATGCCCAGGCCGCGGACGATTTCCATGGCCCGCCGTGTCGCCTGCCGGCCGGCGCCGTCCATATCGTACCCCAGGACGAGTTCTTTGGCCTGGCGCTGCAAGAGCCGCGCCTGTTCCGGCGTAAAAGACGTCCCCAGGGACGCGACGACATTACGGATGCTCCGGTTATGAGCGGATACGACATCCATATAGCCTTCGACCAGGATAGCCTTGCCCTGCTCATAAATCGCTTTATGGGCCAGGTCCATGGCGAAGAGAAGGCGTCGCTTATTGAAGATCGGCGTTTCCGGCGAATTGAGGTACTTCGGCTTGCTGTCGTCGAGGACGCGGCCGCCGAAACCGACGATGCGGCTACGGCCATCGCGGATGGGAAACATGACCCGCCCGCGGAAGGCATCGTAAAAGTGGCCGTTCTTTTCCTTGGCCAGCCCCAGGAGGACTAATTCCCTGCCGGTGACGCCTTTTTTCATAAAGGCTGTCGTCAGCTTATCCCAGCTTTCCGGGGCAAAGCCCAGTTTGAAAGCTTCGATGGTATCGTCCGATACGTGGCGTTTGTGGAAATAAGCCAGCCCGGGCTGGCCGTAATGGGTCCGGGTCAGGCAGTTATGGAAAAAGTTACCTGCCATTTCGTTGATCTGATACAAGCGGTCCCGCTGTTTATCGCGGGCGATTTCTTCGGCCGACCGTTCGACGACAGGCAGGGCGAGGTGTGCCCGTTCGGCCAGTCGTTCGACGGCATCGGAAAAGGAAAGGTTTTCTTTTTTCATAATGAACTGGAAGACATCGCCATGAGCATGGCAGCCGAAACAATAGAAAAAGCCTTTGTCGGCAGCGACGCTGAAGGAGGCGGTCTTTTCATTATGGAAAGGGCAGCAGGCCCAAAAGTTCCGGCCCTGCCGTTTCAGCGACACGTAATCGGAGATGACGCTGACAATGTCATTGGCCTGTCGGACCTGTTCGATAAATTCGCTGGAAAACCGTTTCACTCATATCACCTGTTTCATTTCAATAACGCTGACGTATATATTATTCTCTATCCACCTGTGAAATTCCTTCTTCAGGGAACACTCTTTTCTCGCAAATCATAAAAAATGGATACATAACATTCCTATGATATACTATTTCAACGCGGAGCGTCAAGTTTCCTTTTCCAGAAAATGATTTTTTCTGAAAAACCGCAC
>ERZ1032357.383-NODE-383-length-13191-cov-12.737591_pt1 | contig 13191 bp, 6 predicted proteins | sample MGYA00517100_ERZ1032357 | MGnify/ENA primary metagenome ERZ1032357 (study PRJEB33719, sample SAMN04262589) | wastewater metagenome | biome: periurban shantytown; feature: animal feces; material: feces | host: Canis lupus familiaris | place: Peru: Lima | collected...
AGAGCAGGTACGCCGATGCCACCAAGGCCGCTCGCAGGGCCGCGATGTCTGCCCATAAAGTCACGGCTGCGGCGAATGCTGGTAACGCCGACGCGTCCGCGCAGCCGACTGCCAGTGCTGCCACCGAGCCCGCCCGTGATGCCCGTCGCGACGAGCTGACGCACGTGGACGCCAAGGGCGAGGTTCGCATGGTCGACGTGTCCGACAAGGCCGAGACCTATCGCATTGCCATCGCCGAGGGCACCATCCTCATGCACCCCGAGACGCAGGCCATGGTGCTGCAGGACCGCGCCAAAAAAGGTGACGTGCTTGCCTGCGCGCGCGTGGCGGGCATCATGGCCATCAAGCGCACGAGCGATATCATTCCCATGTGCCATCCGTTGCTCATTACCAAGAGCAAGTGCGACATTGCGCCCATCGCTGCGGCGGGGACGCCGGCCGAGGACGTGCCCGAGGGCTGGGCGCCGGCGCGCACGGACGGGCAGGTTGGCTTTCACGTGCTGGTCACGGCGGGCGTGACGGGCAAGACGGGTATTGAGATGGAGGCCCTGACCGGCGCGAGTGCCGCGTGCCTAACGATCTATGACATGTGCAAAGCGGTCGATCGCGGCATGGAGATCGTCGACGTGCGCCTGCTGCACAAGGAGGGCGGCCGCTCGGGCGTGTGGGATCGTGCCGAGCGTCAGGTCGCTGCTGTTGAGTCCGTGGCCGCTGACGGTGCCGCGCCCGCGAGCGCACCCGTCGCCGTCACGCCCGCAGCTCCGACACCGGCCGTCCCCGCGATCGCGTTTATCGGCTACCAGAACTCGGGCAAGACCACGCTCGTCGAGAAGGTCATTGCCGAGCTCACCCGCCGCGGCCTGCGCGTGGGTTCGCTCAAGCATCATGGGCATCACGGCTTTGATATCGATGTGCCCGCTAAGGACACCTGGCGCCATCACCAGGCCGGATCCAAACACGTGGGCCTCATCTGCGCCACGCGCTGGGCGGAGTACGCCGATACGCGCGAGGAGGACGAGATGCCCGCGCGCGAGCTGCTGTCGCGCTACAACGATGTCGATGTGGTGATCATCGAGGGCTACAAGACCGAGGGCTTCGACAACATCGTCGTCGCGCGCTCCGGTGTCGACCGTTTGCGCGGCAAGAGCTCGCTCGACCTGGTCGACGGTCACACGCTGGCCCTTGCCTGCAACGAGGCCCTGGCACGCCAGGCCTTCGACGCCGGCTTTGCGACCCGAGCCATCAACATCAACGACGCCCGAGCCATCTGCGACCTCATCCAAGACCATCTGGCCTAAAACCTGCCAAAAAGGGACAGGTTTATTTTGGCAGGTTTTATCTGGGTAAACGTCATTTCCACCACAGAGGGGACAGGCACCTTTGTGGTGGTTTTTGCTTTAGTAGATGTATGGGATATGCCTTACAATCTACCAAGTAGTTCATGACGGGCGAAAACGGAGAGAAGGGGCTCGATGCGTCCTTAATGTTTCATGCGGATAGATTGATTTGACAGACGGTGGCGAAAGCCCGCCGCCCGTATTCGTATGAAACAAGGAGTCTCCATGCTCGTCCCTCTTTTCTCAAAGCCTCAACCATCGCTGTCCGTGCAGGCCAAGCACCTGGTTGCGATGCGCTTCCTCATCTACACCGGTTTTCAGACCAGCTACTTTATCGGCGTCATCGGAACGCTTACCTATGCGGACGATGCCTCGGTCGTCGCGACATCGCTGGCCGTCCTTTTTATGAACGTATTTGTGATCTTGGGATCCTTTGCGGGTGGAGCGGCGCTCGACGCCTGGGGCCCACGTCGCCATTTCATGCTGAGCATCGTTGGCACGCTGGCGACGGGTGCGGCAATCATCGCCTTTGGCAGCGCGACCGGAACAGTCCTTGCCGGCGCGGCACTCCTAGGTTTTGTGATGGGATTCGCCCAACCCATCGCCACGTCCTATCCGGCCTACCTCACCGACGATCCGGTCGAGCTCAAAGATATTAACTCTACCATCACCATGTTCTCCAACGTGAGCATTATCGTCGGCCCCACGCTGGGCGGCTTTGTCGCGGCGGCTGCGTCGTCGCGCGCGGTGTTTGTGCTCATGATGCTCTTTACCGCATTGGCGCTCATTGCCGGCTGGAGCTTTAAGCCGCGGGCGGGTTTTGCCACCACGCGCGAAGGCAAACCCGCGACCGGTGAGATCACATCAGACAAGGCCAGCCAAAGTTCCGACCCCAACACACCTTCCCGCGCAACCTTCGCGACCAGCATCAAGACAGTCTTCACCAACAGCGTCCTCGCCCTGCTGTTCTGCATTATTTTCCTTTCAAACTTTGGCTACGGCGCCTTCGATCCGCTGGAATCGTTCTTCTACCGCGATGTCCTACACGCCGGTGTCGAATGGATGGGCTGGCTCTCGTCGGCCAGCGGTGTGGGCGCGGTGCTGGGCGCCGTGGTCGCGCTCCGCTTGCCGCCGCACCTGGTCAACCTAAAAACGCTGCTTGTGGCGCTCATGTCCGTGGGTCTGGGAAGCCTGCTCTATGTGGGAACGCCGTACGTGGGTGTAGCCCTCGTCGGCCAGATTGCCCTGGGCGTGGCGTGGGGTGTCGTCAACCCGCTCCACAACACGATCGTGCAAACGACGGCCCCGCTCGAGCAACTCGGTCTCGTCAACTCGGTCATGGGCTTTGGCAACATGTTTGCCGGCGTGGCCCCGCTGGCGATTGCCCCGTGGCTGGCGGCGATGTTTGGTGTACAGCAGACGCTCGTTGGTGCGGGCATGGTCGTGACGGCGGTTCCCGCGGCACTGCTGCTGTTTGGACGCCGACATTTTGATCGTGCCGCAAGGCAGTAAAAACCATCACAACATTCGATAAAAATTGCGATTTTGCCGAAAAACGTCGGATGTTGTGATGCTTTGCGCCTCGGGCCAGGCCACCCTTCTGGTCCGGCCACCACAAAGGGGCCAGGCACCTTTGTGGTGGCCGGATCCCAACGGCCTGCGTCTTGGTATACCATGTACACCATTTCCGACCACATCCAGCACCGCCGCACAACCCAGAAAGGCCCCCCATGGACACCACCTTCAGCCACATCAAAGCCGTGTTCTGCGATATCGACGGTACGCTGCTCACGAGCCAGCACACGGTGTCCCCGCGCACCGTGGCGGCGATCCGCGCCCTGCGCGAGCGCGGCGTGCTCTTTGGCCTGTGCACCGGGCGTGACGCCCACGCGACCGAGGCCATGTACGAGCTCTGGGGCATCGAAGGCCTGGTAGACGTGCTCGTGGGCTGCGGTGGCGCCGAGGTCATCGACCGCGCGCACGACATCAACGAGCTGAGCTATCCGCTGCCGGGCGAGACCATCGCGCGCATCTGCAAGCACATGTCGGACCTTCCGGCAACGCCCGTCTGCCCCCGAGACGGCGTGTTCTACGTGCCCGAGACCAACGCGTGCGTCGAGCACCTGTCGCGCGTCGACGGCGTGCCCCACCAGGTGGTCGATTTTGCCGAGCTTTTGCGCGAGCCGCAGCCCAAGGTGATGTTTACCATGGCGCCCGAGGTAATGCCGCGGGTGATTGAGCGGGCGTCGACGTTTGCCGATAACACCGTTAAGGCGGCGGCTCTGCAAACCACGCAGCGGCTCTACGAGTTCATGGATCCGCGTGTGTCCAAGACGCGCGGCCTTGTGCGCGTGGCAGAGCTCAACGGCATGGAGCTTGCGAACATCTGCGTGTTTGGCGATGCCGATAACGACATCTGCATGGTGGCCGACGCCGGCGTGGGCGTGGCGATGGCAAACGGCAGCGACGCCACCCGCGCCGCCGCCGACTATGTAACCGCGAGCAACGACGAAGACGGCATCGCGATCTTTATCCAGGAGCACCTGCTGTAGCGCGGGGGAGAGAACCACCACAAAGGGGGCGGGCATCTTTGTGGTGGCCTCAGGCGATTTGGACGAATTGATGTCTAAAATCTGCGCGCAAATTCAAATTTGTTCGTCAGAACATTACGCTGCTAACCACCGATGGGTTAAAGATATTCTCATCAGTTTGGTAGGGTGTTCCTCCCGGTTAATGACCCACCGCTCACGGTCGATTTTCGATCGTTCACAGGATGCTTGCTCTTGAGCAAAATGTTGTGCAAATAAATCTAATGCCATTAAAAAATGATAGGCAACTAAATTACCAGTAGAAACAAAAAATAGATAGCGAATAAACGAAGGTAAATCTGAGTAAATGTCAAGAGAATTGAGAACTTGCTATAAAAATGCCGGTTTTGTTGCTTAGATGTTTAAACAATTATTATAATTGCATTACTAAACGAGCGCAATTACAGATTGCGCAGATACGTTTGATAGTGAAAGAGCAAGATCGCGGTCTCTTGGGGAGGAGACATCGATGAAAGCGAATTCGGACAAATCTAAGCAGAGTAATAAAGCGACGCGCCGTGTACTGGCAGGCGTTTTGTGCGGAGCCTCCGTGTTGAGCCTGGTACTGTCGCTCGTCATGCCCCCGATCTCGCAGGCCATTGCCAACGATGTCCAGGCGGGTGCAGCCGAGGAGACCGTTGCGGACGGGGCGACTGGTGTAGACGGTACCAACGTAAATGGCGAAAACCAGAATAGTGGCGCTATCGAAGGTGGCGAGGACGACCTCTCAAATGGTGTTGAGCAGGGTCAGTCTGGGGATCAACCTGAGGGTAAGCTGCAGGTCGAAGATAACGAGCCGGCGGATGGCAACGCTGTGATGGCGGCCGCGGAAGGTGGGCAGACTGAAACGGCATCCGACGAGATAGATAGCGCGGAAAAGCTGAAATCTGAACTGGAGAAGGCAAGCGGCGCTGCCAACTTTACGCTTACGACAGATATTGCTACCAGTACGACAATTCAGCTCGGCAAAGACGGTAGCAATATCACGCTGAATCTAAACGGCCATAAGATTAAGCATACGAGTCCGAATCAACCCCTGTTTAATATCACCGGCGGTGCGACGTTAACCGTTAAGGATTCAAGACCTGTGGATGAACAGCCTGTTGGAAGTTCTCAAACGCTGAATGACCAGGGCAAGAATCTGAAGGCCGATAATTACGGCAAAAAAGCCGAGCTGGTTTACGACAACGATGGCATTCCGACTAGCCTTACCTACTACGTAACTGAATCGGTCGCAAGCGGAACCGGTACAACCGAGACTCTTAAAGCGTGTAAGGCTGATATCTGTAAGGCTGATGTCAATGGTGCCATTGTGGCTTGCGGTGGTACTGGTGATTTGAAGCTTATCAATCTTTACAACAACGGTCACCTCAAGCTTGAGGGCGGTGCTCTTACCCAGAAACAGGGCGATCACGTCGGTAATCTGGTTTATGCCGAGAACGGTTCGACCGTTATCATGGATGGCGGTTACATCTGCGGTGCCGATACGGGAAACTCGGGCGCCGGTGCCGGCATTAAGGTGTCAAAGAATGGCGTCTGTCGGTCGACTCTTAAAATAACTGGTGGTGTAATCGCTGGCAATAGTGCTCCGAGTGGCGCTGGCGTTTTTGCGGAGGACTACGTTAATGCCTCCGATGCGAATAAAGATAACGAATCTACTAAGGGCAACCCTACAGTCGAGATGACCGGCGGCATAATTACCGGCAACTACACACGCGATTCTGTCGACGGCCTTGGCGGTGGCATCTTGGCTTCGGGCGGCAGTGTGACCGTTTCTGGTGGCTATATCACTAACAACAAATACGCTAAATTCTGTGGCACGGATGGCAATGGTTGTCATGGCGGCGCTGGGCTTGCTGCCAATAACGGCGCCCATGTCACCATTTCTGGCGGCCAGATTACTGGCAACTATTCCGAGGAAGCCGGCGGTGGCGTTTATGTTACCGATGTTGGTCGACAAGGGCAGCCTCGCAAGGATACGGCTTGGCTCAACATTACGGGAGGAATTATTGCCTCTAACGTGAGCTACCGATCTGAAGGTGCCGGCATCCGAGTGGGCCAGATGGTTGACGCGATGATTAACGGCCCTAAAGAAAGTAACGGCACTAAAGAAAGTATAGTCTACATCACAAACAATCACTGCATGTCTCGCTTCGACTGGGGCGGCGGCGGCATCTTTGTTCAGGGCGATTCAAACACTGCATCTAATGCGGGTAGGTTATTTGTCTATAACTCCTATATAAGCAGTAATGAGGCCGGTGGCTATGGTGGTGGCGTTGCGGTTTGCCCGACGGGTAAGACTTTGGTGACAAACACCGACGGCACGGCGATTTTTGGCAATAGAGCCGCTGACGCGAGCAAGCAATATGACACGACGTACGATTCAGCTAATAATGCGGGCAATAACGGTACGCCCCATCTTTCTGGCGGCGGTCACGGCAAGAACCAAGATATTGATGCCTACAATAAAGATGTATTTCGCACGAACGGCCATGCGGATTTCTTCCTTGCTGCAACGGGACACAGCGATCCAATCGCAGCGGTGATTGGCAAGATGCTTGGTGGCGGTGACGCCAAGTTTTCGGGAAGCATTGAACTTGAAAAGAAGATTAGTATTCCGGCTAATGGTGGTGTTCAGGTCAAGAATAGTATCGGCTTGTCTTCGGGTGTTAATGCCGGAGATGATGCTGCGACGGCTGCGCAGGGTCTTGCCACAACCTTCATCACTGGCAACTATTCCTGGAACCATGGCGGCGGCATCATGTCGAACGGCGGCCTGTACTTGGGTCAGCCAGCAGATACGTATGTTTACCCGAGCCTTAAACTGAAGGCGACCAAGGCGTTGGACGGCCGCGACCTCAAAGATGGGGAGTTCACCTTTAGGGTTTACCGCAAGGATTCGAAAGATCCTTTCGCTAATGGGACATTCAACCGCGACGTTTGCATTGAGGTAGGAACTGCAAATAATGATGCAAGCGGTAACATCACGTTTAACCTTGGTGAACAGTTCGCAACGAGTGGCACGGATGGTACGATTACATATTACCTAGTCGAAAATGCCGGAAGTGTTTCCGGCATCACATACGACCCCGTCGTGTACGAGATTAAGGTGACAGTCGAAGACCAAACGACTGTGCTCATATCTGTTCCGACTCGGGACGATCCGAACAAGACCATAGAGCTCAAAATCCATAACTACAAGATCAAAAACGTGAGCGCGGTCGAGCATCCCAAGGGCGAAACTGACTTCCAGAACGTTGCCGTGCAAGCAGATGCTACTGAGGGCTATTATTCGATTGTCGGCTCCGACGGGAGAAAGACCTTCACCAATAAGTACATTCCGTACACCTCCAGCGGCTCCTGGACTCCTAAGGCGACTAAGGTCGTTAAGGGTGGCGAGATGAAGGAGTTTACGCTCGAGTTTGCGGATAACGAGAACTTTACGGACGACAGCGTCAAGACCGTCTCGACCACTGCCGGTGGTGACAATCCTAAGACCCTGGGCTTCCCCACGATTACTTACACGCTTGACAGCTTGAAGCAGAGTGATACTGATACTTACACGCTTGACAGCTTGAAGCAGAGTGATACTGATGTTCCGGGCCGTGGCGCTTCCAAGACCTTCACGTACTATGTGCGCGAGAAGGACGATAGCTCGATTTTCTCGCATTACAAGTTCGATAATTCGGTCTACAAGTTCACGGTTGTTGCAACGGACAATACCAATGGGAACATCAACTGTGAGGTGACCTACATGAGGGGGACCGTTGGCTCCGGCGGTGAGTGGGTAAGCGCCGAGACCGAGGGCCACAAGTTTCCCGACACTACCCCCACCTTCACCAACACCTACTCCACCTCTTTGCCCCTTTCTGGTATGTCGGGCGTCACTCTGACGTACCTTGCCGGCGCGGCGGTGCTTTGCGCTGTTGCGGCCTGGATGCACATTCGTCGCAAGGCGAATGCGAAGGGAGGTGAGCGTCGTGAATAAGAAAGTTTGCTCCTTCCCGATCTTGTTTGCGCTGCTTGCCCTCGTGATCGGCACCTGCGCGGTTGTGTTCCCCGCATCCGCGCAGGCCGCGCCGACCTCGACCGGTTCCATCACGGTGAGCGGCACCGTGGCGAGCAGCTACGACGCCTACCAGATCTTTGACGCCAACGTTATCGACGACGACAACGACGCCAAGATCGCCACCGACCTCGCCTGGGCAAGCGATGCCGTGCGCGACGCCGCGCTGCCTGTGCTGCACAGCGCCGGCATGTCCAAATCCCAGACCACCGCGCAGGAAGCTGCCGAGTGGCTCAACACCGATTCCCACCTTACGAGCGCGCTGAGCGCACAGCTCGCTCGTTCCCTCCAGAGCTCTGGCGCCGTGTCCGGGGCCCTTAACGCGGGCAAGACGGCCGAGCTGCCCTGCGGCTACTGGCTCATCGTCGCCGACGACGACGCCATTTCCCAGAACGAGGCCGGCACCGCGCCGATCATGGCCCTGGTGGGCGGCAGTGCCGTCACCGTCAAGCCCAAGGCGGCGACCCCCAAGGTGTCCAAGCACGTGCTGGAGGACGGCACCACCGCCTGGCAGAAGGCCGCCGACGCCACGGTCGCCGACGACCTGTACTGGCGCCTCTCCGCCACGGTCCCGGCGGGGCTCACGGCCTACGACACCTATGCGGTGCAGTTCGTCGACACCATGAGCGCGGGGCTCGACCCCTCCAAGGTCGCCGCGAGCATGCGCGTGTACGTGGCGACGGGCGCGGACGGCGGCTTCGGCGCCGTCTCGGCCGGCAAGGACGGGCGCGCCGGCACCGAGCCCGCGAAGGGCTGGACCGACATCACGGCCCAGTGCAGGGTTTCGGTCGACGGCAAGACCTTTACCGTGCGCACCGGCGACCTGATCGCCGCGCTCGGCGGGACCGACGCCTTCACCGCGGGCGCCCGCGTGGTCGCCGTCTACAATGCGCCGCTCAACGGCGCATGCAGCCACGGCATCGCGAAGGGCAACCCCAACGAGGTCTACCTGCGCTACCCGCGCTCTCCCTTTGCCGACCAGTCCGGCGACGCCGGCTTCACTCGCACGCCGAGCAATGACGCGTGCGCCTACACCTGGGATCTCGCGCTCACCAAGCGCGGCAGCGACGGCGACAAGCCGCTGCCCGGAGCGGTCCTGAGCATCGCCGACGACCGCGGTCGTACGCTAGCGGCCGACGGTACGTGGGATGCGGAGAGCAAGGCCACCGTCACCACGGGCGAGGACGGCCGCGTGACCGTCTCGGGAGTGGACTCGGGCAAGCTGGAGGTCCGCGAGCTCAAGGCGCCCAAGGGCTACACCGCCTTCGAGGGCACGCGCTCCGTGACGGTCAAGGCCGAGGGCCTGGACGTCGACCAAGTGGCTGCCTCCAAGCCCAAGCTCACCATCGCAGCCGAGTCGCCCCTGCGCGCCGACAGCGCGGACGGGTCGACGGGCAGCCTGGAGGCGTCGCTCATCAACACGCCCGCCGGCACGCCCCGTAGCATCTTCGCCGGAGGCTTTATGCCCTCGACTGGCGATACGGCAATGTTCACCGCGGCCGCCGTTGCGGTTGTCGGAGCCGCGCTCATCGCGGTCGCGCTCCTGGTCAAGCGGGGACGTGGCAGCCATAAAGATTAGCTGGCAGCCCCACAAAGAGCGGGGCGAGACGTAACAAAGCAGATGCTTAGAAACAGACAGATGATGACCGATTGAATGAGAACCAACCGGAAAACGGATGAAAAGAGGATGAGCATGAACAAGAGCATCGCACGCCTGGCAGTAACCGCCGGCCTCACGGCAGCGCTGAGCTTTGGCGGCGTGATGGCCCCGGTGACCATGGCGTTTGCGGCGGAGGGTGCCGCCCCCAGCTATTCGCTCACGATTAACCAGGCCGCGGGCAATGGCCCCACTTTGTTCAAGGCGTATCAGATTTTTACTGCTGACGTTATGGACGGAAAGTCCAGTAAGGTTACGTCCAACGTTGAGTGGGCGAGTGGTGACGCAAGGGTTGCGGTCCTGGACGAGCTTGTTAAAAATAACGCCCCTGGAATTACCAAAAAATCGACCGCTTCTGATGTTGCCGACTACCTTTCCAAGATCACTGATACCACTAATACCACGAGTTTGCCGCCGGACAGCATCCTTAACAAGATTGCCTTGGCTGTAGAGAAGCGTGTTCCCGCTACGGGCAATCCCTTTGCTGCCGGTTGCACTTTCACCACTACGAGCGCCGGCTACTACCTGTTCATGACCGATACCGACTCGCTCAATACGAAAGAGACTGGTACCTCGCCGATCTTTGCGGTCGTGGGCGGCGGCGCAGTGAGCGTTACCGAGAAGACGGGCATCCCGACCGTGGCGAAGCAGATCAAGGACGATGCTACGGGCGTCGATTGGTTTGACAAGGCGGACTCCCAGATGGGTCAGACCGTTCAGTACAGGCTGACCGGCACGGTTGCAAACAATGTCGACACGTTCGGCACCTACTATTATGAGTTCTACGATGAGCTGTCTGCCGGTTTGACTGTTGAAAAGTCCTCTGTCAAGGCCGTGATTGGTGAGACTCCTATCAAGCCTACTTCTGTGACCGTGTCTAAACTCGATTCAAATGGCAAGACGGTCTTGAGCGTAAAGTTTGACGATCTTAAGGCTGCCGCCGGGGCGGCCGGTGTCACTGTTGACGAGAACACAAGGGTCGTTGTCAGGTACAGCGCCAAGCTCGACCCGAATAACTCCCAGCATGTCGTTGTCGGTGGCACGGGCAACTCCAACACCGTCAAGCTCATCTACTCCAACAACCCTGGCCACGTTACCAAGGGTGAGTCTGTGCCCGACACCGTGCGCAACTACACCTATGCGCTCAAGCTCGTCAAGAAGGACGCGACTGATGAGAATAAGAAACTTGCCGGCGTAAAGTTCACCATCTGTGCCACTAATCCCGACGATACTGCATCCAAGGGCATGTATGTCAAGGATAATGGCTCCCTCGATAAGAAGCCTTATGAGTTCACGACCACCGACTCCGGCGAGATTAACGTCAAGGGCCTCGATGCCGGCACCTACACCGTCAAGGAAACCCATACGCTCGCCGGCTACAACACCATCCCCGATTTCACCTTCACCATCAAAGCCACTGGCCTCAACAATGCAGAGGGCGTGGGAGAAAACAAGCTCACGGTCACGACGAGCACCATGGGTTCCAATTTGGTCGAGGTTGACACGACCAACACGGACAACGGTACTGCTGCTTTGATTGTCAAAAACAAGCAGGCCCCCGGTCTCCCGCTGACCGGTCTCAATGGCGTGACCTTCACTTGGATCGCTGGCGGCGCGGTGCTGTGCATTGGCGTGGCGCATCTCATTCGTAGCCGTAAGCAGGCTGAGGAGTCCGAGCAGGAGTAGCGCTCACTCACCCATCCCTTTGGCAGGTGGGATGTGATGGCCATGAGACTTGCGGACACTTTTCTCGTCCATCCACGTTCTTGCTTTGCCATTCTCTTTTCGGGGCAGACTCCGCAATGGAGTCTGCCCCGTTCTTTGGGATAACGCAGCCAGCCTCCATCGTCCGATGCGGGCACGTTCGTCATCGCGTTTCTTGACTCGTATGAGGTTCGGTTTAAGGTCCGTAGGCGCACGAGCGGTGCGGACGGTGGACGGCATTTGCGCCGAAAGCGCAAATAAGAATGCCCGGGGTTAGAGGCCCGGGCATTTAACAAAACCAGAAAACTAGGCCGCCCGCGCTCTCGTACACTTACGCGGGATGCGTCGTTTTCTATTGACATTGTATCCCGAATCGCCCCGCCGATTCGGGACATTTTGAAAACGCAAATGCGGGCCCATACTCGCGCTGCGCGATGCTGCCAGGCTGCGTTGTCCGGCGCGGAAGCTCGCTATTCGGCTATTATTTGTTTAGACAACTTGAGTTGTAAGGGAGTGACCGGTGATGGTGCAGGGCGCCAAACACATGAAAAGCAATAACGCCGCGGCCAACGGCGGCTCAAGCCCTCAGCCCAAACCTCAACCAAAGCCTAAGCGCCGTCGCAAGCGGCTGCCGCGCTGGGCCGACCGGCTCATCACCATCGTCATCATCCTTATTGGCGTGGGCCTTATGACCTGGCCGTGGATCTTGGACCGGCTCGAAGCCTCGGGCGTGTTCAACCAGATTAGCACGGTGTCCAGCACCGTGGACGCGCTGTCTGCCGAGGAGCGCGAGCGCATCCTGCTGCAGGCGCGCTCCTATAACGAGCAACTGGCGGGCGAAGCCACCGAGCTTCCCGCCGACCAGATCGAGCCTTACACTCAGCAACTTATCTTTGACCGCGACCCCATGATGAGCTGGGTCGATATCCCCTCAATCGACGTGAGCATGCCCATCTACCACGGCACGAGCGAGGAGGTCCTCATGGCGGGCGTCGGCCACCTGGAGGGCACGAGCCTGCCGGTGGGCGGCACCTCGACGCATTGCGTGCTCACCGCGCACTCGGGCATGCGCAACCTGAGCATGTTCGACGACATCCACTCGCTGGAGCCCGGCGACCTGGTGCTGCTGCACACCATGTACAAGACGCTCGCCTACAAGATGGTGGACTCCGAGGTCGTGCTGCCCGAGGAGATGGAGTCGCTGACCATCGAGCCCGGCGCCGACAAGGTGACGCTCGTCACCTGCACACCCTACGGCGTGAACGATCATCGCCTGCTGGTGCATTGCGTGCGCACCAAGTACAACAAGAAGGACGTCGACAAGCAAAAGTCGCTGGCCGGCCGCCACTGGGGCAAGCGCGAGTTTGCCGTGCTCATCGTGGTCGTGGCCATTGTGCTGTTGCTGCTGGACATCGTGATCCACGCGGTCCGCAAACGTCGCAAGACCAAGGCCTCGGCATAAGACATTCTCCAGAACCACCACAAAGGGGACAGGCACCTTTATGGTGGTCGGGACATCCAAACCATCACAACATTCGATGAAAATCTCGATTTTGACGATAAGCGTCGAATGTTGTGATGGTTTTCGTTGCGGGCGCGACGGTTCTCGTTGCGGGCGGGATGCTTTTCATTGTGGGCGAGACGGATTTCGCTATGGACGGTGCGTTTTCGCTGCAGAACCGCCAACCCGTCGCCTGCCAACCGCCGCCCTCGTTACGTTTTCGCTGCATTTGGGTAAAGCACCTGCTCCAAGCGGCCTTGCCTTGTATACTAGAGCGGTTTATCTGTTATGCGGAAGGGAGCGCCTATGGCACTCAGCGAGAAAGACGTGCGCGGCAT
>ERZ1032357.384-NODE-384-length-13189-cov-22.713720_pt1 | contig 13189 bp, 9 predicted proteins | sample MGYA00517100_ERZ1032357 | MGnify/ENA primary metagenome ERZ1032357 (study PRJEB33719, sample SAMN04262589) | wastewater metagenome | biome: periurban shantytown; feature: animal feces; material: feces | host: Canis lupus familiaris | place: Peru: Lima | collected...
TCGGGCGCGAAGCGGAACCCCATATCGAAGCGTTTGAGGTCGTCGGGGCCCTCGGTTCCCATCTCGAGTCGATAGGGCTGCACGGCGTCGAAGGGACGCGCGCAGCCGTAGAGCCCGGACAGGATCCAGAGGTGCTGTCATCGCGCCGCATCTTTGGGAAGATGAATAATCGCGTTCCCACTTGTACTCCATCACAGTAAAGTGTTACCCCTCCAACCGTCGCGCAAGCCACTTTAGTTAAGTAAAGTGTTACAGAAGGGAAGAATCATGAAGAAGATTGGGAAGCGTTTTGAGAACACCGTCGCCGATTCTGTTGCCGAGCCCATTCGCGCGGGGGACCTCAAGGTTGCGCGTGGTCCCGGTGTGACACGCCGCTCGCTGGTGGCGGCGTTCGCGTCGGCCGTCATGGCGCTTGCACTGTTGGCCGGCTGCGGTGGGGCCCCTGCGGGCGATGCGGGAAGCGATCCTGCCCCCGAGGCGCAAGCGGATACCTCGGCCAGCGCGACCGGCACGTTGATTGTCGGCTTCGACCAGGCCTACCCGCCCTACGGATACGTGGGCGATGATGGCGAGTACACCGGGTTCGACCTCGACCTCGCCCAGGCGGTCGCCGATCGACTCGACTGGGAGCTCCAGCTCGAGCCCATCGACTGGGATGCCAAGGACGCCCTGCTCAAGTCGGGTGCCATCAACTGCATTTGGAACGGCTTCACCATGGAGGGCCGCGAGGACGACTACACCTTCTCCGATCCGTACATGCTGAACGCCCAGGTGGTTGTGGTTCGCGCCGACAGCGGGATCTCCGATCGCGCCGGCCTGGCTGGGAAGACCGTGGTGACCCAGGCTGATTCGGCTGCCGAGAAGGTGCTGTCCAAGGACGCCGCCGACCTCGCTGCCACGTTCGCCTCGCTCGAGACCATCGGCGAGTACAACACGGCGTTCATGCAGCTTGAGTCAGGTGCCGTGGATGCCGTGGCCTGCGATTTGCCCATTGCCCGTTATCAGATGTCCGCAAAGCCCGATGCATATCTCATGCTCGACGAGTATCTCTCCGAGGAGAACTACGCCGTCGGCTTCAAGAAGGGCGACACCGCCACGGCCAAGAAGGTGACCGAGGCGCTGAAGAAGCTGTACGAGGACGGCACGGTTGAACAGATCGCCGCCAAGTACGCCGATCAGGGTCTGACCATGGACAACTGGCAGATCAAGTAAGTGGTGCTCGGCGTGACGCGCCCGAGGTGTACGTGCCCGGGCGCGCCTTTTGCGTGCGTGCCGGGCCCGTTGGGAAAGGACGATATTCAGGTGGATATCACGACCATGATGCGGATGCTGGGCGAGGGTTTCATCGCCAGCTTGCAGATCTTCGCGCTCACGCTCGTCGGCGCCTTGCCGCTCGGCGTCGTGGTGGTGGCGCTGCGCATGTGCCGATTCGCGCCGGTGCGCCTCATCGCGCGGGCCTACATCTCGGTGATGCGAGGCACGCCCCTCATGCTCCAGATGTTCGCCATCTATTTCATGCCGTTCTACGTCTTTGGCGTCCAGCTCACGCCGTCGTCGAAGTGGCAGGCGGCAATTTTCGCGTTCATCGTGAACTACGCCGCGTACTTCGCCGAGATTTACCGCTCCGGCCTGCAATCCATCCCGCGTGGGCAGTACGAGGCCGCCGAGGTCTTGGGGTATTCCAAATTCCAGACGCTCGTGCATATCGTCGTGCCGCAGGTGGTCAAGCGAATCATGCCGGCCATCGGCAACGAGGTGATCACGCTGGTCAAGGACACGTCGCTCGCGTTCGCCATCGGTGTCGGGGAGATGTTCTCCACGGCAAAGGCGCTCGTCGCCTCGCAGGTGAGCATGGTTCCGTTCGCCATCGCGGCTGCCATCTATTGGACGTTCAACTTTGCGGTGGAGCTCGTGCTCGGCTCCATCGAGAAGCGCCTCACCTACTATCGCGATTAGTGGGGAGCCCGTAATTTCTATTCACCGCAGCATGCGGCTCCGTGCATCTATTTGAAGGGTGGCTCTCATGCCCGCTGTCGTTTCAATCAAAAACGCGCGCAAGTCCTTTGGGGCGGTTGAGGTCCTGCGCGATATCTCTCTGGAGGTCGCTCGTGGCGAGGTCGTCGCGGTCATTGGGCCGTCGGGCGGTGGTAAGTCGACGCTTCTGCGCTGTATGACGCTGCTCGAGACGCTCGGTGCCGGCGGGCTGTCGTACGGCGAGGTGGATGTGGCCGTGCCGGGGGAGGGCGGCACGAGCGTGTACGCAAAGGGCGACGTGCTCAAGCTCGCCCGGGGCAGGTTCGGCCTGGTGTTTCAGAACTACAACCTGTTTCCGCATTTCACGGTGATGCGCAATATCGTGGACGCGCCGATTCGCGTCCAGCGTCGCGACCGCGCCGAGGTGGAGCGGTGAGCCCGGGAGCTGATCGAGCGCATGGGCCTTGCGGGCTGTGAGGACAAGGTGCCCTGCCAGCTCTCCGGCGGGCAGCAACAGCGCGTGGCAATTGCTCGAGCCTTGGCCATGGACCCCGAGGTCATCTTCTTCGACGAGCCCACCAGCGCGCTCGACCCTGAACTCACTGCCGGGGTGCTGCGGGTGATCCGCGGGCTCGCGGCCGAGAACATGACGATGGTCGTCGTCACACATGAGATGGATTTCGCGCGTGAGGTCGCCGACCGCGTGGTGTTCATGGACGGCGGTGTGATCGTTGAGGAGGGGCCGGCGGAGCAGGTGCTCGACAATCCGCGGGAGGGCCGCACCCGCGCATTTCTCGCTCGCATCGAGAAGTGACGGAAGTCGATCACCCCGGTCCGCTCACGGGAGTGGACGGTTGGGTCCGTGCGCTTTGGTAGCATGGGGAAAGCCGAAAAGCCCGCCCGTGCGGCGGGAGATTAGGAGTGTGGACCATGTCGGACAAGCTTTTTAAGTTGCCCCTCTTCGCCAAGACGCAGCAGCTCCAGTCCATACCCGGTGAGGATGCCAGGCGCGTGTTCATGATCACCGAGGCGATCAAGCCCCAGCCTGAGAAGAGCATGGGTTACCTGGTCGAACAGGTGAGTGGTCGCCAGGTGAGAATCCATGCATGGCTCGCCATTGGCGGCGCCATCTTCACGTGTGACGAGCCGATCGAGGAGCGCCCCGAGCGCAACCCCGACGCCGGTATGTCCAAGGACGATACCGGCGACATCTTCTTTTTTGTCCGCGCCGAGGGCAGGCCCGTGAAGGCCGCCCATTTCACGCAGCGCGAGAAGGACGGGCGCCTGACCGTTTCCAGCTACATGAACGACCTTGGGCCCTACGGAACGGGGGCGCACGACATCGACGTGATGGGCGCCGCCTGCTATCTGACGCAGTGGATGCTCCCGCGCGAGCACGGCGAATCGATGCCGACCCTGATCATCGCCGATATCCTGGACACCCTGCTCGAATCCTCTTATCCCGACGCGCTCGACGCCCTGGTCTATCGTGGGGGCAAGGAGGGCGCGAGCGGCTTCGAGCGGTATGCCTCGCGCTCCCTGGCACAGGCCGGTGCCGAGCTCGTACGCCCTATCGCGGCGACGCACGACATCGATATTCGCCGCCTGAGCTCGACGGGGCTGTTCTGGACGGGATGTGACAAACGCGAGCTCACCGATGAGCAGATCGATACCATCCAAGCCGTGGAGGGTGCGCTCAATCGCCTGGTGTTCGCGGAGCACTGCCTGGGCGAAGATTCGTCGCCGATGGTGGGAGGCCTGACCGAGGGCGCGTGCGAGCGTGCCGCACTTTCATCGTTGTGCTCGTTTGCATCGGTTGCGGAACGCCTGATGCGCGGATGCGACCGCAAGAGCGACTATATGGAGCTCGCCGGTGCCCAGGCGAGCCGTGGCGGTGAGTGGGACCTGCGCACGCGCTTCGCGGTGGCGGCAGAGGGCCTGCGTGCGCCCTTCAACTTCGATTACGCCTTCAACTGCGACGCCGCCTCCGGCGTGTTCGCGGTTCAGACGACTGTCCCCGTGGCCGGGGCGTTCCCCTTCCAAGGCGAAGCGGAACGCAACGACGCACGCGCCGCGTATTCACTGCGTCTTGCCATGGCGCTTGCGGCGGTGGCCTTCGGTGCGGGCGTCGGGGTGGTGCGCGCTATCGTGACGGTGCGCGAGCGCAACATCGACGGGCCCGCGATCGTCTCGCTCGAGTTCAGCCGCCAATTGTTCACCATGCAGCTCATGCCCGCCCTGCAGTCCGGCGCTATTCTCGACGCTTCGCTTTCGCCGGGGGAGCTTATCGAGGCCTTCTCGCCTCGTGCGTTGCACATGGAGACGGGCGAGCTGGGCGCGCTGCTGCCCATCGAGCCGATCGAGGCGCCCCTGCCCGATCGCTCGATCAAGATGGCCGAGGACACGCGCCCGTTGCCTGCCTCCCTGGTCGAGCCCCTGCGTGCGGACCTCGTGTGCGATCTCGATATCTTCGATACGGGCGACGATCCGCTGCGCGATCGTTATCGCGAGATCTCCGACCGCGTCCGCGAGGCCTCGGCGCCCGAGGAGGAGGCGCCCGTCGCCACCGAGCTGGCCGACCTGATCGCCGCCTACGATGTCGCCGAGATGCTCGAGGAGAGCGCGGCCCGGCCGCTGTATTGCGTGAACATGATCTCGCGCATTATCGTGAGCGAGCATGACGATGGCCCGCAGACGCGCTTCCGTAAGATTCCCGATACCATGTTCGACGCGCGTTCGATGCTGTGCCGCATATATCGCGAGCAGGGCAACCTCGAAGATGCGATTCGTTTGGGCGAGGAGCTCGTCCGCCTTGCCCCGACCTCCTTTACGGCTTACCATTCGCTGGCCCTCGCCCTGCGCGAGGCCGATCGCATGGAGGACGCGGTGCGCGCACTCCTGGATGGCCTGACCGTCGCCGCCGACCCCACCGATATCGCCTGCGCGTATTACCGCTTGGGCTTCTACTTCTGGCAGGGCGGCGACCCCTCGCTCGGCTTGGCCTGCTACGCCATGGTGAAGCCCGGCACGTATTTCTACGGCGAGGCGCAGTCCGAGATGCAGGAGCTCATGCAGCAGAGCCACCTGAGCCGTCGTCCGGACCTTGACGAGGCCCGGGCCCTTCTTCGCGCCGACGGCGTCCCGGTGGCGCCCGTGCCGCAGCTGGGGGAGATGGCCGCCAAGGCTGGCATCGCCCTGGTCGACGCCGGTATGTTTGACGCGGCGCATTCGCTCGTGCACTTCCTCTCGAGTTTGGACGTCGCGCCCAACAGCTTCGACGTGCTCGCCTCGGTCCGCCGCTCCCTCGTGCAATAGTCCCAATCGGGGACAGGTACAAATTGAGTCATTTCACCACGGCAACGCCGGCCGCCCAGATGACGGGCTGCCGGCGTCATGCTGTTGATGGGTGTAATTCGCGTCTGTCCCCAAGCGAGGCGTTTCCGCGCAAGCCGCCCGCGGCGCCCGTGCCCACGCTTGCCGATGGGCGTGCAATTGCATCCCCGCGCGGGGGTAGGCTCAGGCCATACGGCTGTCGTGCGGGGGTGCACAAGGCACCTCGCACGCATTTTCGGCGCGAATATCTCGCGCTGGGAAAGGGAGGTGTCCCATGGGTGCTCCCAAAACCAACAACGTAAGGAACGTGGTGCTCGTAGGCCAAGGCGGGGTGGGCAAGACCTCGCTCGCGGAGGCCATGCTCCACCTTTCCGGCAAGACCGCCCGCCTGGGCGGCCACGACGGCACCAAGCCCACGCTCGATTACGATGCCGAGGAGGTCAAGCGCGAGTTCTCAATCTCGACCTCCATCGCGCCGATCGACTGGAAGAACGCCCGCATCAACGTACTCGACGCCCCGTGTTACCCCGACTTCATCGGTGACGCCTACGCGGCCATGAGCGTGTGCGAGACGGCCCTGTTCGTGGTCGATGCCGCCGAGGGCCCGCAGCCCACCACCGTCAAGCTTTGGTACGCCGCCGAGGACCTGCGCCTGGCCCGCGCCGTGTTCGTGAACCGCGTGGACAAGGAGAATGCGGACTTCGACATGTGCCTCGAGATGCTGCGCGAGCGCTTTGGCACGCGCCTGGGCGCCGTCACGCTGCCTTGGGGTACCGGTGAGGATTTCAACGGCATCATCGACCTCGTCCGCATGAAGGCCCGTCATTGCGACGGTACCAAGCAGACCGAGACCGAGATCCCCGAGGAGCTTCGCGCTGCCGCCGAGTCCGCCCACGAGACCCTGTGCGAGCTCGTGGCCGAGGCCGACGACGACCTCATGGAGAAGTACCTCGAGGGCGAGCCCCTCACCCAGGAGGAGGTCGAGGGCCTGCTCGCCAAGGCGATCGCCAAGCGCCTGTTCGTCCCCGTGTTCGCCGGCTCCTGCGTGCAAGAGCAGGGCGTGAACTCCCTTATGGACGACATCGCCACGTACTTCCCCGCACCCACCGACTACGGCGAGATGCCGCTCATCGACGGTGACACGCTCAAGATCTCCTCTGAGGACGACCGCCCCGTGGTGTTCGTCTTCAAGACCCTGAACGACGCCCAGCAGGGTCGCCTCTCCTTCCTCAAGGTGCTCACGGGCACCATCGAGCCCGGCATGGAGCTCGTGAACGCGCGCACCCGCAAGGGCGAGCGCCTGGCGCACCTGAACGTGATGTGCGGCCGCGAGATGACCGAGGTCGGCCATGCCTACGCGGGCGACATCGTGGTCGTTCCCAAGATGGGCGCCGAGACGGGCGACACCCTCTCGGTGACCGGCAAGGTCGAGGCCGCGGCGTTCAAATTCCCCAACTCCCAGTACCGCATCGCCATCGAGGCGGAGAACCGCTCCGACGAGGACAAGCTCTTCACGTTCATCGAGAAGGCCTGCGAGGCCGACCCGACCATGAGCATCGACCGCGACGAGGAGACGGGGCAGACCGTGATCTCGGCGGTGGGCGAGGCCCAGGTGAGCGTGCTGCTCAACCGCCTGGAGGACCGTACCAAGGTCGCTGCGCACATCGTGCCGCTGCGCATTCCCTACCGCGAGACCATCCGCCGCGTGGCCTCCGCCCAGGGCCGCCACAAGAAGCAGACCGGCGGCGCCGGGCAGTTCGGCGACTGCTGGCTGCGCGTTGAGCCGCTGTTGGATGGCCGTCCGTATGAGTTTGTGGACGAGGTGGTGGGCGGACGCATCCCGCGTTCGCTGATCCCGGCGGTCGATCGCGGCGTGCAGGAGACCATGGCGGACGGCGTGATCGCCGGCTATCCGCTCACGGGAATTCGCGTGGCATGCTACGATGGCTCCTACCATCCGGTCGATTCAAACGAGATGACGTTCCGCACCGCCGCTCGTATCGCGTTGCGCAAGGCCTGCGAGCAGGCCGACCCGGTGGTGCTCGAGCCCATGAAGAACATCACGGTGACGATTCCGGAGAGCTACGCCGGCGCGGTGATGGGCGATGTATCGGCCAGTCGCGGCCGCGTGACGGGCATGGACACCAACGAGCGCGGCGACACGGTGGTCACGGCCACGGTGCCCTATGCCGAGCTGCTCGACTACGCCACGCGCCTGCGCTCGATCACCCGCGGCACCGGCGACTTCACCATGGAGCCGGCAGGCTACGAGCAGGTGCCCTATGACGTGCAGAAACACCTGGTTGAGTTTTACGAGGAAAGCCGCGCGCAGGGTAGGTAGCGGTGGTGGCGGGTGAGCCGGACCTGATGTCGTGCTCACATCGATCGCCATGATGTAGGAAAGCGGGAGGCGGGTTTTGACCCGCCTCCCGTATTAGGACTCATCGGTTTAGGCGATGGACTCTGCATCGGAAGGATCTGTTGTGGGCATGTCGCCAATATGGGCGATTGCACTGTCTAGGGTCTTTTCGGTCAGGAAGGCTTTAAACACTTCATTTGCTGGAAGCATCCACATATATATGAAGTTGCTGAAAGGTCTATTCTCGTTTGCGATTACATCGGGGAATGAAACCCTTGCCATCAACTTGGGCTCATCTACCGTTCCGGGCACCAGGAACATATTTGTTACTTGGTCGAACTCGTGATCTACGACAAAGCTCCGATATGCGCTCTGGTATAAAAACTGTTTAGTCACCGATTCCAGCCCTGGCTGGCGCTTCATTTTGCCGTTTGTAGTTGGCACATAGTATTTTGCATCGTAAATGCAGAATGACTTTTTGCTCTTGGGATCGTGCTGAATGGAAATGGTATCGGGAATCAGCGTATCGGCGCCTTCGGGTTTATCGAATCCCGTCCCATTCCATCGCTCCCACTGGGGACGCGGGACTATTAATTCCCCAAGAGCGCCATGGGGATGACCCAGACACCGTCCTCGCGCTGATAGGCCAAAGATCCGCGGCCAACAACCACTGCCAAAAATGCGGGCTCGGTGTTCTGGGCGCCAGGAACTGCAGCTAACTTGTCCCGCAGGGCAAGGAGGTTGCGTGCACCGTCGTCTGCCTTGGTGTCGCTTAGTTTGATCTCGATTCCGCCCCAGGCTCCGCCGGCCTGCACGATGGCATCCACCTCCAGTCCGCTGTCATCGCGGTAGTAATACAGCTCGTTGCCAATGCCGGCATACGTGGAAAGGAACACGCGCAGATCGCGCACGACGAGGTTCTCAAAAAGAAGACCGAGGGTCTGGGTGTCATGAATCAGCCGCTCCGGGGTCGCTCCCAGCAGCGTGGCCGCTAAAGAGGGGTCGCAGAAATAGCGTTTGGGTTTTACACGCACGCGGGCTTTTGAACGCATGGGCGGCTCCCAGCCGCGCACTTCCTCCAGGAGCTTCAGGCGGGCGAAAAGGTTGAGATATGACGCCACGGTCTCATCGGTTGGGCCGGTCTCGCCCGCGCCCGTGTCTTTTGCAAGCGTTTTATACGTGACCGACTGACTCGCGTTCATCGCGAGCGCGCGCAGAAGGCCCATGGCAAGCTCGGGGGAACGACCCTCGTCTATTACGTTCACGTCAAGAACGGCCCTGATGTACTGGGCAGATGTTTCCATCGCAGCCTCATCGGACAGATCGAGGTTCGCCGGCCATCCACCGCGGCAGCACCAGCGTGCTACATCCTGTACGCTGCTCTGGCAACGAGCGGGGGACACGGGCCCGCCTTGCAGCAGGCTCTTGAGGGACACCTTGGGCTCGGCATCGCCCGATTCGCACAAGGCCATTGGCAGCATGGACAGGCGGGCGATCCTGCCGGCGCCGGAGTGGCGAATCTTCGGGCGATCATCTGCAGCCAGCGCTGTCGAGCCTGTGAGGATCAAGGTTCCGCGCTTGTTTCCGGACGCATCGACAAAGCGGCGGGAGGCATCCCATACCTCGGGGACCTCCTGCCACTCGTCGACCAAATGAGGAGCCTCGCCTATCAGCGCCAGGGAGGGGTCGAGTTCCGCCGCCGCCCGCTCGGAGGGGTCATCGAGTCGCGTCATGCTCGCACAGCGCGTCATAGCGGTCCAGGTTTTGCCGCACCATTTGGGCCCGTTGATCTCTACGCACCCAAAGGCTTCGAGCAGCGCATCGAGTCGGTTCTCTATAAGACGCGGACGATACCCGGACGGGACTAGCTTCTGATTGTCCTCCATGTTGAGATCACCCCATCTGCCTCTAGCGTTATCGCTATTGTAAGACCATTCGGTAAAATACGAATAACCCATTCGGTAAAATACGGGAATCCCATTCGGCAAAATACAGACGAGCGTGCAGCCCGGACCGGCTCTTGGACCGGGCCGCACCCCTGCGCCACGCCCCCCCCGCGCACCTCCTACAGATCGTCCACCAGGGCGGTGCTCTTGGCGTACGCGGTGCTCTTGGCCTCAAAGAAGTCCGTCTTCACCATGTTGGCGTTGCTGTACTGGCTCACCCACGCCATGTCGGCCGGCTCGGCGCGGGCGTCCTCGTACAGCCAGCCAAAGCCCAGGCTGTGCCAGCGCAGGTTGCCCAGGTAGCGCACGTAGCCCTCGACCATATCGCCCGTAAGGCCCGCGATCCGATCGCCGATCACGTAGCGGCCCCAGGCGATCTCCTGGCGCACGCCCTCCTCGAGCATCTCGCGCAGCATCTCGATGTTCTCCCCGGTGAACAGCCCCGGCTCTTCTTTTTGCAGCTCCAGGATGATGCTGCGGAACAGCCACAGGTGCGTGTTCTCGTCGCGGTTGATGTAGCGGATCTCTTGCGCCGAGCCGGGCATCTTGCCCATGCGCGCCAGGTTGTAGAAGAACATGAACCCGGAGTAGAAGTAGATGCCCTCCAGGATGAAGTTCGCCATGAGCACGCGCAGGAAGGTGCGGGTGTCGCGGCTGCGCTGGAACTCGTTGTACAGGTCGCCGATAAACGTGTTGCGCGCGAGCAGGCGCTCGTCGGTCTTCCACTGGTACAGGATTTCGGTGCGCTTGGCCGGGTCGCAGATGGTGTCGAGCATATACGAGTAGCTCTGGCTGTGCACGCACTCCTGGAACGCCTGGATGTGCAGGCAGAGGTTCACTTCGTTGGCGGTGATGTACTCGCCGATGTTGGGGAGGTTGGCGCTCTGCAGCGAGTCGAGGAACACCAAAAACGACAGGATCTTGTCGTACGCCGCGCGCTCGACATCCGTGAGCAGCGGGTAGTCCTTGACGTCCTGCGTGAGGTTGATCTCCTCGGGGATCCAGAAGTTGTTCATGGCCTGGCGGTACCAGCTGGAGACCCACGGGTACTTCATGTTGTTGAAGTCGTTGAGGTTGGTGGTGTTGCCGCCGATCATACGGCGGTCGAGCACGCTGGTGCTGCCGTTGGGGTTGAACAGCGGCGTTTTGACGAGCGGGGTGCTGGCGGAGGATGCGGTGTCGGTGCTCATGGTTTTCCTTTCGGGGCGGTCCGCGGGTGCGCGGAGCCCCGGATCCTTGATGTTCGACCCCTCTGCAAGAGAAGGCCGTTTAAGTATTCCTGTGTTGTGGTCCATTATACGACACTGACGATGTAACATATTGCGATAACGACAAACAAATCGACATGTTGCACTGTCAACATGAAATACCACTACATATTGTGTATGACGAGGAGGCGTACGTGGCTAAGATCACGTGGATCAAAAAGCGCGATGGGCGCGTGGAGACGTATCGGGCCGAGAAGATCGCCGCGGCGGTGCGCGGCGCGTTCGGCGATGCAGGCGAGGTGCCCCAGGAGGGCACGCTCGAGCAGGTTGTGGAGCTGGTGGAGGCCGCGCTTGCCGAGGCTGCCCCCGCCTCTGCCCCCGCGGAATCCCGCGCGGTGAGCGTCGAGGACATCCAGGACGAGGTCGAGCGCGCGCTCATGCGTTTGGGCTCTTTCGAGACCGCCAAGCGCTATATCCTCTACCGCCATCGCCGCACCGAGCTGCGCGAGGTGCGCTCGGAGCTGGCCGGTGCCGTGGCGGAGGACCCGCAGGGCGCGGCGGCCCTGGAGGCCGAGCTCCTGCGCGTGGAGCGCGATTTCCCCGAGCCGGTCTACGCCGTGTCGCATTTGGCCACGCGCTATCATGCGCTCACGGCGCCCGGCCAGACGGCGGACGCCCGCATGTCGGCGCTCATCCGTGCGGCCGTGGAGCTCACCAGCCAGGAGGCGCCGCGTTGGGAGATGATTGCCGGCCGCCTGCTGTCCCTGCGCTTCCACCGCGCCCTCGCCGCCCGCCGTGCGAGCCTGGGTGTCGAGTCATTTTCCCGGCTGGTTGCCTATCTCACAAACGAGGGGCTCTACGGCTCCTATATCCTCGACGCCTATACGCCCGAGGAGTTGGAGAAGGCGGCCGCCTGCATCGACCCCGCGCGCAACGACCTGTTCACCTATGCCGGCCTCGACCTGCTCCTGCAGCGCTACGTGATCCGCAGCCATGCGGGCGAGCCGCTCGAGAGCCCGCAGGAGATGTTTTTGGGCATCGCCCTGCACCTTGCCATGAACGAGGGGCGCTCCGAGCGCCTTGCGTGGGTCGAGCGGTTCTACGACATGCTGAGCCGCCTCGAGGTCACCATGGCCACGCCCACCATGAGCAACGCCCGCAAGCCCGACCATCAGCTGTCGAGCTGCTTCATCGATACCGTGCCCGATTCGCTCATCGGCATCTACCGCAGTATCGACAACTTCGCGCAGGTGTCCAAATACGGCGGCGGCATGGGTATGTACCTGGGAAAGGTGCGCGCAACGGGCGGCAGCATCCGCGGTTTTGAGGGCGTGGCCGGCGGCGTGATCAGGTGGATCCGCGTTATCAACGACACCGCCGTGGCCGTGGACCAGCTCGGCATGCGCCAGGGCGCCGTGGCCGTGTACCTGGACGCCTGGCACCGCGACCTGCCCGAGTTCCTGCAGCTGCGCACCAACAACGGCGACGACCGCATGAAGGCGCACGACGTGTTCCCGGCCGTGTGCTACCCCGACCTGTTCTGGCGCATGGCCGAGGAGAGCCTGGACCAGGATTGGTATCTCATGTGCCCGCACGACATCCTGGCCATCAAGGGATATGCGCTGGAGGACAGCTACGGCGAGGAGTGGGAGCGCCGCTACCTCGATTGCGTGGCCGACCCGCGCATCCCCAAGCGTGCCGTGCTGCTCAAGGACCTCGTCCGCCTGATCCTCAAGAGCGCCGCCGAGACGGGCACGCCGTTCGCCTTCATGCGCGACACGGTCAACCGCGTCAACCCCAACCCGCGGGCGGGCGTGATCTACTGCTCCAACCTGTGCACCGAGATCGCGCAGAACACGAGCGCAATCGAGGAGGTCTCGCAGGAGGTCGTCACCTCGGAGGGCGACACCGTGGTGGTCACAACCACGCGCCCCGGTGACTTTGTGGTGTGCAACCTGGCGAGCCTGTCGCTGGGCCGCTTGGCGGTGGAGGACGATACCGAGATGGGGCGCGTTATCGAGACAGCCGTGCGCGCGCTGGACAACGTCATCGACCTCAACTTCTACGCGCTGCCGTACGCCAAGCTCACCAACCACCGCTACCGCTCGATCGGGCTGGGCGTGTCGGGCTACCACCATATGCTGGCGTGGCGCGGGATCGCGTGGGAGAGCGAGGAGCACCTGTCGTTTGCCAACGAGGTGTTCGAACGCATCGCGTTCCATGCGATCGCGGCGAGCGAGCGTTTGGCCGAGGAGCGCGGCGCCTATGAGCTGTTCGAGGGCAGCGACTGGCAGACGGGCGCGTATTTCGCGAAGCGCGGGTACGTGGACGGCGCGGACGCGGGGGCGGGCGTGGCCCCGGCTGCCGGC
>ERZ1032357.387-NODE-387-length-13166-cov-33.848067_pt1 | contig 13166 bp, 10 predicted proteins | sample MGYA00517100_ERZ1032357 | MGnify/ENA primary metagenome ERZ1032357 (study PRJEB33719, sample SAMN04262589) | wastewater metagenome | biome: periurban shantytown; feature: animal feces; material: feces | host: Canis lupus familiaris | place: Peru: Lima | collected...
CGACGGTACGCGCCACGAAGCCCTTGGAATCCACCCACGACATGATCGGATCGTTCACGCCGAACGTCACCGGCTTGCCCGGTGCCACAACCTCATGGCCGAACAGCACGGCCATTTCGGCGTCGGTCACTTCCTTGACGTGGCCGCTGAGATAATGGCCGAGCGCAGTATCCGCGGCAACCGGATTGACATCGCCTGCGACGGTGTGCGGAATCGTAAGCGGCAGGTGTTCGGCGTTGTCGCCCACCATCAGCGTCCACTCGCCGGTTTCCGTCTTCCATTCGTTGCTGGCAGCGTCGAAGTGACGGAAGGTGTAACGGTCGAAATCGATGTGCACGCTCTTGCTTTCGTGTGCGGCAAGCGAAACCTTGGCGAAGCCCTTGAGCTCGCGATCCGGACGCAACACACCACCCTGCGGACCGCGCACGTACAGCTGTACAACGGTCGAACCGGCAACATCGGAATCGTTGCTGACCATCACGTCAATGCCGTTCTCACCAGCAGTGGCGGCACTGTAGGTGAACGTGGAGTAGCTCAAGCCGTAACCGAACGGGAAGCGCACGGGCACACCGGCGGTCTCGTAATAACGGTAGCCAACGAACGGGCCTTCGCGATAGATCGCATCGCGACCAATCGCCGGATACCAACCGGAGCTCGGGCAATCCTCGTAATGCATCGGCCAGGTTTCGGCCAAGTGGCCGGACGGATTGATCTCACCGGTCAGCGCGCGCACGGTCGCGGAAGCGCCGGCCTGACCCGACAGACCCACGTAAAGCACTGCGGCAACGTCGTCAATCCACGGCAGTTCCACCGGAGAGCCGGCGACAAGCACGACCACGATCGGCTTGCCCGCGCCCTTCAGCGCTTCGACCAGATCGTTCTGCACCTGCGGAATCGCCATGGTGGAACGGTCAAGGCCTTCGGATTCGCTGCGTTCATCAAGACCGACGACTGCAAGCACCGCATCAACGCTTTCCTTGCCAGCCAGCGCGACTGCGTCTTCCACGAGCACGCGGTCAGCCTTGCCCTGGCGGTCATAGCCCTGCTCATAGCCGGCAAGCACGAGGCCTTCGGCGTTCTTGACCTCTTCAAGAATGTTCTCTTCCTTGGTGGCGTTCACCTTGGAGGAGCCGGAACCCTGATAACGTGCGGTTGCGGCCATATCGCCGATCACCGCCACGCGGGTGCCGGCCTTGAATGGCAGGGTCGCGTTATCGTTCTTCAACAGCACACTGGAGCCTTCGGCCACCTTGCGTGCCACGTCGTGATGCGCTGCTGCGATATCGTCTTTGAGCAGATCGTTACGTCCAACACCGACCAGCTTGGTCGCTGCCGCGATTTTTGCGACTTCTGCGGCACGCGCGTTGATATCGGCTTCAGACAGGGTTCCCGCCTTGACCGCGCCTTCCAGCTCACGCACGGAAGTGAAGCCCGGAGACGGCATTTCCAGCGATCCGCCTGCCTTGACTGCTGCGACCGCGGAGTTGGATCCGCCCCAGTCGGAGACGACCATGCCGTCGAAGCCCCATTCGTCGCGCAGAATCTCCTGGAGCAAATGTTTGTTTTCGTGCGCGTAGACGCCGTTGATCTCGTTATAGGAGGTCATGATGGTCAGCGGCTTGGCTTCACGCACTGCGATTTCGAAACCGGTCAGATACAGTTCGCGCATGGTGCGCTCGTCGACCACGGAGTTGCTGGCCTGGCGGCGCAGTTCCTGGCTGTTGACCGCGAAATGCTTCGGGCATGCGGAGATGCCGTTGCTCTGGATGCCGCGGATCAGGCCTGCCGCCATACGTCCGGCGACGATCGGATCTTCGGAATAGTATTCGAAGTTACGTCCGCACAGCGGGTTGCGCTTGATGTTCAGACCCGGGCCGAGCAGCACGTTCACGTCAAGATCGTGCGCTTCGCTGCCGAGGGCCTCGCCCATTTCTTCGGCGAGCGCCGGATCCCAAGAATTGGCCACGGTTCCTGCGGTCGGGAAGCAGGTGGCCGGCTTGGATGCGCCGATGCCGAGATGATCGCCTTCGCCGAGCTGGCGGCGCACGCCGTGGGGGCCGTCGCTCATCACGAAGCTGGGGATGTCTGCGCGGTCGTTGCCTCGCGAATCCCATTCGGATCCACCGGAAAGCATTGCGGCCTTTTCAACGACCGAAAGTTCTTCGAGTTCCATTGGTTCTCCCTTGCACTAACTCCTCGAACCCGCTTGGCCCTCCCTGAGCCTGCGCTGTTCTTGTTGCGGATGTTCTTGGCTGCATCGCATGTGAGCATCCGCCGCTAGTTTGATTGAACCAGCCTTTCGCCGCCAATCTGCGCCCCATTACACAACCTGTCGTTTTGCCCGCACAATCGGACATTCCTTAACTGATTTCGAAATCAAAGGAATTCACATGGCAGATACGTTTTTACCGCTCCGCCGCGCTTTCGTATGCGTTCCATACACACCATACGGCGTAGGAAATGAGCGGACAGATGGTGGCGGAAATAATCACGTCGGTCGGATAATGCAAGCCGAGCAGCAATCGCGAACAGGCAACCGCCGCGACAAGCGCGACAGCGCCGATGACCGCCCTGCGGAGGAACACCCGTCTTCCGTTTGCACGCCCGTCATCTTCTCCGTCGGGGAAGCATTTGCGCGCGAAATTACGCACGGTAAGAATCATCATGACCGATACGATCACCGCGGCTGCCGTGTGACCACTCGGAAAACTTGGATCGCCTGGCAATAGATCACTGCCGACGGACGTGATCGGACGGGGGCGTTCGACCAGCCATTTGACACCGGTCACGTACAGTATCGGCGCCGCCGACACGACGACATCGCGGATGACGACGCGCCTGCTGCCGGTAATACGCAAATCGACAGCGGCAAGCGCGGCGACGATTGCGATGCAGCCTACCGTTGAAAACAAATACGCAAGTACCGTAGAGCAGTCGCGCAACCCTTCTGGCAGCGCCGCTAAAGCCTGCAAAATATTGGTTTCACGCATTGTCGCGATTGCCGAATTGCGCAGTGCGACGCCAATCATAGGCACAATGCCGCACAATATGGCGGTTGCGATTACCACAGCCGCCGCTCTCGCGATGCTTCCGTTCTTCATATGCATGATTTCAGTTAAGCACAGTTCACCATACCGTTGCCGTATGTTCACATCCGGGGTATCCCCGAAAATCGAGGATTATCCTTCAGGGGGCTTCCCCGACACGCGCGCTGCAGACGTCCGCGCAACACAAATATGGCATACCCACACGGGAAGTACCGCGAACGATGCGAGAATCGGAATTGGCGTTTAAGAAGGAGAGAAGGAAATATGACCGAACCAATCGCAATGACCATACGCCATATGAAAATCGAGGATTATCCGCTGGTATACGGGCTGTGGACACGATGCACAGGTTTCACCATGAGGGATATAGACGATTGCGAGGATGCGATAAAGACGTTTCTCAAACGCAATCCCGACACCTGCTTCGTAGCCGAGGACGATGACGGAAGGATCATTGGCGCGATTCTTGCCGGCAACGACGGAAGACGGTCACGCATCTACCACACGGCGGTCGACCCCGACGCACGCGGTAGGGGCATTGGCTCGATGTTGGTGGGCCGTGTGGTTGAAACGCTTCGTGCAATCGGTCTGCCGAAAGTCGCTGTCGGAGTGCCCGCAGACAACGACGCCGGCAACGATTTCTGGGAACGGCAGGGCTTTGCAGTCCGTGACGATTTGGTTTATCGAGAACTGCCGTTGTAATAACGAACCATCCACGATGCCGTGCACGTCGCCCAGCCCACGTTGTTCGCGGACAGCAAGTAGAAGCCGGCCAGCATGCCGCCCCACCCATGGACACGTAGGCAGCGGCGGCGATGCCGCGGCCCAACGCGTTCATTACGTGGCGCAGCAGCCACGTGTCAAGAGGCCCCTGCCGTAACGGAAGTCCGAGAGGCCACCGATGGTGGATCGCTGTTCGGACGGAAGACACGGTTTAGGCGAGCGAGCTATGCCTTGGCTAGCTTCTTGTGCCTGAGAGTGTAAACGGCATCGGCGGAATCGGCGACACGCTTGGAATGCGTCACCACAATGACACATTTACCGAGTTGATGAGCGGCATGCCGCAAAAGATCAATCACCTCATCAGTCATTTCCGGATCCAGGCTGCCAGTCGGTTCATCCGCCAGAATCGCGCGGCCGGGCGCCACTAGGGCACGGCCGACCGCCACTCGCTGACGTTGACCGCCCGACAGGTGCATGATGTTGCGCTTCGATTCCTCACGGCTCAGTCCCAAATCCTCGAGGATCTTCATATCGGCCTTGGGATTGACCAAACGCAGATTCTCTTCGGGAGTGAGATAGTCGATCAGATTATGGTCCTGGAACACCAAGGACACGTGCTCGCGACGGTGCTTTGAATAACCCGTCGTAGCTATATCCTCACCCTCGAAACGGACCACTCCATCAGAGGGGGCATCCAGACCGGCCAACAGGGACAGCAGTGTGCTCTTTCCCGCTCCCGATGGACCGGTTATCGCATACATCTTTCCGGATTCGAAATCAGCGTTCACGTCCGAAAGAACGCGGATCTTCGCCGCGCCATATGAGTAATTGACATGGTCCAATTGCAGACAGATAGTCATGATTAATATCTCCTAACGCATAGAGGAAAGAATGGATTTCGGGGATTTGGCCAGCACCGCGGCGCACGACACGGCAAGCGCGACTGCGATGACCGCGCATCCGAGCAGCAGGATGAGCAGCGTCTGTTCTGGCGGCAGAGCCTCCACCTGCAATGATTCAAGAGGCGCGACTCCAGAATCGTGCAGCAGAAGCGAGGACACGTATCCAGACAATAGGGAGCCCGTGCCCAGCGAGCATAGGGCTGCGACCACAGCCATGAGACCGGTTTCGATTGCGAACTGGGCGATAATCTGCATCTTGCCGATGCCGAGAGCCAGAAGGGTGCCTATCTCATGAATACGTGAGCGGATCCAGAAGACAAGCGCCATGCCCAGTACCAACACATCAGCCAAGCAAACGGACAACAGCACCATACGAACCAGATCGCGCACCGTTTCCACCGACTGCAGCACGCCGGAAAGCCGCGCCGAGTCATCGGTGACGCCATACTTGCTTCCAGCGATTTTTTTCGCTTGGGCCACTGCGGCGGAGAGAGCCTGCGGATTATCCGAAAGACACCGGATCGTGCCGACCCGTTCCTCTCCAGTCAGCGCGGAAACCACTTGGGCACCCGCATAGATAAGATTCTCCGATGCGTCCGATGGCATAGGGCTCTGTGCCTGCACATTGCCAGAGAAGATTCCGGCCACGCGAACGGTGGAATCGCGGTCTTCCTGACTGAGCCGGAGTGTTGATCCCACCGATAGCCCATTCTCACGTGCGAAATCCCGGTGAATCAGTACGTTCCGGCCATTACCTGAAATGTGGTGTCCTTGTTCCAACCGGTACAGACCGCTTTGGAACTCTTCGGACAACGAGGAGTCAGTGGTGCCCAGCACGCTGACCTGCGCGGATAGCCCGGAATCCAGTCGAGGACCATGTTCGGGGACAACCGGATGCGCGCCATCCACCCCTGCCAGGGTCTTACGCTCGTAAACGGTTTTTCTTACGCCGGGGATGCGCGAGAACCGGCTCGCTTCCTTTAGACTTGCAGGATTCTCGCCTGTGTCGACGGTAAAACCTATTCCCATGCTTCTGCCGATATCGTCGGACATTTCCTGAAGCGCCGTTGACACTCCGACCTGAGCCACAAGGCTGGTGAAAACCATCAGCATCAACAGTCCGATGATTCCGCTGCGTACCGGTTTACGTACGATTGCCAGCATGGCACGCTTCCACACGTTCATGCCCGTCATCGGAGCTCCGACAGGCTTCGTGGCGACTTGCGCAGCATCGGTATGCACGATATGGCAACGCATACCAGCATCACCGCCAGCAGTCCGAGCGATACATACAGTACGGCGGTTGTGTCGATTGATACCGTGAGCGAATCCAAGGTGCGAACCGACATATTGGACTCGAGATCGCCGCCGACCTGTCCCATGCTGCTCAGCTCCTTCGCCGCGGAGGCGTTCACGGAACGGAGGGCCGAAGTGCCAAGCCATTGGGCCATTCCTCGTGCGCACAACCATCCGAAGACCAGGGACGGCAGGCCGATCAGAATCATCTCGGTTAAATACTGGGCGATCAGGGATGGCTTGCCGATGCCGAGGGACACCAATACGCCCATCTCCTGACGTCGGTCGTTCATCCACAGTAAGAGCATGAGACTGAGAACTATCACGGCCGAAATAGTCACGCCGATCAAAGCGCTGCGCATCATGGAACGCACACCTCGGGCGGCATTCAGCATGCTCGACGTATATTGGTCATTGCGTGTGATCTGGTAGTTGTTCCAATCCACTGGAAGCTTCTTCGCCGCTTCCATGGTTTTCTCCACGTCGACGCCCTTGTCCAGAACGAAAGTGGCATCCTGGTATATTTCCTTACCGGCCTTGTACTGGTACAGAGTACTTGTAGTGTCCAAATCGGTGTACACAGTGTTGGAGGTGAGTTCCGCGCGGCTGGATACCTTTCTGTCGCTGTCCCCTTTGAATATTCCAACAATGGTGGTTTTGACAGTTGCCGTTGAATGCGACTCATTGTCGGCATCATATGGATTGGCCTTGAGCGTGAGGGTATCGCCGACTTTAAGCCCATTGGTTTTGGCGAGATCCTCATGGACCATCGACATATGCTTATCGGATGCCTTGAGATGACGTCCTTCGACCATGCCGAGCGTGTGAGACGTGAACACATTGAGTTTTGACGAATCGTTTGTGCCTATGACGTTGGCCGTATTACCGAACTGCTATTCTTTCTCCGCATCGTAATCATCGCCGCCGGGGGACCTTCACCACGCTGGCTCCCACGAGATCGGCGGTGGCGTTCTGCCTGACCATGTACGAGTCAACCCCGGACATCTTCGAGATTCGTTGCACATCAGCGGGACGAACCATTCCGCCTCCGCGAGGTGTCAGCATGCTGCCTTGCAGGTTACTGGCCAGCACGAATCCGCCGACCGCCTGTTTCTCAATCTGTCCAGCCTCATGTTGCGCTGCCCGAGAAACTGCGGTTGCGGACAACATACTCGCCGTTATGATGGTCAGCACAATGAACAGCACTGCGGTGCGCACTCGCTTTCTGAGCACATAGCGCGCCGCTCGTGAGATGAATGTCATTAATACCCCCCTGTGAAGCTGGGACCTTCTCATCCGAGACAATGAAATCTAATTCGATTCTTCGATTGGTCATTCGCCAAAATACATGGTTCGCCTCGGAACATGGCAAGATATGCCTTGAGCGAAAAAGCGAAACAACATTGGTTGCATTATGCGCCGGGGCCTCGTTCGTTTTGTTCATTTGACAAACTTTGAACGGCTATAAAACAGTGCATATACCAATGGAGGCCCCAATCGAAATTGGGGCCTCCATCAGAGAGAAAGGAAGGAGTGGCAAGTATTGGTTATTTATTCGGTCAGAATCTTGGCCTTCTCGTTGACGCTTCAACCGTCTCGACCGTCTTGACTTCCTCGTCGGGGATCTCACCGGCCGCGAGCTTGGCTTCGAGCTGCTCGACGATTTCGGCGTGCATCTTCTCGTTGATCTTCACCTTGAACATGAACACCAGCAGGCTGAGCACGATCAGGTCGAGCGGCACATAGAAGGCGCAGACTTCGAAGGTGTGGATGTTCGCGGCGGTCATGTCGGCGGCGGTCGCGTCACCGGTCATACCTGCCGCAACGGCGATGAAGCCGACGATGCCGTTCGACAGGGCGCCACCGACACCTTGTTCAAGAAGGTTTTCAGCAAGTAAGATTTGAGTCTTTATCAAACGCCTCGGCTGCTGTGATGAACCGGTCCAGCAGCCGAGGCGTTCCCATATATGCCCCAGCCGTTCCCAAATCCACCTATCCGCTTCGCCGACTTCGTCCAACTTTCCCGACAATGCCATTGCTCAATGGCGACGAAGGATCGCAGAACGCATTGGCCATTGCCTCACGGAACGCCTGACGGCCAAAATCAGGCAGATTGACATGAACCAGACCGCTCATGATTTCGTGATTCGGATTCCAAGGCTTCAATGCGTTGATGTGCGAGAACATATCAACCAACGGCATCCGCGAAGGGCTCGGCGTTGACGGCCAAAGACGCCCCTTTCATCACTTGAAACACTTCCGATGCCATGGGCATGAAACGTCGGATCGCATCCACCTTGCCGATGGCCAGCACTCCGGCAAGCGATGGTTGCGGACCGTAGGGACCGTCCACCACCATCAACAACGCATGGTCGAGGTCATCGTCATCTAACAGCAGCAATGTATCGCCGGAATTGGTGAGACGAATCCTGTCGCGCAACCGTTCGCGCGCGACAGGATCCCAGTCGTCCAATCGTGATTCCGCGCGGGCTGGGCGCTGTAGTCGTAGTTGCGCAACTGGGATAGGCGACTGACGAACCGGCTCGGGAACAGCGGCACCACCTCGGGCGTTCCATCCGCCTTCAGACGGCGCTGTCCCGCCCCTGGATACTGGACACAATCTGCAAGTTGCGGTCTACCTCGATACACGCCACCGGCAACCCGTTGTCCGCATGGATGATTTCAGCACGCACCACGCGACCTGCGGCACCGTCTTGCTGAAGAAGATAAACACCGCCAGCCCGTCAACGCTGCGATGTTCCCTGCTAACACCGGTTACCGTGCCGTTGTCTTCGATGCCAAGGTACAACGACCCGTTTTTTCGGTATTGGCCAACGCCACCACGTTGTCCACGAGCTCATCGTCAATCTGAGGTCGGGATGCCTCGCTTGTAAACTCAACCGTCAAGCTTTCATGGTTCAGCAGCACAAGTTTACTCACATTGATACCGTTCCATAACCGTTTTCGATGTGAATAAGCTCACGGTCACAACCCACGATAATCGGCCACGGAATCACCGTAACGGCGTTATAGTGCTGTTTGTCGGCGTCGACAAGAGCCAGCGGCGCCGATGAAAACAACACCAAAGATGTTCAGCGAATTGTTCGCAGTACATGTGGTGTGCATCCGTTTCCTCGACGAAACTCCTCTTGTTCCAACCGGCAGGTCATCGTACGCCAGTTGCGAAAGGATTCGCCTATACATGGCAAGGTTTACCAAGAATCGTTGGACCAGCGCAATCATCCCCGCACTATTGATCCATATCCCAATCGGCACCGTCTATTGCTGGAGCGTGTTCAAGCAGTTGATCGCGGACCAGCTTCACGCCAGCCCCGCCTCCGTGGAATGGGGCTTCTCTCTCGCCATCTTCTTTCTCGGCATGTCCGCTGCATTCGCCGGGCCGATGGTTGAGAAAAACATCAAGAAATCTGCTCTTATCTCAATGGTCTGCTTTGTGGTCGGTTTCGCCGGTACGGGCGTGAGCATCGCCTTGGGATTCCTGCCCGGCGTGTTCATCTGCTACGGCGCGATCATGGGTGTCGGCCTGGGCATCGGCTACCTGACCCCGGTCAAGAACCTGATGCTGTGGTTCGCCGACAACAAGGGCCTCGCCACCGGTATCGCAGTCGCCGGTTTCGGCTTGGCCAAAGCCATTGCCAGTCCGGTGATGGAATACCTGATCGGCTCGATCGGCCTGGTGAACATGTTCTATACGCTCGCCGTGGTTTACGCGATAATGATGCTCGTGGGATTCCTGCTCATACGCCGCCCCGCCGGCTGGGTCTATGATCCCGCGACCTCCTATGTCAGCCGCGTCTCGATTCTTAAGAAACCCGTGTTCTGGGGCATCTGGCTCGCCTTCTACATCAACATCACCTGTGGTCTAGCTCTTATCAGCCAAGAGAAAGACATCCTGCATGATGTGCTGAAGGCGTTCCCGCAGTACGCTCCGCTAAGCCCGAGCGCGTTCGCGGCCGCCATTTCCGGCATTATCGGTTTGGTGCTCGCCGTGGATTCCGTGTTCAACACCGCCGGCCGCGTGGGCTTCTCCACCCTGCCGGTACTGCTCGATCAGCACTTCGGCACGAAAACCGTATCCACCACGCATGGGCTGACCTTGAGCGCCTGGGCATTCGCCGGCTTGTCCGGCAATCAGCTGGCGTCGTTCGTCGTCACGCACACCCCCGATCAGGCGCACCGTTATGCCGCGTTGATTCCGGTACTCATCGTGCTGTTCATAATCGCGCTGATCAGTATTTCGCTGGTCAAGGCCGCAGGCAAGCGCGTCGCCGTCGCCTAGTCCCCCATAGGTTCGTGGTTCCTAGTTCGTGGGATTACAGCGGATAATCCCACGAACTGGGTGCCTGCGCCATCGCATATAAATATGCCCGGAATCAAGCCAAAACCTGATTCCGGGCATATTCGTCATCGCGTGGCATTCGGTTCACAGAATCAGGCGACGGAATCCCGTGGGCCGAAGCGTGCTCACGCGCTTATCACCGTTTGTCACACGCTTGTCACGCGCCGATGAGATCAAGCATCTGAGGAATGCTCTTCTTGCCGAATTCGACGGTCTGCTCGCCACCACGGTTGATGACGATGCAGGGCACGCTCATCGCGCCATAATGGTCCCTAAGCTCGGGGAAGTGCGCAACATCGTAGGCCTCGGCGCGCACGGCCGGGTTCAGCGAGGCGATGCGCTGGGAAGCAAGCACTGTCTCCGGGCACATCGTACAGGTGAGCGAGACGAGAATCATGATACTCAGCGGGCTTGCAATGGACTTTGCCCGTTCGATCAGATCATCGCCCAACGGCTGACCAGGACCAGCCACGTTGTACAGGCCCAACACGAACGAATTAAATTCATGACCGGAAGGCACGCCATGGAAGGCGAGACCAGTCGGCTCGCCATCCACCACCATGCGCACGCATGGACGCGCTGCCGGCAGCACGCTGTCGACGTCGAATACCGCACGACCCGTATCATCCTTCTCGTACTCACCATCATCCACCGTCGATTTCAGCTTGCCACCGGACAGCGCGACCAACGCATCGATGAATCCCCGCAGTTCCGTGGACAGCGGCGTATCGTCCAGTTCCAGAGCAAGCGTGACCGGCCGAGACATGCGGCCAAAGACCACGTTGAGCTGCTGTCTGGTGGCGTCGGAGAACAATTCGCCGGGCTTCCTAACGGCGTTCGCCGCGGCATCGGCGTTGCGTTTGGTGGCGGGCGCAGGCGTAGGTGTAGGCGCTGTAGCGTCCAACGAGGCAGCATCTGTCTTCGTTGTGGACTGCTCGTAGGCGCAAGAGACCGGGCGCTGTGGCGTCAAACCGGTTTTCTCGCTCATCCGCTTGGCGTACCGTTCCAACTCCACTGCGGCAATAGCGCCATCGGCGGTGGCAGTAACCACTTGTCGCAGGTTCTTGGCCCGCAGATCACCGGCTGCATACACGCCCGGCACCGAGGTTTCGAGATAGCCGTGCGTGACCACGTAACCATAATCGTCCAGTTCCACCACGCCGCGCACCAGATTCGTGGCGGGCACATATCCTGCGAACACGAACACGCCGAACGTGCCACCGTCAGCAGGTTTCCACGTTTCGGTCTGGCCAGTGGCCCGGTTTAGGATCGAAGCTTCACGTAAACCACCTTGCCCGGCAGTGACACCTTGCAGCTCGACCTGGTAACGCACGTCGATCTTCGGATTGTTTTTTGCTGCGGCGGCCACCGCAGCGTCGCAAGTGAAGTCCTGTTCCCGTACGAGAACGGTAACTTTGGAGGCGTATGTGGTCAGAAACACGGATTCCTCGGCTGCTGCGAACCCTCCGCCGACCACCAGTACTTCCTTGCCGGCAAAGAACTCGCCATCGCAGGTGGCACAGTAGGCCACACCGCGGCCAGCATATTCGGACTCCCCTTCGAACCCTAGTTTGCGTGGGCTGGCACCGGTGGCGATGAGAATACCAAAAGCTTTCAAGTCGCCGCGCGAAGTATGCACGGTTTTGACATCGCCATGCACGTCGAGGCCGATGGCTTCGGCGGAAAGGAATTCAGCGCCGAAATCCTGCGCCTGTTGACGCATGGTCTGGGTAAGCGCACGGCCAGTGGTGCGGCCAACGCCCGGATAGTTGACCACCTCATTGGTGATGGTGATCTGTCCGCCAAAATCATCTTTCTCGAGAATCAGTACGCGATATCGGGCACGGGCCAAATACAATCCCGCCGTCAGACCAGCGGGACCGCCGCCGATGACTATGACATCGTACAAATCATTTCGAGACATAACGACTCCCTTCGTGCCTTGATCTGGCTATTCAGGAGGTGCCCGGAGGATTCTCCTGGGCACCCCGTCGGATTAGCTTGACAAGCCGTCCGTCAAGCGACGATCACAGTTGACCAACAAGATCAAGGCTAGGTTCAATAGTGTCCTCGCCTGGAGTCCAGTTGGCAGGGCAAACCTGATCGCCATGTTCGTGGACGAACTGAGAAGCTTGCACACGGCGTAGCAGTTCTTCGGCATTGCGGCCCACATTGGAAGAGATGACTTCATAAGCCACGACCTTACCTTCGGGACTCACGATGAAGTCACCGCGTTCGGCCATGCCATCGACTTCGTTGTAGGTGTCGAGATCCTTGGCCAATAGAGCGGTCGGGTCGGCAAGCATCGGATATTGAATCTTGGCGATCTTTTCATTGGCGTCATGCCATGCCTTGTGCACGAAGTGGGTGTCGCAGGAGACAGAGTAGACCTCGCATCCAATTTCCTTGAACTTGGCGTAGTTGCGGGCCAGATCCTCAAGTTCAGTGGGGCACACGAAGGTGAAATCAGCCGGGTAGAAGAAGAACAGGGACCAGTGGCCGAGCACATCAGCCTTGGTCACCTCATGGAACTCGTTGTTCTGGAACGCGTTCACCTTAAAATCGGTCAGTTCATGCTGCAGGAGAGTCATCATCGGTCCTTTCGCTGATTGTCAATTATCGGGCTTCTGCCGTTTTCCATCGTAACGTGATTCTCTGGAACCCGCGCGGGCGTAACGCGTGAGCCTCATCACATCATTACTAACAGTCACGCTGACGGACCATGCGATGCAAGGGTGTTGTGGATTGGGAGCCTCCCGCGCGTCGCGGGAAACACGAACCAAAAGACAAACAAGAAAAGGGGGTTCCCGGAGCGTCACGCTCGACGGGAACCCCGAC
>ERZ1032357.388-NODE-388-length-13134-cov-32.298417_pt1 | contig 13134 bp, 8 predicted proteins | sample MGYA00517100_ERZ1032357 | MGnify/ENA primary metagenome ERZ1032357 (study PRJEB33719, sample SAMN04262589) | wastewater metagenome | biome: periurban shantytown; feature: animal feces; material: feces | host: Canis lupus familiaris | place: Peru: Lima | collected...
GGTCGGGCGCCGCACCGCAGGCGAACGAGAGGGTGGTCGCCCCGTCGCATCCGCGCCAGCTGCGCCGCTCCTCCACCGCGACGACGCCGCGCTTCTCCAGCGCACGCACCGTGGCGGACAGGTCGCCCTGCATGAGGTTGAGCTCGCGGGTGGTCACGGGCCCGCACGACAGGGCCTCGATGAGCTGGCGCTGGCGCACCGCGCGCTCGGCGGGCTCAAACGAGCGCCCCTCATCGGTCAGGCTCACCCAGCGAGCCGTGACGGGCGACACAGTGGGCGGCTCGTACGCATAGGAGCCGTCCTCGCCGCGCACGACCTTCCCCGCGCCGCCGGGAGGCAGCAACAAGCGGAGGCATTCGGAAAGCGGGGCCACGTACTGACGGCTCATCCAAAAGGCGAGACGCGCGGAGGCCGAGGAGAACGCCGGGGCGGCGGCGACGTCGCGGATGCGCTTCACGCGGCTCGGCTCGACGCCCCGCGCGCCGGGGAGCTCGTCCAAAGAGCGGGCGCGCGCGACCACGTACCCCGCCTCGACGCGGCGCCCGAACGGCACGAGGACCGTGACGCCGACCTGACAGGACTCCTCGTGCGCGGGCCCGACGGCGTAGGCAAAGGGCTCGGACAGCGCGCGCGCCGGAATATCGATGACGACCGATACGTATGCGACTGCCTGCGCGCCGTCACGCGATGCGCATGCGGGCGCCGCGGCGCACGGGGCGGCTCGATGCGCCTCGCCCGTCTCGTCAGGGGCGCCTCCCCTCACGTCGTCGCGCCCCGCGAGCCCGTCCAGCAAACTCAGTTGTTGTTCATCCAGATGTCTCATGGCTCAAGTGTAGCCCAGAGAGCGTGCATACGGCGACATCGCACGCGCCTCGATACGCAACGCGCGGACGCGCATGACGGCATATCGAATGCAGGCGGGCACGTCAAGGCGAGAGGGGCCCACGTGTGACCCCTCTCGTGCAAACGGCTTTACAGCCCGGTATGTCCCCCGCGCGCTACGCGCCGAGTCCGCAGGCGGCGCGCAGCTCGTCCACGCGGTCGGTGCGCTCCCAGGTAAAGTCGGCGTCCTCACGGCCAAAGTGGCCATAGGCAGCCGTCTTCTCGTAGATGGGGCGACGCAGGTCCAGGTCGCGGATGATCGCGCCCGGGCGCAGATCGAACACGCGCTTGACGGCCTCGATGATCACGGCTTCCTCGACACGTCCGGTGCCGAACGTGTCGACCATGATGGACAGCGGATGGCTCACGCCGATGGCGTAGGCGAGCTCGATCTCGCAGCGCTCGGCCAGACCGGCGGCCACCACGTTCTTGGCAACCCAACGCGCCGCGTAGGCGGCGGAGCGATCGACCTTGGTGCAGTCCTTGCCCGAGAACGCGCCGCCGCCGTGACGACCCATGCCGCCGTAGGTGTCGACGATGATCTTGCGGCCGGTGAGGCCCGTGTCACCCATAGGGCCGCCCACCACGAAGCGCCCGGTGGGGTTCACGTACAGCTCGGCGCCGTCCCAGGGAATGCCCGCCGCCTCCATAACGGGCGCGATCACATGCTCGCGCATGTCGGCCTCGATGATCGACATGTCCTCGACCTCGGGCGCGTGCTGCGTGGAGATGACGACGGTCTCGACGGCGACGGGGCGGCCGCCCTCGTAGCGAACGGTGACCTGAGTCTTGCCGTCGGGGCGCAGGTAATCGAGCGTGCCGTCGTGGCGCACCGCGGACAGGCGCTCCGCCAGGCGGCTCGCCAGGTAGTGCGGCATGGGCATGAGCGTGGGCGTCTCGTTGGACGCGTAGCCGAACATCATGCCCTGGTCACCGGCGCCGATGAGGTCGAGCGGGTCGGTGGTGCGGCCCGCCTGCGCGTCGAAGGACTCGTCGACGCCCTGCGCGATGTCGGGGCTCTGCTCGTGGATGAGGTTGAGCACGCCGCAGGTGTCGCAGTCGAAGCCGAACTTGGCGCGATCGTACCCGATGCGGCGCACGACCTCGCGCGCGATGTTCTGAACGTCGATGTAGGCCTCAGTGCGGATCTCGCCGGCGACGATGATGGTGCCGGTGGTGACGAAGGTCTCGCATGCACAGCGGACGTTCTCGAGCTTGGCCGGCTGGCCGCTGGGCGCGACGTAGCCCTTGGTCTCGAGCTCGGCCTCCTTCGCGAGGATGGCGTCGAGGATGGCGTCGGAAATCTGGTCGGCGATCTTGTCGGGATGGCCCTCGGTCACCGACTCGGAGGTGAACACGAACGAGCCCGACCCGGGACGCCGCATGGTTTTCGCATCTTGGGTGGAACGAATCTGATCTAGCATATAAGCCCCTTTCCGTGTTGCACCCGGCGACCGTTACCATTCCGCCGGATGTGCTGGGTAATTGTAGCGCCCGGCGCGGTGCCGGGACGGGCGTGCGCGCAGGCTCTGCCAAAGCTGCACATGCACCGATGGGACGCGCGCGGCAAAACGGGTACAAGCGTCACAGGACGACAGGGAGGACGGCAGGACATGGACACGACGCACCGCGACCTCGAGCGGGACATCGAGCGCATCGACGCGATGCTGCATGCGGACGAGGCACCGCGCGGGCGGCGGGCCGCGAAGAGCGGCGGCTCCGAGGACGAAAGCGGGCGCAAGGGCGGACGCAGAAGCGGACGCGAGGCCGCCGCGGCGCGCATCGAGGTCATCGACTTGGGCGAGGTCGACGGCCTCGGCATCGAGGACAAGGACGTCCTGCGCACCCTGCGCGAGCTCGCCACGAGCCACTCGACGTTCGCCGAGGCGTACGCGGGGTGCTTCGCCGGCTCCGTCTACCTGCCCGAGGCCCCGGGCGCCACGCGCAAGCGCGTGCACTTCGGCTTTTTCCTCGACGACGCCCGCCTCGCGCTGCTCAACATCGACGGCGCGTACTCCGGCACGGCCGAGGGCGCCCTCACCGACGACCTCTCGTCGTACCCGTCGGCCCCGCGCGCCCTCTACGAGCTGCTGCGCCATCTCATCCGCGAGGACTTCCTGCGCCTCGTCGACGTCGAGGGCGAGCTGTCCGACATCGAGGAGCGCATCATCGCCGCGCCGAGCCGCCTGCGCGGCGAGGACGGCCGCATCCTGCGCCGCCGCAGGGAGCTCATGCGCCTGAACGGCGCCTACCAGCAGCTCGACGAGCTTGCCAGCACCATCGCGCAGGACGACGACGGGCTGCTCCCCCGCACCGATCGGCGGCTGTTCAACACGCTGTCCCAGCGGGCGCAGCGCCTGTCCGCGAAAGCCCAGTACCTGCGCGAATACTGCGTGCAGCTCATCGAGCTCAAGGACGCGCGGGCCGACGCCCGCCGCGACGCCACGAATCTCTACCTCACCGTCGTGGCGTCCATCTTCGTGCCCATCACCACCATCACGGGGTGGTACGGCATGAACTTCTCGAACATGCCCGAGCTGAGCTGGGAGTACGGGTACGCCACGGTCATCGCGCTGAGCCTCGTCATCATCGCGGCCGAGCTGGCGTTCTTCAAGTGGAAGAAATGGCTGTGAGATAGGCGCGCCCGGGTGGGGCGAGACGAGGACGCATGCGGTGTGCGCCCGGACGGTGCGCGACACCGGACGCCCTCCCAGCCTTCATCGAGTACTACAATTGGTCCCGTCCGCACAGCGCGTGCGGGGGCCTCCCTCCCATGTCGCGCATCGTGGGTGTAAACAACCTATTGGCACACAACAGCCAGCCGCGCGCCCTGGAACGAAGGCCGCACGTGACCAGGACGGTGCCTGCGAGCACGAAGGGCGCGAGGACCAGCCACGTGCCATCCCCTGTCTGGGCGAGGTTGCCGCCGACGCCTCCCACCGCTCGATCCTCCGCGACGAAGCGCCAGTCGAGCGCCTGAACGGCCTCCATAGTCTCGTTGCCGACCTCCACGGGCACGTTCAAGCAAACAAGGAGCTCGCGCGAGCCATCCGCATCCAGCGTGCCCAGTGAGACGGGCTCGGCCATGCCGTGCTGGGTAGCAAGCGGTCCGCGTGCGATTTCGCGTCCATCAAGCAGGACGGCGACCTCGACGTTCTCAAGACCGGGCACCGGTCCCTCGAAGACGGCCTCGACGAACAGCTCGACAGGACGCCTGAGGTTGCGAGCCTCGACGCGCACGCTCTGCTCGATCGCGTCTCCGGGCATGAGATCCTTCGCGCCCAAAAGCAAATCGGTGCCGTCGGCCCCCTCGAAGACGATCTGCTCGCTCGCGCCGTCGTAGACAACCGTCGGAACGCCCTGGCCCCAGGCGGTAGGCGCCGACGCCATCAGCAAGGCGAGCGATACCAGTGCCGTGAGCAGGCAGGCGCGCATACCACGCCGGATTCCTCCTCGCTGCATCAGTTGCCTCCCTTCCGAACGAGAACGCCATCAGCGCCGGGCGTGAGGCCCGAGGAGGCGCCCCAAGCCTCGTCGAACGCGCGATGGGGATCGGCCTGGATGCCCTGGACCGAGACGTCCACCACGAGCTTGCGCCCGTCGGGACGGCCAAGGTCCCACGTGACCTTCTTGATGAGCGCGTCGGTCGCGGCGCCCGGCTTGAGCGGCGAGCACCAGTAGTAGAAGCCGTCGGTGCCCTCGAACCAAGATCCCGGCTGCGGATCTGCCTTAAGAGCGTCCCCCATGACGATGGTGTAATCGGGAAGGATCCCCGTGGGCAGGCCAGACTCCGATGAGAGCGGCTCCTCCCAGAGCTGGGCGCCGTCCCTATCCTGCCAATAGATGGAGAAGCCCATGCGCACGTATGAGGCGATGTTCTTCCCATCGTCGGGCAGCGTCGCCCCGACGTTCTCCTTGATACCGGCATCGGGCTTGAATTCCTCGCTCACCTGGGGCGCGACGTGGGCCGAGGTGAACATGTTGGTGATTCCGGACGTAGCGATGTAGTACGCGAACGTGCCGGCGGCGCCGAGTAGCGCCAGCGCGGCGACGGCAGCGACGGCGACCGTCGCGCGACGCGGGGTGCGGCCATGCTTCGGGGCAGGCGGCTGATTGAAGTGCTTAGCGCTCACAGGCGATCACGTCCCTTCGGAGCGACGGTGCTTGCAGGTGCTTCGAACACGTTATGGGCATCCCCCTGGCCGTCGAGCCAGAGGTCGCTCACGCGCTCGTTGGCGCACGCCACGCGCAGGGGCTTGGTCGTGGCGACGTCGAACGTGGCGGGGCTCGCGGAGGGCTTGCCGCCGACGCTCAGCGCGCCCGCGTAGCGCCAGGCCCAGGCACCGTCCTCAGCGACGCGGTACGTGCCAAACGGGAGCACGAGCGTCTTTGAGCCGGAGCAGCTCGCTCCGCCCTGGGCCAGGGCCACGGGAACGAGGACCGTTCGGGAATCCCCCGTCTTGGTGTCGGTCACGACGAAGCTGAACGAGCGCCCATCTGCCGCCGCATCCGCCACCTCCTTGGTGATGACGATGGATCCGTTGAACTTGAATCGCGCGATGCCCTGGTCGTCGGTCATCTCGTTGCCCACGAGCTCCGCATCGAACATCGGCGCCGCGTAGACGGCGACGTCGACATCGGGCTGGGGCGCGACCGTCGGAGGCTCACCCTGCGCCCCGTAGCCGACCTTTTGCACGGTCACGCTCAGCTCGGGCTGGGCGTAAGGGTTCTTGAAGTAGCCCTTGACCGGAGCGGTCGAGGGATCCCCGTCGTTGGCCGCCTTCATGTCGAGCGCCCACAGCATCTCGGGCATGAAGGGCTTACCGGCCGAATCAGAGGCGGACACGCGCCAGGCGACCGGATACAGGTCGAGGTCGTGATCGATCTGCGCCTCGTAGAACGCATCCTCGCACGGCACCAGGCGCCCATCGACCTTGCGGGCCCAGTTATCGAACAGCTCGCGCTCCGTGGCGCCCGCCGCCTGCGCCGCGGCATCGAGCTGCGCGTTGATCTTCAGCAGCGCCTCGGCATCGATGAAGCTCGGCACGGTCTCGCCCGTCGGCTTGCCGTCGGGACCGATCTTGTCGACCATCTCGATGAAGGAGCGTGGGTCGTCCTCGTGCACGTAGGCCGTGTAGATGACGCCGCCGTCGACGCCGTGGTAGCGGACCTCGTGGACCGCCTTGTACACGGCGGTGTAGCACGCCTTATCGAACACGGCCGAGCCGAGTGGATGGGCATCGGACTCGGTCACCAGCGTTCCCGTGCCGGCGGCATGGTCGTAATCCCGATACCAACCCTGGAACTCGTAGCCGGGAACGGGCTCCGCCGCCAGCGACAGCCGGCCGAAGTCGCCGCGGACGACGGTGCGCACCTTCGAGAGGTCCGTGAATCCGAGTCCGGGCAGCACGTCATCGATGTTGGAATCGACCGTGACCCCGCTCACGCGGTAGACGGCGAAGAGCTCCATGCTGCGGTTGACGCGCGTGGACTTGTTGACGAGAGGCGTGGTGCCGTCGTGGTCGATAACGTACTGAGCGTCCCCCTCGGGCCGAACCTCAGTCCAACCCGTAAACACGACGCGCTGGCCCGCGACCTTATCGACATCCTCGAGTGCGAACGCAGGCGCACCCTCTGGCGCGCCGCCCAAACGGTCGCCCTTGTTGCGGGTCACGACCTGCACGGCGTCGACGTTGGTGTGGTAGACGACGGCAAGGGGCTCGTAGTTCGCCACGAAGGTGTAGGACGGACCGGCGGGGAAGGTATACGAGAGCTTGGCGTTATCGTTGCCGACCGGCTTGCCGCCCTCGGGCGCGGGAGACCCGTCGGGCGCCGTTGCCGAGATGGTCGCGATAGGCGCTCCGTTACGCTCGACGGTCCACGACACGAGCTTATAGAGGTCCCCGCCATCGGTGATGCGCGTATAGGTGTCGGCGGAGAAATCGACCCTGATCCGACCGTCGCCGAGGTCCTCGGCGAGAAGCGCCGTCGGGTCCTTGGGCACGTTGATGCCGGCTCCGTCCACGACGCCCGCGCGCTTGATGTTGGTCGTCGCGGCGTAGTCGTACTTGGAATAGATGGGATAGAGGTCCATCGGAGCGCTCACGCGGTCGGACTCGAGCACGATGTAGGACAGGGCATGGCTGATATCGGTGGTGCAGTACGCATCGGCGCCGTCGTAGAGGGCGTTCCAGACCTTGCCGCCCTTCTCGGTCTCCGAACCCTTTGATCCGTCGATCCATCCGATGAAGTAGTAGCCCTCGCGCGCCATCTCGGCGGCGGACGGCGAGGCGCCGGAGTCGACGTTGGCGGCGTGGATATCGGCGAGGGAGCCATCCTCCGGCCTGGTCTCGTTCACGAGACCGTCGAAGGGCACGCCGTCGAGCGCGAAGGGCCACTTGTAGTCATGGTGCACGTCGGCGGGCAGCAGGACCGGCTCGTCGTAGCGACGGCAGACCTCTACCGTCTGCTGCTCGTCCACCTTATGGAACCGCGCCTCGGCCACCACGAAGGCGCGGCCACGGTACTTGTGTTCAGCGGTGCTTCCGAGCAATCCAGTTCGAGTCGGATTCTTAACATAGCTCCATCGATTGCCAAGGCCGTCGGATTGCCTATTCTGCAGGGACCAGAACAGGAAGCGATAGCCGGGAGCGGACGCATCCGATGCCTCGATGTCAGGGGTGAACCTCATCTCGAAACCGCGCGTGCCGCCGATCCACTTCAAGTCGACGGCGCCTGAATCAGGAAAGTCGGTATCGACCATAAGGTGGTAGTTGTTTTCCTCAACGAGATTATGGGAGTAGAGCTTGACCGGAGCGACGATCTTTTGTGCATAGATTCCGTCGCATGGCTCGTCCCGCCTGCCGTGGCGCGCGTAATCGGCGCCCCAGTGAAGCACGCTCTCGGCGTCGAAGATCGGGCCCTCAATCTGCGCGGGCACGCTCTCGTAGCGCTCCCACTTGGAGATGACGAGCTTCTCGGGGAACAGGTCCGGGTCGTTGAAGGACTTCGCATAGTAATCGACGCGGTACTCGAAGCGCGCGATATAGGTGGTCTCACGCGTCAAGTCGGTATCGAGCGGCAGCAGAAAGGTCTCCTTGTCGGACAGGCGCACCTCGGTGCCGTCGTCGAGGTTGAAGTACCAGCCGCGGAAGCGGTAGCCGTCCGGCCACGCGGCGGCGCCGCCGACCTTCTTGACCGACAGCTCGTAGCGCTTCACTCCGTCGACCTCGCGCGTAGCGATGCTGGTCTCGCCGACGCCCTCGCGCATGAAGGGCTTGTCGTCGACGACGGGAGCGCCGGCGACATCGTACTCATGGCCCTCGAACACCGTCTTGATGTTGGACGAGTAATCCGAGTAAACGGGATACAGGTCGAGCGGGCGCATCACGGGGTCTCCCGCGGCGTAGAAGACGCCGTCGCGCTTCATGGCGGCGAGCTGGGTCGAGGTGACGGCGGCATAGCCGGCATCGGGACCCTCAGTGTTCTTCCTGCTCGTCCATCCCTGGAAGACCGCGGTGTCGCTCACGGAGCCGCCCTGCGCGCGGTCGGCCTTGGGCTCGACGGCGTTGGGTAGCGGAGCGGCGCAATCGTACCAATCCGCCTCGGAGACGTCACGCGGCTCACCGGTCATCGGGTTGACCACGTCGCCCTTGACGTCGTGGAACAGCACCATCGCCTGGCTGTGGGCGATGAAGAGGTCGTTGTCGCGAAAGCCGGATTCGTCTCCGGGTCCGGTGTTCTTCACCTTGGTGACGGCCTCTGCCGACACCGTCTCCCCCGCCGTGATCAATCCGGCGATCAGGGAGGGATCGGGGTCGATGCGGTTCTCGTCGACATCGCGCGCACGATACCACTCGCGGAAGACGAAGCCCCGGTTCTTGGTATCGCTCAGCTCGGAATCGGCGATCTCGTCCAAAGCGGTCGTCTTGGCCTCGAGCTCCACCTCGAAATCGCTCGGCAGGTAGCCCTGGACGGCGAAGGCGTAGGGATCGGAGGTGGTCTGCGGCGCGTTGGTCGCGATGAGCGCGTTGGGACCGATGGTCGCCGTGCCCGCTCCGGGGAAGTCGATTGTGGCCTTGACGGAGGAGCCGTGCACGGGAATCCCCAGGTCGTAATCCATGATCCACTTGTTGATATGGGGTTTGCCGCCCAGGCAGTTGGTCGTGCGCTGGATGCCGCCCTCGAAGTCGAAGTCCGCCGACTCCCAGAACGAGCGGTCGGCATAGGTCTTGTCGTCCTGGGGACCGAACGAGGCGCCCGAGTACACCTTCTCGTTCCTGCGGTCGTTGATCGAGGGCAGGTCCTTGTTGGTGCCCGGGTCGAGCACGCTGCTCACGCTCGGCTTGAAGTAGGTATCGCGGATCGCGCAGTCGGCGTCATTGTCCTGCTGGACGATTCCGCCCAGGTAGAGGTTCTTCTGGATGATGGGGATCACCAGCAGCGCGTTGTATAGATTGGAATGCAGGTTGCCGGCGTAGTGGCAACGGGTGATCTGGGAGCCGTTGTCGGAGCGCGCGGCGATGCCGCCGACGTACCCGACGTTGCCCGCGCCCACGCTGACGTAGGTCGCGGCGTAGGTGTAGCAGTCCGCGGTCGAGAAGCTGTCGATGACGCGCGTGCCCTTGCCGATGGCCCCCGCTATACCGCCCGCGTACACCGCCTGGCCGGCGACGGCGCCAACCGCGACGTCGTACTTGTTGTGCACGCGCGGATAGGTGTAGGCGACCTTGCCGTCTGCGCCGAGCGAACGGATGGGCAGGGTGCGGCAGTACTCGATGGTAGAATCCTCCGCGATGCCCGCGATGGCCCCCAGATACAGACCCTCGCCGCCGAGGCCGGACACCGCGATCGTGGAGTTGTTGATGACACTGCCGCCCTCGACCTCGATGTCGTAGAACGTGCAGCCCTCAGCCTCGCCCGCGACCATGCCTCCGGCCAGGCCGGCGTTGGTAACCAGCGAGACGGCGTTGTTGGCCGGGGTGACCGACGACGTGCAGTTGGTGAGCTTGATGTGCTCGAAGTTGCTGTTCTTGGCGTAGCCCACGATCACGCCACCACGATAGTCCGCGCCGATGTAGGCGTCTTCGAAGTTGATGTTCTTGATGGTGGCGCCGTCCGTCCAGGCGAACAGACCCGTGTCGGGGGCGGGGACGAAGAGTTTCCGCTCGTAGTTAAGACCCTTGATGGTGTAGCCCTGGCCGTCGAAGGTGCCCTTGAAGGGGTTGTCCTTGCTGCCGAAGGTGAGCGAACCGATCTGTTGGACGATGCTATCGACCTGATCGCTCGACAAGTCGAGCGTCTTGTCCTTGGCGTCGTGCAGGTCGAGGACGTAATGGACGTTGCTCGTATCCATGGTCCTCGAGCTCAGGCACGCCGAGAGCAGATCCGCGAAGTTCTTGATGGTGGTGACCTGTTGCTGGGCCGCGGCGGGCGCGGGAACCATCAGGAACGATCCAGCCAGCAGCAGCGCGACGCATATGGAGAGCACCTTACCTCGAATGTTCGCCATCAGCGCTCGCCCCCTTCCTCCGGCCAGCCCTCGGCGTCAATCGCCGCGGCGGCGTTGTTCTCGACCTGGACGCCCTGGCCCACGACATGGAGCTTGAGCTCCGCTCCGGGCGCTGCGGCGCGCGCGGATGCGGCGTCGACCACCATGCCAGTTATGAGCTCGGTCGTGCGCTCGCCGCCCTCGAGGGCGGTGTCGCAGTAGTACCAGCCATCATGCTCGGTCCAACCCTGGGCGGCCAACTGGTAGGTGATGCAATCGTTGAGCGGGATATGCTCCCCTTCCGGGGTCTCCCCTACAAAGTCCAGGCGGACGCGGATATAGGCGGGGTGCGAGCCGGCGTTCTCCACGCGCACCGTGCGATCGACCTTGCCGTAATCGCCCACGGGTATATCGACCGTCTCGGCGGGGACCTCCGCGCCGGATGGCCCGGGCATGCTCTCGATCACGCGGACGGACACGCCGCCGAAGGTCGCGCGATTCTGCGCGATGGCGCTACGAGATCCAGCGGAGAGGGTCTGCTGCGCGGCGCCAGCCGCCAGCAGGGCGAGAAGCAGCACGCACCCGAGCGCCGCGATGCAGGCGCGTCGAGCAGGCTGGCGGCGCGGCGCGTCCTCGGACACCGTTGGCCCATCCCACCTCGCATCCTCTCTCACGGCGCTATTCGAACCAGCTGCCCGGGTCGTTGTTTCCTTGTCCTCGACTGCATCGCTCATGGCTCCGCAGACTCCCTCCGTTGCATCTCGCAGGGATGCGCCCGGGCGAGCGAATCGCCCGGGCGCATCATGCGAGGTACGTGCTTGCTACTGCTTGTTAGCCCAGGCCTTGGCGGCGTCGGTGATCTCGGCGATGCTGATCTGCTCGGTCTTGTTGGAAGCTGCGACCAGGTAGGCGCTTACCTTGATGGACTTGCTGTCCCCCAGGACGGCGTCCGTATCGAACTTGACCTTGCTGAAGACCTCGCCGGTCCAGCTGTCGGCGGTGGGGTTGACCGTGAGGATGGCGGCGTCACCGGTGTTGACGGGAGTGCCGTTGCCCACGTACACGAAGAGACCGCCCGTGTACTCGTTTGCCTGGCCCTTGTACTGGGTCGCCTGGACGGCCTTCCAGCCATCGTTCAGCGTGAAGTGGGCGCCGCTCGTGAAGTTGTTCTTGACGTTCACGAAGACATAGCAATTATCGGAGTTCTTGCCGATGCCCACGTTGGGGTTCTTGGGGATGGAGGAGCCAGGGGTCACCTTGGAGTTCGCGATCCACTGGTTCTCGACGATGTTGCCGTTGACCTGGCCCTTATGTCCGTTGTGCTCGGGATCGGGGGTAACCTCGGGCTTAAGCGGCTTGTTGGGGTCGGTCGGGTCGGTACCGGGTTCGGTGATTCCGCCGTCGACGAAGTTGTTCGTGATCTCGCTGGTGGACGAATACCACGCCATGACGCCGGCGACGCCGACGAGGGCGAGACAGGCCACGAGGGCGATCACCAGGCCGGTCCTTTTCTTCTTCTGCTGTTCCATCATGTTCTCCTTCCTTGCGCTCGCGCGCTGGTTACCTATGGCGACATGCACACTATCTGCGCATGTGCGACCCGATCGGGGTGTGATCGGCCTCGGAGCGATCGATGAGCTCGATGCCGATCGCCGCGGCGAGCATCAGCAGGACGGCCGCCGCGATGATGAAGAGACCAGCCCGCCCCGTGAGCAGGCTGTTGAGATAACCAAGGAAGGGAATGCACAGCACGGGCTTGCCAACCAAGCGCTCGTACGGCACCGGCTGCGCGTCATGCACGATCTCGCCGTCGCCCGTCTTGTTGGCGATGCCCTGCGTATTGAATTGTCGATTGGCTTGGTCCACATCGTAGACCTGATGGGTCACCAGCGTGCCCGACCCCAACTCGAAGGTAATCGCATCACCGATCGAGACCTCTTCCGGCTCCACGGAGGCAACGTAGATGAGGGAGCCCACGGGGTACTCGGGCTCCATGCTGCCACTCAGAACTGCATAAGGGGTCAATCCTAGAAGACGAACACCTACAAATGCAATGAGAAGCGAAAGAGCGACCCCCCCCCAGCACATATAAAAGTATGTAGCAACTTCTTGAGCACTGGCGATCTTCCTAGGAGGATAAGGTATTTAAATTTGATGACCAGTATACGACACATCTACCATTTTGTAACGCTTTTGATGATTTCCCTCATTACTTGACATTTTTAAGGATTCTTCGGGGATTTGTGTGGGTTGAGCGGGCGGTGAAAACCGACATCTAACGGCAGCGGCGCACCCCGCGCCGCGTGGAGTGCCCCGAGCGCGCGTCAAGGCGCAGGCGGTCCCGTGGGCGGGATATGCGCCCGCATGGGGGCATCGCTCGAGGAGGCCGACGGGCGGGGCCGCCTCGACGGTCTGCGCTCGATCGGCGTCGACGAGACCGGCTACAAGAAGGGCCGCAAGTACTTGACCGTGGTGGTCGACCACGACCGCGGAAGGGTCGTGTGGGCCTGCGCCGGGCACGGCAAGCGCCAGCTCAACGCCTTCCTCGACCCGCTCACGGAGGGGCAGCGCGCCGGCATCGAGGTCGTCACCGCCGGCGGCGCGCGCCGGATCGCCGACGTCGTCGCGGAGAGGGCCCCGGCGCCGAGCTCGCCGTCGACCCCTTCCACGCCGTCTCGTGGGCGACCGGCGCCCTCGATGATGTGGCTGATGTGGCAACACCTTCTTGAACAAATCTACGAGAGGATCAGGCCCGCCTCCCT
>ERZ1032357.393-NODE-393-length-13093-cov-48.650023_pt1 | contig 13093 bp, 10 predicted proteins | sample MGYA00517100_ERZ1032357 | MGnify/ENA primary metagenome ERZ1032357 (study PRJEB33719, sample SAMN04262589) | wastewater metagenome | biome: periurban shantytown; feature: animal feces; material: feces | host: Canis lupus familiaris | place: Peru: Lima | collected...
AGCCCGAGGTGTGGAGCGAATGCCTGGACGAACTGCTGGGATTCTCGCGGCCGTCCGCCGCCACCGCCAATACGGATACCGAAACCGCAACCGACGCCGTCGATACAAGCGACCCCGGCGACCCTGCAGCACCCGACTCCTCCGCCCTATCCGGCACACCGGTGCTCATCTTCCCGAACCCATCGGCCCCGTTATTTACCCAGCGCGACGCCACCGAGCTCAGCCATGCCGACCATCTGCTGTTCGGCTGCGGCCGTTATGAGGGGTACGATGCGCGCATCCCGGACTACTACCGCTCCCAGGGCGTCGACGTACGCGAATATTCGATCGGCGACTATGTGCTGAACGGTGGCGAAGTGGCGGTGTCGGTGATGCTTGAGGCCATCACCCGCCTGATGCCCGGATTCATGGGCAATCCGGATTCGATTGTCGAGGAATCCTACACCGGCGAGGACGCACTGCTTGAACATCGCCAGTACACCAAGCCGGCCGTGTGGCGTGGTATTGCGGTGCCGGACGTGCTGTTGTCCGGCGACCACGGCAAGGTGGACCGTTTTCGCCGCGACGAAGCGCTGGCCCGCACCGCCGAGATCCGGCCAGACCTTATCGCGGCACTGGATTGCAAGGCGCTGGATAAGGCCGACCGCAAGACCCTGATGGCCTTGGGCTGGGAGGTCTCCGCCACGCACCCGCGCAAACTGGATCGATAACCGTTACTCGGCAATCGGCTCGATATAGAAGACGGCTGTTTCGCCGTAGTTGCGGCTCTCGGTGATCTCCCAACCTTCCGGGGCTGTCGGGTCATCGGAGCGAATCGAACGCTCCAGCATAATCACCGTGCGATCATTGGTGGCGCTACCAGAAGCCAAATCAGTCAGCAATTGATTGCAAGCCTCGGTTTCAAAGGCGTATGGCGGGTCGATGAAAATCACGTCGAACGGCTCGCCAAAACCGCCGGCCACCGCTTCGGCTTTCTTGACCAGCACGCGAGCACGCAAATCATCGCTCCACGAACGGCTCCTTTTCAAGTCGGCCAATGTCTTGGTGATGAGCGCGGCGGCCGGGCGCGAGCTTTCCACGGCCACCAACTCACGCGCCCCGCGACTCAGCGCCTCGATGCCCAACGCGCCCGTACCGGCGAATAAATCCAATACGCGGGCGTCATCCAACACACCCCAAGAGTCAAGGTGGGAGAAGATGGCCTCCTTGGTACGGTCCGTGGTGGGGCGGGTCCCTGTTTTCGGAGTGGCCAACGCCACGCCTTTGAATCGTCCTGAAATTACGCGCATGGCCACTAGTGTATCCCGGACGGAAAACGGGCCGCAGGCACAATATGCATTCGAAAATCCCCGAGAAGGTCTGTGGTCTTGTTCCGCGATTGTCTGCGCAGGTTTCGCCCTTTACTTAATGCCGCATTACCCGCGGCACCCGCAATCCAACCGGATGCCGCAACCGGCCTTATTCCTGATCGTCCTGCACGTAAATGGCTTGGGTGATTTCCTCGCGCAGCTTCACGAATTCCGGCATGGCACGGACCTTCTCCATATTGTCCGGGTCATCGGGATCGCGCGGCAACGTAATCGGGATATCCATTTTGACTGTGCCCGGGTGAGCGCTCATCACAATCACGCGCGTGGCAAGGAAAATCGCCTCATCCACACTGTGTGTGATGAAGAATACGGTGCTATGGCGTTCGCGCCAGATACGCAGCAACTCATTCTGCAATTTCTCACGAGTCAGAGCGTCCAATGCACCGTAGGGCTCATCCATCAAAATCACATCCGGCTCAGTGGCCAGCACGCGGGCGATTTGCGCGCGCTGCTGCATGCCACCGGAAAGCTCATACGGTCGGCGATCGGCCGCCGAAGTCAGACCGACCAGATCAAGAAAGTGGTCGGCACGCTCCTTGCGCTCCCCGGCCGGCACGCCCTGCATTTTCATGCCGAATTCCACGTTCTTGCGCACGGTGAGCCACGGGTAGAGCGGCGGCTTCTGGAACACCACGCCACGTTTTGGGCTCGGACCGTTAATGGCCACGCCGCCGGAAATCAGTTCGCCGTCCGACGGCTTTTCGAAGCCTGCCAGCATGTTGAGCAATGTGGTTTTGCCGCAACCGGAACGGCCTACCACACAGATGAAATCATGCTTGTTGATGGTCAGATTGATGTCGTGCAATGCGGTGACCTGATCGCCCTGCTGGGTGATGAAGCGCTTGTTGACGCCACGGATATCCACAGCCACGCCCTGATCATCCATGGTTTTCTTTTCGGTGAGCTCACCCCAGGTGAGTACGTTGTTGCCAGCCATGATAAGTCCTTTCGATGAATCTGGATGAGTCCGCTATTGCTTAGCCACTTGGTCGATGGCGTCGGTGTAGAGCACGCTGGAATAGTCGCTGCTGACCTTGTCTAGGCTGCCTTGGGTTTTCAGGAATTCGGCAGTGTCTTTGAAAATGCTTGGCAATTGGCCGTGGAAGATGTCGCTTTGGTCCTTGGCCTGCGGGTAGGTGTAGCCGGCGAACTGCTTCTTCACATCGGCCACCGAATTGCCAAGAATCGTGGAGATGGATTCTGCGGAGTCGTTTTCCTTACTGGAGATCAGTCCGGCTGCATAATTCTCCACTGCGGCCCAGGTCTCCATAACCTTGGGGTTGGCTTTGATGAAGGAGTCTGTGGCGAGTTCCATATCGTAGGTGGCGGAGCCGGTTTTGGCGGTGGCCGCGCTGGATGTCACGATGGCGCCGCCGTCTGCCTTGAGCTTGCTCAGTACCGGATCCCACACCCATGCCGCGTCGATTTCGCCTCGGGTCCATGCTGCGGACATCTTGTCCGGGTCAAGGTTGATCAGGTTCACGCTGGTCTCGTTCATGCCTGCATTGCGCAAGGCGGAGAGCAGTGAGAAATGCGAAGTGGAGCCGAATGGCACTGCGATGTTCTTACCGGCGAGATCCTTGATGGATGTGTAGTCACCACCGTGAGCCACCAATGATTCGGCGTCGCCGATGATGTCATGAATCCAAATGACTTTGACCGGCAGGTTCAATGGAGCGGACGCTGCGCGCACGGCTGGTGAGGAGCCGGCAAGACCGATGTCGAGTGAGTTCGAACCGAATGCCTGAATCACGTCGCCGCCGGAATTGAATTGACTCCACTGAATAGTGGCGTTCGGCAGGCAAGCCTCCAACAGACCCTTATCTTTGACGATCAGGTCTGCATTGGGAATGGCTTGCCAAGCGATGCGGATGGTGCCGGCGAAGTCCTCGTTTTTGGCGGACGGCACTGGGCAGTCGGCGACGGCTGCGCCGGAGGTGTTGCCGACCAGTTCGTCAGCGGTTGGCATTTTCGCGCAACCGGCGAGGCTGGTGAGCAAGGTGGCGGATACCAGTAGCGCCCCTACCTTACGAATTGTTTCACGATGTGTTTCACGATTAGCAAACAGTGTCTCATTCATGTTCAAGTCCCTCTCTTATGACGCGCGGCAATACCGCCACGCCCGCAATGATGCTTATTCCTTGCCTACCCACGGCGTCACTAGGTGGGTGATGCCGAGAATCAGCCAATCAAGCAGCAGTGCTGCGATGCCGATGACGAAGATGCAGGTGATGGTCAGCGGCGTATTGAGCTCGGTACCAGAGAGGTAAGCGAGCGCGCCGATGCCGGGAATGCCGTTGTTCAGCTCGGCCGCCACCACGGTGGTCCAGGCGAAGCCGACAGCCAAGCGGATGCCGTTCATAATGGAAGGCAGCGCGCTCGGGAATACGACGAACAGGAAGGCCTTGGGGCGTGATGCGCCGAGCGAAAGCGCCGAATTGATGCGATCGCGATTCACGCCATTGATGCCATCAACAGTGGCGAGCACGATGGGTGGGAATGCGGCGAGGAACAGCAGCCAGATCTTGGTGGTGTCGCCGATACCGAACCATACGATGAGCAGACCAATATAGCCCAGCGGCGGAAGTGCACGAATAAAGTTGATGTACGGCAGAATAATGCGGTTCAACCAGCCGATTTCCGCAAGAATAAAACCGACCAGCACACCGAACACAATGCCCAAGGCCATGCCGATGCCAATGCGTTCGAGGGAAACCACCAGATGTTGCCAGAGGAAGTATTGCTGTTCACCGCACACGATGCGCGAGGAACCAGCGGATGCCGATCGACAGCTGTTCGCCTCGATGAAGGCGTCCCACACGGCTTTCGGACCAGGCAGGTATAGCGAGTTGATAAGACCAGCCGAAGTGACGCCCCACCATACGGCGATCAGGAGCACCAGCGAAATGATCGGCTGAATTTTCTTTGACTTCATCCATGCCGGCATAGGCTTGCGCTTGGCGTTGGCTTCGTTCTTCACAATAGAGGTGCCGGCAACCGCAGTACCCGCCACAACGGGCGTATTCTCGGCATCGTTGGTATTCGGAGTCGGTGTTGTCGCATCGCTCATATTCGTCTCTCCTTGTTATTCCAAGTTCTCTTCTGGCAGTCGAATCGCGATACGCAATCACTGCTGAGCGTCGTCCGTCTTCTGCGGGTCACGAATCGGGACTCCGGTGCGGGCGGACAGTTCACGGGCACGTTCCAGCTCGTGGAAGTCAGGCCATTCAATCGTGCTGCCTTCAAGAGCGGTACCAGTCGGCGTGATGCCCTCGTACTTGGTCAGCAGTCGGGCTTCCTCACCGGTCAGCCCCTTGCGCTTGACGCGCAACACTTCCACGTTGTAGAGCACACGATCGCGGCTCAGCGGGTAAATCACCATCAGGCACAGAAAGGTGAACAGGAAGAACAGACCGGGAACCAAAGTCGCCACATTGTAGAGCGCGGTTTTGGTGGCGGCGGATTGCACGGCGGTGGCACCTGACTGATAACCGACCCAATCGAGGGACAGTCCGGCCAGTTCACCGGCGACCGCCTGGCCGATTTTGCGGGCGAACGAGTAGCAGGAGAAGCACGTGGCCTCCTCACGGGTGTCACGAGTGACCTCGATATCGTCAATCACATCGGCGATCATCGCCCAGATCACCAAGTTGAAGCCCATCAACGCGAAGTACATGAACACCGCACCGAGCAGGAACACCATGCCGTTACGGGTTTGCACTACGAAGAGCAGCAGCATGGAGATGGCACCCAGTGCCGAGGCGAATGTGCAAATGGTTTTACGGCCGAATCGCTTGGTCAGCGGCTTAACGAATGGGACCACCAGGAACATCACCACCGTGCCAAGCAGGCCGGAGATGGAGGCCAAGGCCGCAGAACCGAACACATCCGTGTACACGTAGGTCATCAGCTGGTTGCTGAACAATTGGGCCACCAGCAGGCAGAGCGCGGCGGCCACAATGCCAAGCATCGAACGAGAGGAGAACGCGTTGGTGATCATGGCGAGCGGCGAGCGCTTGTCGCCTTCCTTGACGTTCTGATCAGGGTCCGGATGCACACGTTCGGTGACGTTGAAGTAGCAGATCAGATAGCCGATGAAGGCGGCGATGGAGACCACTGCGGCCACGATGGCGAAGATATGTGTGCCGTCGCCACCGCGAATCACCTGATGGCCATTGACCTTCTGGTAGATCACAATCGGTGCCACGATGCCGAGAATCAGGCCACCGATGATGCCACCCATGCTGCGCATCGTGGATAGGCTGGTGCGGTCGTCGGCCTCGGCGGAAATCGTAGAGGCCAGTGAACCGAACGGAATATTCACACAGGAGTAGAAGAAGCACCACACCACGTAGGTGATCGACATATACACAATCTTGACCCACATGGCCGCATCAATAGCGAAGGTCTGGTACATGAGGAACGAAAGGATGACCAGCGGCGCAGTGAAGCGCATCATGGTCACGCGGAATTTGCCGCCCGGGTGGTCTTTGGACCGGTCCACCACCACGCCAACGGTTACATCCATAACCGCGTCCAGCACGCGGGCCAGCAGGAACAGCGTGCCGACGATAGTGCCGGGCACGCCCATAACCTTCGTATAGAAGATCATGAACCAAGTGCCGGCGAACACGAACATGAAGTCCGTGCCGAAATCGCCGCACATGTAACCGATTTTGTCGCGCCAGCCAAAAGGTCGAACGACCGCACCCGTAGTGCCGGATGCCGCAGATGATGCTGACTTGGTAGTGGATGTCTTTCCCATAACGATGCCTCTCTTATCGTTGCCGTGCCGGCGCTAGGGTTAGCGCTCGGCGTTCATGCTGTCCAAACCGTGGTTCCTTCCTTGATGGTTTCGAGTACGTTCAATGCGCGGACGCGAGCCGCGGCTTCGGTCGAATCCGCGGACGCGGCCAGCGTGTCCGCGTCAAGAATGGTGAGATCGGCGAGTTTGCCGGCTTCCAAGGTGCCTTTGCTCGCCTCTTCGCCGTACTGGTATGCGGCATTGCGCGTGATGGCCCGAAATGCGTCCCATGCACCGATGCGCTGCGCCGGGTCGAGTTCGACGCCTTGCTTGGTGATACGAGTCATCGCGCACCATGCGGCGAAAATCAAATCCGGAGGCACGATAGGCGAATCAGTATGGAATGTGAACGGCAGGTTGTAGTCCAACGCATCGTGCACGGCGGAGATACGCGAGGCCCTGGCAAAACCAAGGTTCTTGATGTGCGCGTCTCCCCAGAACCAGCAATGCGAGACGAAGATGGAAGGAATCATATGCACGGCGGCCATGCGCGCGTACTGATCGTGCCGGGTGAGCTGGCAGTGCACCATCACCGGACGTAGTTCGATTTTATTGTGCCGGCTGCTGGCATGATAGGCGGCGGTGTATTGCGTGAGGAATTGTTCGCTGGCCTGGTCTCCGTTGCAATGGGCCATGACTTTCCAGCCGCGTTCGAGCGCGTGGTCGAGAATCGCGCGCATGGCTTCATCGCTTACAATGCCTGCGCCGTGGTAACCTGCCGGCTCATTGCTATGCACGGACGTCGGCAATGGCATGTATGGCTCGCTCAGCCATGCGCCGCGTGCCTGCGGGGACCCGTCTACGAACAGTTTCACACCGCCGAAACGCAAATGATTCAAGTATTGGACGCCTTCGCTGGTGCCGCCGCTGGCATAGGATCCGACGGATTCAAACACGGCATCAAGATCCTGCCCCATCATCGGATAGCAGGTGACGTCAATCTTCAGCTGATGCGCTTCGGCCAGTTTGACGAATTGTTCGGCATATCCCGGGGCGGTGGCGCCATCCTGGCAGGTGGTGATGCCGTGGGATGCGTAATCGTTTTGGATGGCTTCGGCGAGGTCGCCCAAAGTTTGCCGAGGCATTACCGCCGGATGCATCAGAATTGGCATGATTGCCGGGGTTTCGGCAAAGTAGCCGGTAAGATCGTCGTTTTCGTCTCGCCCGTATACGCCGCCTTCCGGCGCTTCGGCATCACGATTGAGACCGACCAACTTGAGCAACGCGGTATTGCAGATAATCACATGGCCGGATACGTGGGCGATTACCGTGGGGACATCACCGAGTGCGGCATCAAGCACGCGGCGATCAGGATGCACTCCTTCAGCCAGTTCGTTGTGGTCATAGTTGAATCCATGCAGCACACCGCCGGCTGGCAACGGGTGTGCGGCGAGGAAGGCTTTGAGCCGAGCGGCGATCTCGTCAAAATCGGCACAGCCGGCAAGGTCAGCGTCGGTGAGACGCTGACCCATGCCGGCGAAATGCGAATGGGAGTCGATGAAGCCCGGCATCAGACAGGCACCAGCCAAATCACGCTCCTGAACGCCGCGACCACCCACAGCGATCATGGATTCGGCACGGTCACGGGCCTCGGCGAGGCTGCCGACGAAGGCGATGTGGCCACGATCATCCGTCAGCAGCGCTTCAGCAGTCGCATCAGGCGCACTCATCGTGCGAATTGTGCCGCCAGTGTAGAGCGTAGCCATCATCGTCTCCTTATATATCGGTGTAGTTCCCGGTCAGTGCGGTCGGTCAGTCGGTGGCGGCAAGATGCTCATACATGTCTTGGAGCATGTCGTCGGCGATTTCCACCGGGTTGTTGTAGAGGTTCGGGTGCCGGCTGATGCGCACCAAATCGGCGATTTGCTCGGCATTCAGATTGAGGTCTTTAAGCCCGGTGCGAAGACCAACCTTGACCTTCAATTCCTGGATGGCGTCGGCCATGGCATCCACATTCTTAAAACCGATGGCTCGCGCGAATTCCTGCACACGGCCATGCTGGGCGTCGGCGTTCACACGGGCGAACCAGTCCAGTGTCAAGCCGCAGGCTTCACCGTGCGGAATGCCGTAGATATTGGTCAGCGGGAAGGAGCAGGCGTGCGATGATGTGGTTTTCGGCAACGTGAACGCGAGTCCCGCTATGACCGACGCCTCACACATCTTCTGGCGGGCTTCGGCATTGTCCGGTTCGGCCACGGCGATCGGCAGGTATTTGAACACCAGAGGCGCGGCATGGATGGCGCAGGCATCACAGATGGGCTGGTGGCCTTTGCTCCAGTAACCTTCGATCGCCTGGCTCAATACGTCCATGCCAGTGGAGGCGGTGACGTGCGGCGGCACCGAGTACGTGAGTTCCGGGTCGATGATGGCCACAGATGGGAAAAAACCGTCGGACACAATCGGCGCTTTCTTGCCGAGTGCTCGGTTGGTGAGCACGGAGACGCAGGTGACTTCGGATCCGGTGCCGGCGGTGGTGGGCACGGCAATAATCGGCAGATGTTCCTGCGGCATAGCCTTGCCGGTACCGTGGTAGTCAGCGATGGAGTCGTTGGTGAACGCGATGCTGGCCGCCGACTTGGCAAGATCCATTGCGCTGCCGCCGCCCATGGCCACTACGAACTTCAGGTGCTTCTCGCGAATCAGAGCCGCAGCCTTGTCCACTTCGGTGACGTCCGGATTCGGGGAGAAGTCGGAGAAGATTTCGCTGATGGTGCCTTCGGAGTCCTTGACAATCTTCTCGGCGGTGCCGTTGGTGGCGAACAGTTTTTCGGAGACGAGCAAGCCGCCTTCCGTCAAACCCATCTCAGCGGCCACGTCTTTGATTTCACGCACGCGCCCATTGCCAAAGCGAATCGCCACCGGCTGTTGATAATCCCAAAGCATTGTTGTCACCTCTCAGTCGCAGAAGTTTTCATCAACCCAGGTCAGGACTTCGTCCACCTTGGGCAGTTCGGCCTTGAGCTCGTCGGCGGTGATGGTCAGCGGCGGGCAGATGTTCACGTTGGTTTCACGGCCGAAGGTCAGGAAGCCCTTGTCCTTCAAGGCACCCATGATCTTGCCCATCACCGGGTTGGCGGTGTGGTACGGGCTCATGAGTTCGCGCGTTTCCTTGTTCTTGACGATGGTCATGGCGGCGAACAGGCCGACGCAACGAGATTCGCCCACGCACTTGTGCTTGGCCTGCATATCCTCAAGGAACGGCTTCAGAATGCCTTCCATCTCCTTGACGTGGCCGGCGATATCGTGCTCGACGTAGTAGTTGACGGCGGCCACACCGGCGGCGCAGGCCAGCGTGTGACCGGAGTAGGTCAGGCCGCACTGCAGCACATGGTCGGTGAAGTAGTCGGAGATCCGCTTGGAGACCACCACGCCGCCGAGCGGCACGTAACCGCAGGTGACGCCCTTGGCGAAGGTGAAGATATCAGGCTTGATATCGAAGTTCTGCCAAGCGAACATCTTGCCGGTGCGGCACCATCCAGCCATGACCTCATCGCAGATCATCAGGATGCCGTACTTGTCGCACAGGGCGCGAACGCCTTCCATGTAGCCCTTTGGCGGCAGGATCACACCGTTGGCGCCAACAATGGATTCCATCAGAATGGCGGCCACATCATCCGGATTCTCGTAGATGAGCTGGTCTTCGAGACGCTTCAGGTACAAGGCAGTGACCTTTTCATCATCCTCGCCGCGGTTGAAGCCGTCCTCGTACATGTTCGGGTTCATGAAATGCACGAAACTGGGGGCAGCGCCACCGGCTTCGACTGCGAAGCGACGCCAGTCGCCGGATGCGAAGGACGCGCCCAAAGTGGAGCCGTGGTAGGAGCGGTAGCAGCTGAAAATCTTCTGACGGCCGGTGACCATACGGGCCATCTTGATGGCGTTTTCGTTGGAGTCGGCGCCACCGTTGGTGAAGAATACGCGCTGGTAGAAGTCGTTGCCGGCAAGATCGACGATCATCTTGGCGAGCTTGGACTTGGGTTCGGAAGCGTAGGCCGGCGCCATGAAGCACATCTTGTCGGCCTGTGCCTTGATGGCGTCCACAATCTCCGGCAGTTCGTGGCCGAGGTTGGAACACACCAGCAGGGAAGACATGTCGGCGTACTTGTTGCCGCCGTAATCATAGACGTAGATGCCCTTAGCGTACTTGACCGGCATCACCGGCTCGCCCTGCTTATGCCAGGACTGCATCACATATTCGCGGTGCAGCTCGGCCACTTCTTCGCCGGTCAGTTCCTTGGTTGCCAGTGATTCGCTCATCGTCTCGTCCTTTCGCTCAGGCGTATGGCCGAACGAACGAGACAGAAATGTGCACGATACACAATCGAAACATTTGGCTCTGTATGTCATCCGTTCGGCGACTGCATGAAATCCTTGTGGATTCCGTGATTGCTTTGCAGTCTACGAGCGGACGCATTGCCGTTCTATATCGCACAACCTAAAGTTGATTGTGCTCCAGCACAATCAACGATGATCAACAGTCAAGAATCTCCCTCACCTGCAACCCCACCGAGAGGAATTCGCGCGTACGGAAATCAGACAAGCTTACGCCAAGAATGTCCTCGATTTTGTTGAGCTTGTAGCTCACCGTGTTACGGTGCACAAACATGCTGGCCGCGGTCTCCTTAACCGAGCCCGAGAATCGGAAGTACGCCTGCAATGTGTCGGTCAGATCGGTACCGTTCACGCGATCGTATTCCACCAGCGCGCCGATGCTGTCCTGATAGTAATCCTCCAAGATCGCGCGATCCGAGACGGCAAGCAGCAGTTTGTCAATACCGGAATTGTCATACAAGGCAACCTCGCCCACGCGGCCGCGCAAATGCTGCAATCGTTCGAGCTTAAGCGCCTGATTGTAGCTTTTGCCAATGCATCTGGCGGATTTCGTCACTTTGCCGACCCCGATATAGGTGCGGTCAAGAAGCACACCTCGATTTCGTATGGCGGCAATAATCTCACGCACCATAAGCTCCACTTGTTCAGCCGTATACCGAGCAAACACCAGCACCAATCGTTCCTCAATATGCGCCACGGCTACGCGCCACTGGTTTCCGGTAATCAATGACTCGGCTTCACGCGAGTATTTGGCGATACGTTCGGCGTCATGACCGCCTTGTTGCGCGTCCGCGCAGGCACTGAACACCGTGACGCAATAGTTCCAATCCTTACCGAACCCGGATTGCTCCAAGTATTCAAGATACATCTCCTCACGATCAGGGTGGAAGATGGCGTTCTTCAGTGCGGCGGCAAGTTCCATACTATGTTTCTCGCTCATCGTGATGGCAAGACTGAAGCTGTGCATAATCTGCGCCATATGCACGCTCCACGGCACTTTGAACAAAGGGAAATCATGCTCGTCGCAGAATCGAATGGTATCCGGACTGATCTGATGGATGAACGGTCCGATGTTCACCACCACACCAGTGGCCCCGGAAGCATAGGCGCTTTTGACCAACGGATACAGGTCCTCCTGCGTCTCCGAGCCGATACCTGTGGTGAAGGCGATCTCCTGGCCTTCCAAGAAGCCGGCGATCTCTTCGTTCTCGACCATGTGCACCCAACGCACCGGCCGCTCAAGTCCGCCTTTGCCGGCGACCAGCACCATATCCTTATCGGCGGCCTGCTCCACCAGTTCCTTCAATCGGACGGTCATTCCAACTTCTTCCTTCGCCTCTACAGCACAATATCTACAGCACAATAGACGCGCCTGAAATCACCAGCAGCACATAGGTGAGTTTCAAAAACGCCTGCTGGCTCACATGCTGTTGCAGACGATTGCCGATGATAATCGCCACAATCAGCGGTGGAATCGACACCGCGCTCAAGACCAGCGCATGCGGCGTCATCACGCCGGAAACCCCTTGCTGCACAGCCAGCACCGAGTTCAGTGCCACCCATACGCAAGCCATTGTGGCGCGAAACTCATCTTTATCCTTCAAACGCACCGCCGCATAAATCACCAGCAGAGCGCCACCGGAGATGAACATGCCATGTATCACACCTGCCAACAGCACAATGATGGCCAGCAACCAGTACGGCGGCTCGCCATGCGACGGCCATATCAGATTCTTCAGTGCAATCACAATGATGAACACACCATAGGCCTTCTGCAATGGGGCCAACGGCAGCACAGCATAGAGAGCCACGCCTACCGCCATGCCGATGGCCATCAGCCCTACCATCTCACTGAGAATACGCCAGCGAATATGGGCACGATGTTGCACGCCAAGCCACAGGCATGCCAATAATGTGGTGATATTCAGTACCACTTTGGCGGTATTAGTGCCAAGCAGCAGCATCGAGAACGGCATGGCAAGCACAGTTCCTGCGAATCCGGTAATCGCCTGAATCACATTCGCAGCGAACAACACGATCAGAAACAGCACATCGCGTACGCTCTCGCCCATCACGCCACTCCTCAAACCACGACGAGACCATCCCTGTTCCGGATCTTCGAGCAGGAAAGCCGCGAAAACCGACTAATAGACCCGGGGATAGTTCACCAGCACAACCACGGCACACCGTATCGGCCTTACGTAAACTGGCGTGTTACGGTCTCAGTTTGAGGTCAGGAAGGTTTCGTTGCCTCGGGTGAAGTCGAGCACGGCACCCGCCAACTGCACCTCATTGCTGAGCTCAGGATCGGCAGCAAGCATCTGTTCAGCCCGAGAGCGAGCGTCCGCAATCATGTCCGCGTCCTTTACCACGCGCAGCAGCTTCAAACTTGACTTGCCGCCGGACTGAGCATCTCCCAACACATCGCCAGCACCACGGAATTCCAAATCAGCCTGGGCGATTTCCGCGCCATCCAACGAATTATGGATAACGTCAAGTCGCTGTTCGGCAACCGAACCAGGCTCTGCACGAGAAATAAGGAACGCCCACGAGTTGGTGCCGCCACGCCCCACGCGGCCGCGCAGCT
>ERZ1032357.404-NODE-404-length-12948-cov-31.422477_pt1 | contig 12948 bp, 5 predicted proteins | sample MGYA00517100_ERZ1032357 | MGnify/ENA primary metagenome ERZ1032357 (study PRJEB33719, sample SAMN04262589) | wastewater metagenome | biome: periurban shantytown; feature: animal feces; material: feces | host: Canis lupus familiaris | place: Peru: Lima | collected...
CGAAGCCTCCGCCAACCCGAACGTCATCGGCGTGATCACCTGGTGCCACACCTTCTCCCCGGCCAAGATGTGGATCCGCGGCCTCGAAGTGCTCACCAAGCCGCTGCTGCAGCTCAACACGCAGCACCACTTCGAAATCCCGTGGGAAACCATCGACATGGACTTCATGAACCTGAACCAGGCCGCACACGGCGACCGTGAGTTCGGTTACATCCTGACCCGTCTGGGCATCAACCGCAAGATCGTGGTCGGCCACTACACCGATCCGGCCGTTACCGAAGAAATCGGCACCTGGGCACGCGCCTGCGCCGGCTGGGATGCTTCCAACAACATGAAGGTCATGCGTTGGGGCGACAACATGCGCAACGTGGCCGTCACCGAAGGCGACAAGACCGAAGCCGAGCGCGTGTTCGGCGCATCCATCAACACTTGGGCCGTCAACGAGCTCGTCGCAGCCTACGAAGCCGTCAAGGACGATCAGGTCAAGAGCATCATCGAAGACTACAAGGTTAAGTACGACGTTGATCCGGCTCTGCTCGACGCCAAGTACGATTCCCTGTTCATCGCGGCCAAGGAAGAAGCCGCCATGGTCAACATGATGCGCGCCAATGGCTGCACCGCCGGCGTTGACAACTTCGAAGACTTGGGTGCTCTCCCGCAGCTGCCGGGCGTTGGCCCGCAGCGCTTCCCGTCCGAGTACGGCTTCGGCTTCTCCGCCGAAGGCGACTGGAAGACCGCAGTGCTCGTGCGCATCGGCGCAGTGATGGGCTACGGCCTCGAAGGTGGCGCTTCCCTCATGGAAGACTACTCCTACAACTTCACCCCGGGCAACGAGATGATCATGGGCTCCCACATGCTCGAAGTCTCCCCGTCCGTCGGCACCATCGCCAAGCCGAAGCTGGAAATCCACCCGCTCGGCATCGGTGGCAAGGCCGATCCGGTGCGCCTGGTCTTCACCGTCGCCCCGAAGAAGGACGCCGTCGTCGTGTCCATGTCTGACGTGCGCGAACGTTTCCGCCTGACCATGAACCTGGTCGACGTGGTCGAGCCGCTCGGAGAGCTCAAGCAGTTGCCGTGCGCCCGTGGCCTGTGGAAGCCGCAGCCGGACCTCAAGACCTCCGCCGAGTGCTGGCTGCGTTCCGGCGCCTCCCACCACACCTGCATGACCACCTCCGTCGGTCGCGAGGCTTGGGAAGACTTCGCCCGCATCGCCGGTGTCGAACTCGCCACCATCGACGCGAACACCAAGGCCGCAGAATTCGAGCGCGATCTTGAGATCTCCGAAATGTACCACCGCCTCAACAACCGTCACTGACATAACGGAGCGTTAACGGCACGGCAGAAGACTCGACGTACCCTCGTACGCCTTCGCCTTCTGCCGCACCGTTACCGCACGCGTTATGCACTGACGGAACCGTCACTGATTGTCGCTTTACTGACAATGGCTGATGGAGTGTCGTTAGCCATTCTGGATTCATCACTAATCTCTGCCATATGAGCGCCGGCGGGTCGGATCGCTTCCGATCACCGGCGCTCGTTTGCATTCCTTGAAAGTTGTACAGACAGAACAAAAGCGTGGGGTACGAGAGAATACAAACGTTCTCTCGTACCCCACGCTTTTATGCATTATGCGATTCAGCGCTTGCCGGAGTACAGCTGCTGATCGATCACCTGTGCGAACACGCGGTTCACTGCCGGACGCACCACTTTCAGCGACGGGGTCAGGCACTTGTTTTCCTGCGTGAACTGGGTATCCAGCACTACGAACTTACGTACGGATTCGGCGCGGGAAACGGTCGCGTTCGCCTTGTCGACGTACTTCTGGATTTCGTCGTGAACGGCGGCGGTCGCAGCCACGCGATCCAACGGCGTATCGGCAGACAGTCCAATGGAAGGCAGCCAAGCCTCCAATCCTTCCGGATCCAACGTGATCAGCGCACCGATGAACGGACGATTGTCGCCGACAACTACCACATGCTCCACAATCGGACATTTCACAATCTCCTGCTCCATCGGAATCGGAGAAACGTTCTTGCCGCCGGCGGTGATGATGATGTCCTTCTTACGGCCGGTGATCGTAATACGTCCCCCGTCGTCAATCGACGCCAAATCACCCGTTTTCAGCCACCCATCCTCGGTGAACGCTTCCGCCGTCTTCTCAGGCAGGTTGTGGTAGCCCCTGAACACGTTCGGGCCCTTCACCTGAAGTTCGCCATCATCGGAAATGCGCACAGACGATCCCGGAGCCGGTTGGCCGACAGTGCCGATCACATTGTCGGTGACGCGGGTCGCGGCGAACGGCGCAGCGGTTTCCGTCATACCGTAACCCTGAATCATCGGCAGGCCGATACCGTTGAAGAAATGCGCCAGAGACACGTCCAGAGGAGCACCACCGCATGCCACGTAGCGGATGCGCGGGCCGAGAGCGCTACGCACGGTACGGTATACGGAAGCCTCATACGAAAGATGCTGCGCGATCTGCTTGGCGGTCGGGCGTTCGCCGGCCTGCTGCATGCGCGACCAATCGCGTGCGGCTTCGGCAGCCTTGAGGAACAGGCGTCCCTTCCAACCCGTGCCGGCCTTGCGGGAGGCCGCGTTATACACCTTCTCGAACACTCGTGGTACGCCCAGCAGATATGTCGGTTCGAAGGAACGCAAATCGGGCAGCAGCGTCTTTGTGTCCGGCAGATAACCAACCACGCCGTCGTCGGAAGCAATCGACGCGTACTGGATGAACCGTGCGAAACAGTGGGCGAGCGGCAGGAAGAGAAGCAGTCGCGGATGATCTTCGAGAACGATCTCATGCAACGCCAGACTGCCTGCGCGCGTGATCGATATGAAATTGCGGTGCGAAAGCTCGGCACCCTTTGGAGCTCCCGTCGAACCGGACGTGTACACGATGGTGGCCAGATCGTCTGCATGCACCGAATCGATGCGCGCTTCCAGCTCCTCGTCGGACACGGTGACGCCCAAGCCTTCCAACGCGCCCATGGCGTTGGAATCGAGCATTAGAATGTGCTTGAGAGACGGGCAGCGGTCGATTACGGAGTCGAGACGGTCGAAGCGCTCGCGATTGTCGGCGATGGCCAGTTTCACATCCGAATCGTTGAGGATACGCTCGGCCTGCGCCGCGGAATCAGTGTCGTAGATCGGCACGTTCACCGCGCCGATGGCGGCCAGTGCGAAGTCGAGCACGCCCCACTCGTAGCGGGTGGTGGAGAAGATGGTGACGGCATCGCCCTTGTTGATGCCGAATGCGATGAGGCCTTTTGCGGCGGCGAGCACGGCATTGTGGAATTCGCCGGTAGTGACCTTCGTCCATTGGCCGGGGGCGGTTTTGTGTTCCGCGATCACGGTATCTTCGCCAGTGCGCGCTATGCGTCCAGTAAGCAGGGAATAGATGGATTCGTCGTCGCGCACCTCAACGGATTCGCCCGGGGTGGTGTACTCGGTGAGCATGAAGCGTTCTCTTTCTCGCGGTTTTTGCGTTGTTTCCGCGTATTTCTGCTTGTGATGCGTGCGGGAGCGATACAAACCGTGTGTCCGCGTTTCCTACCCCTTGCGCACCTTGCACATTCTAAGTTACGGGGCCGTAAGTCTGCATTGTGAGAAGCGACAAGAAATATTTCATCAACTTTGTATGAACTGACAAATGGTGCTATTCCGTCAAAAATCAAGTGTTTGGTGTCGCGCTGTATCCGTTCGAAAAAAAGGCTTGACGTAACGGTTGCGGGGGAGCCGCCATGCTTCCCATATATCCCCGAAAGGACCGTAAAACCAGCGAAATGCGAAGAAATGGTGGTGCGAGCGTTTTTTATCGAGTACACTCACGAGTGACGCAATTTACCCCTTGCGTCAGAGGGCTGCCTGCTCAACGGCGAACATCCAGCCTTTCTCTTTTCAACGTTGCTGATTTGAGGTCGATTATGGCAATTCGATTGCGACGGTTCGCTGTATGCAATGCGCCCTTGACGATTGCGAGCTGCCTTGGATAGGCTGAAAACGGTTTGCCACGCACCGGTTTTCCCGTATTGGCCTGTTGCGATTCGTTTGTTGGATGCATGGCGATTGCGCTTTGGGCCGTAGGCGAGCTGGCAACGCGAGTGCGCTCATTGGACGGAAGGTGTTTATGTTTGACAAGAGGCTGTTTTCCCTCGCTCCCGGCGTGGGGCGGTTGGTTGCGGCGAAAGTGCTCTGCCAATGGGTCGGACTGCTGGCCAACGTCGTGTTCGTGGTGACGGTGGTGGTCATGCTTTCGCCGGCGCTTGCCGTGGTGGAATCGGCGTTCGACCCCATGTTCTCCATGGGTGATAGTGGCCTGATTTCCCGCCTGTTCATCGGCTTTGGCTACGGCGGATTCAGTGCGGAAACATACGTCGGATGCGTGCTGGCGATCGTGGTCTGTGCGGTACTGCGTTTTCTGATGATGCGCGCAGCGGCCTATTTCGGCGCGGAAGCGGCTGAGCGTGTCAAACTCGCGTTACGTGAACAGCTTTTTAATAAAATGCTTGCGATCGGACCATCATATTCGCAACATATCAGCACTGCCGACGTGGTGCAATCTGCCGGTGAAGGCATCGAACAAATCCAAAGCTTCTTCGAATTATTCCTACCGCAACTGTTTTATGCGATTCTCGCACCGGTAACATTATTTTTTATAGTTGCGCCGATTAATATGCCGACGGCTGTTACATTGCTTGTATGCGCGCCTTTGATTGTATTGATTGTTGGCATGGTCGCAATGCGCGCAGCCCGAGTATTCAAAAAATATTGGGGAAAATACACCGACATGGGATCTGTGTTTCTTGACAATGTACAAGGTCTTGAAACGCTGAAAACTTTTGACGCGGATGCGCATGCCGCCAAGAAAATGGGCGAGCAAGCGGAACAATTCCGCGTAATGACCATGAATGTTCTGCAAATTCAGCTGCGCTCGCTCACCGCCATGGACGTCGTCGCATACGGGGGTGCCGCGGCCGGCGTGGGCGTATCGATCTGGCAGTATGCGAGTGGTGCCGCATTGCCGCTTGCCGGCGTGCTGCTGATAGTGCTTCTTTCCGCGGATTTCTTCATTCCGCTGCGCCAATTGGGGTCGTTCTTCCATGTTGCGATGAACGGCATGACTTCGACCAAGCGTATTTTCGCATTGCTTGATACGCCGATTCCTGCGCATGGGATGCAGGAAATGCCGGAATTCGGCGCTTCCGATAACGGTGTGGACGTGTGCTTTGATGACGTGTCGTTCCGATATGTGGACGTGAATACGGATGCTGCGGCGGCTGTGAGTGTGGCTGCGGATACGGCTGTGACGGCGGATATGGAAACTGGAAAAACTGGACAAATCGGGGGAAAGTCCGGTGTGGTTGGTGCTGGAAAAACAGGCATGTCGAAAGATGATGATGGTTCGGTCGTCGCATTGCATGGCGTCTCTTTCACTGCGCGGCGCGGGCAGGTGACCGCCATCGTCGGTCCGTCCGGATCCGGCAAATCCACCGCCGTCGAACTGCTCTCCGGAAATCTTTCCGGATATGAAGGATGTATGTGGCTGCTGTCCGGAAATGCAGGAAACAGCTCGACGCAACGGTACCAAATCAACGATCTTTCCATCGAATCCCTTACGAGGGAAATCGCCATAGTGGCGGCGCAAAGCCACCTTTTTGCAGGAACGTTGCGCGACAATCTGCTGATGGCCAAGCCGAATGCCACCGAAAGCGAACTGTGGCAAGCGCTGGAAGCGGCACATATCAGCGATTTCGTGCGTGCGCAATCGCAAGAACTTGACCTGGCCATCGAACAGGGCGCAAGCAACCTGTCTGGCGGCCAAAAACAGCGCATCGCCATTGCGCGCGCATTGCTGCGGGAGCCTGCCGTCTACATTTTCGACGAAGCCACCAGCAGCGTCGATGTGGAAAGCGAAACCCTGATTCTGCAAACCATTCGTGCGCTTGCTAATCGCGGTAAAACCGTGATCATGGTGACACATCGCATGGCGAATGCAGCCGACGCCGACCATGTGGTGGTATTCGAACACGGGCGCGTGGCGGAACAAGGCACGCATGCGGAACTCATGCGTGCCAACGGAACATACGCCAAACTGTTCCACGCCCAACAAACCGTGGAAAACATAGGTCTACGCAATAACGCAACCCATTCCACCTCTGCATCCCACGCACTTAAAGCGTCCGATTCTGCAGAATCAGTCACGCAGCGTGCGGAAATGGGTCTCCAAGTGTCCGATTCTGCAGAAACGGACAACCAACTCACTAAAAACACCGCTCAGTTGTCCGATTCTCCCGAATCGGTCACGCAGCGTGCCGAAACTACGTCTCGAATGTCCGATTCTGCAGAAACGGACGCACAGGGTGCGAAAACGGGCGTTCGGATGTCCGATTCGACAGAATCGGACGCGAAGACAATGCCCACGTCTCGCCTTATTGCGCGCCTGTTGAAGGAGGTTGGGCCGCAGCGCAAGTACATGATCGTCGCGTGCGTCTGCGGCACGCTCGGCCATCTCGCCGCCACTTTCCTGCCGGTGTTCGGCATCGCGGCGGCCTTCGCTGCAGTCGGTTCGCCGGTCTGGAACCTCAGCGTTCCCGCGGCGCTCGCAGCCATGGCCGTATGCGCGCTGATCCGCGGCGGCATGCGTTACGCCGAACAGTTCATGAACCATAACGTGGCGTTCCGTCTGCTTGCGTTATTCCGTGCGAAAGCCTTCGCGGCCCTGCGCCGTCTCGCCCCCGCCAAGCTTGCAGGCAAAGGCAAAGGCGACCTGATCGCACTGGTCACCACCGACGTGGAACTGCTGGAAATCTTCTTCGCACACACCATCAGCCCGGTCGTCATCGCCATCGTGACTGCCGTCGTCTACGCGCTCGCGCTACTCACCCTCAGTCCGCCCCTCGCGGCGACGCTCATCATCGCGCACCTCATTATCGGCGTCATACTGCCGAAACTCTTTGCATCCGCGGTGCGCGGCATCGGTCCGGAACTGCGCAAGGAGTCGTCCGCCCTCGATGACGAAATGCTTGACGACATGCGTGGCATCGGCGAAATCATCCGCTTCGGCCAAGGCGATGCCCGGCTTGCGTCCATTCAGCGTTGCACGCGCTCGCTGTGGGTCAAACGTGTGCGTCTGAGCGTGAAAAATGGCGATTTTGCAGGATTTGGCGCGGTATTGGTGATGCTGTTCACGGCGATTGCGGCTTTCCTTGCGATGACGTTGTGCACTGCGGTTTCCACTGCCGCCGATATGTCGGAAGGCCTGATGTGGATGGGTTCCGTGGGATCGAACGCCCCAGCGTTGGTTGCGGCTTTCGTGCTGCTCGCCAGCTCGTTTGGGCCGACGCTTGCGTTGAGTGCGTTGCCGGCGAATCTGACGCAAACGTTTGCTTCGGCACGCCGCCTGTTCGCGTTGATGGATGAGGCTCCCGCTGTGGTCGAGCAGGGGAGCGAACGACCGGAATATCAGGGCATGACAATGCGCGATGTCACATTCGGCTATGGATCCGGCGCCCGTATTTCCGGCGAACGCACGCCAAACGGGCGGTCGGAGCATGCGACTGGCATGAGTCCGGCACGCCCCGCGGAAGCGCAACCCTCCGGCGAACAAGGTGCCGGCATCGCCTCGCAACCGGTGCTCGACCATGTTTCACTCGATGTTTCACGGCAGGGCATTCTCGGTATTCAAGGCCCGTCCGGGCGTGGAAAATCAACGATGTTGAAACTGCTGATGCGCTACTGGGATCCGGATTCCGGCACGATTTCGCTGTCGGATGTTCCATTGCCGCAGGTTGACGCCGGATGGCGTCGGCGCGTGCAGACGATGATGGGACAGGAGACGTATCTGTTCGACGGAACGATTCGCGAAAATCTCGCTATTGCCTGCAATGACGCCGATTTTTCGGATTCTGACAGTAATTCTGGCAGTAATTTCTGTAGTAATTCCAGCAGTAATGCTGGCGGTGATTCCGCTGATTCCTCCGATTCGGACCTCGCGCACGACATTCCCGATTCCGTATTGCGCGAAGCCCTCGCCAAGGCGTCCGCGCTCGAACTGGTCGATGCGCTGCCGAACGGCTTGGATACGCAGGTCGGCGAGTTGGGAGGGCGCCTTTCGGAGGGTGAGAAACAGCGCATCGGATTGGCCCGCATGTTCCTTCGCGACGCCGATTTGGTGCTGTTCGACGAGCCGACGAGCCGTCTTGACGCCTATAACGAGTCGGTGATTCTCGGGTCGATCAATGATCTTGCCGAGCGGGGGAGCGCCGTCGTGCTGGTGTCGCACCGCGATTCCACCATGCGCATCGCTGATCGCATACTGCGTATGTAGTGCGCAATACGCGAATCCATCGCACCCCGTCCGCGATGTGGTCGTATGAAAATCATGCGTCATTCGTATTTCTTATAGCGTGCATCGAAAGTGCGGTCGAAAGGAGCCGTGCGCGCGAATCGAAAGCGAATGGCGCATATCAGGCAAGAAAAGCGAATGAAATTGCGGAATCGTCGGCAGAATCGAAATCGTAAGAAAATGAAACAATCATGAAAATGATAGTCAGAATTTAAGAAAAGCAACTTTTTAAGACGTGCAAATATTCAGTTCACATGATTTTGTAACGAAAAATCGTTAGTATCTGTGTCAAGAGATATCCGCTCTGCAGCAGGGTGGAATACGATTCGACGAAAGGCTGGCGATGGCCAACAACAGGAACGAACTGAACAAGAATCTGGCGCAGATGCTCAAGGGTGGCGTGATCATGGACGTCACCACCCCGGAGCAGGCGAAGATCGCACAGGACGCGGGCGCATGCGCGGTGATGGCTCTCGAGCGTATTCCGGCCGATATTCGTGCTGCCGGCGGCGTTTCCCGCATGAGCGATCCGGCCATGATCAAGGGCATTCAGGAAGCCGTGTCCATTCCGGTCATGGCAAAGGTTCGTATCGGCCATGTTGCCGAAGCCCGCATTCTGCAGGCCATCGAAATCGACTACATCGACGAATCCGAAGTGCTGAGCCCCGCCGACGACGTGTACCACATCGACAAGAACCAGTTCGACGTGCCGTTCGTGTGCGGCGCGAAGAACCTGGGCGAAGCGCTGCGCCGTATCTCCGAGGGCGCTTCCATGATCCGCACCAAGGGCGAGCCGGGCACCGGCGACGTGATCCAGGCCGTGCGCCACATGCGCACCATGAACAAGCAGATCCGCGAACTCGTCTCCCTGCGCGACGATGAAGTGTACGAGGCCGCCAAGCAGCTGGCCGTGCCGTACGATCTCGCCAAGTATGTGCACGACAACGGTCGTCTGCCGGTCGTCAACTTCGCCGCCGGTGGCGTGGCCACTCCGGCCGATGCCGCGCTCATGATGGAGCTGGGCGCCGAAGGTGTGTTCGTCGGTTCCGGCATCTTCAAGTCCGGAGACCCGGCCAAGCGTGCCGCCGCCATCGTGCAGGCCACCGCCAATTGGCAGGACGCCGACCTGCTCGCACGCCTTTCCGAGAACCTCGGCGAGGCCATGGTCGGCATCAACGAAGACGAGATCGAAACCATCATGGCCGCTCGCGGCGAGTGATCTCGCTGTGATTGTGCTGTAATTTCACGTATTGCGGGCGGATGGGGTGTGACTATCGGCTGCCTTATGCCGCCCGTTTCGTGTGATTGCATTTCGCATGATTTGTGATGGTCTCGATGGTTTGGGTAAGGAGATCCGATGGTTGTTGCCGTTGAATACATTTCGAAGGAAGAATCGACTGACGTTGCCGAAGGTGCGGCTTCCGCGCAGCATGGCGTGACCGGCATCCTTGCGGTGCAAGGCGCGTTCGCCGAGCATGCGGCGATGCTGGATCGGCTTGGTGCGCCGTGGAAACTGCTGCGTGCCGCCGAGGATTTCGACGATTCGATCGATCGCGTGATTCTGCCTGGGGGCGAAAGCACCACGCAGGGCAAATTGCTGCGTTCGACCGGCTTGTTCGAGCCGATCGCCGCGCATATCGCCGCTGGAAAGCCGGTATTCGGCACCTGTGCGGGCATGATTTTGCTCGCTCGTCGTCTCGATAACGACGAGAACGTCTATTTTGGCGCGTTGGATGCGGTCGTGCGCCGCAATGCGTATGGACGTCAGCTTGGTTCGTTCGCTGCGTCCGCCGATTTCGGCGCTTCCGACGATGCGGATGCTGTGGTGGTTGCGTCGGGGGAGTCTGTCTCTTCTGCGATTTCCGCGGCTGCTGGTGAGGAGGGGGCTTCCGAGGCTTCGGATACGTCGGTGGTGCTCAAGGATTTCCCTCTGGTGTTCATTCGCGGACCGTTCGTTGCCGAGGTTGGCGAGCGGGCCACGGTCGAAACGTCGGTCGACGGCAATGCGGTCGGTTTGCGTCAGGGCAAGATTCTCGCTACGGCGTTCCACCCCGAACTGACCGACGATACCCGCATTCACGAGCTGTTCCTCAGTTTGTAGGCTCATCGAGCGGTGCGGAGTCCGTCTCTTCGTCGTATGCGTTGTTTTGGGAGGTTTGCGATTCGCAGACCTCCTTTTTATATGTTCTTTATATGTTTTCTCTTGTGAGGTAGCTTTCTTGCGATCCATTTTTTGGTTGAGATGCGCGGACAATTGCAGATTATTGTGCAAACGATGTCATTCTGTTTGTGCGAAACGCCGATGATTTCGTTGGCGCTTCAATAGCGCACAACAGTTGCAGGGGGGGCTATCGAACCGGTTTGCTTGACACCTTGATACAACCGTGTATCATCGGAGCTAATGGTACACGGTTGTATCAGAAAGGAAACAAAGTCATCTACCAGTCCAAACATCACCACGGGGGTATTGTTTGGCAGGTCGCGAACATACAAACATCACCAAGTGGAAAGCACGGCATGTGCATTCCGCGGCGGATGTTCCGAAACATATGCGACCGACATGCAATCAGCATGCGAAGCGGATGGCAGAAAGGGAAAAGAACATGCGCAACATGAAGAAGGCTCTCGCAGCGGTAGCAGCAGTGGCAACCCTCGCCAGCCTCGCGGCCTGCGGTGGCAGCGACGGCGGCAACGACGCCAAGGCCAACGCCGGAGACGCAGACAAGGCGGATCTCGTTTTCTGGGGCTGGGACACCGGCAACACCATGAAGGCCCTGATCGCCGACTTCGAAAAGGCCAATCCCGGAATCACCGTCAAATTCAACAACACCGGCACCGCATCCGACACCCAGACCGCACTGAGCAACGCCGTCGCGGCAGGCAAGGGTGCCCCCGACGTGGTCATGCTGGAAGACCCGACCGTCACCCAGTTCGCGGTTACCGGCGACCTCGTTGACCTCACCGCCTACGGTGCCGACAAGCTCGAAGACGACTTCTCCGCAGGCCCGTGGAGCAAGCTACAGTATGATGGCAAGCCGTATGCGCTGCCGATTGATTCCGGCCCGGAAGTCTTCTTCTACAACGATGCCGTGCTCAAGAAGGCCGGCGTCGACGGCTCCCAGATCAAGACTTGGGACGATTATTACGAGGCAGCCAAGAAGGTCAAGGCCATCGGCGCCTACATGACCAACAATTCCGGCTCCTCCATGGAATACCAGCCCTTCACCGCCCAGGCATGGCAGGCCGGTGCGCAGCCGTGGAAGGTTGATGGCGAGAACATCACCATTGACATGACCAAGGATTCCGGCATGAAGAAGTACATCGAATTCCAGCAGAAGCTCATCGACGAAGACCTGGTCGACACCAAGATCGCCAACTGGTCCGACGACTGGAATCGTGCGCTCAACGAAGGCGACATCGCCACTCTCACCATCGGCGCATGGATGCCGGTTAACCTCATGAACGGCGCTCCTGACCAGGCCGGCAACTGGCGCGTGGCCCAGCTCCCGCAGTGGAACGAAGGTGACGAGGTCTCCGCTGAAGACGGCGGCTCCGCACTCGCGGTCGTCTCCCAGTCCAAGCAGCAGGCCGCGGCCTACAAGTTCGTCGAATACTTGACCCACGGCGACGGCGCCCAGACCATGGCCGACACCGGCACCTTCCCGAGCCTGAAGAAGATCCTCTCCTCCGACTCCTTCACCGATCCGAACACTGAAGCCAACAAGAAGGTCAACGACTACTTCGGCGGCCAGAACGTGAACGAGATTCTCTCCGAAGCCGCCCAGCGCAAGGTCTCCGCCTTCCAGTACCTGCCGTACAACCCGTACGCGCAGTCCACCTTCGGCGATCAGATCTCCAAGGCCTACAGCGAGGACATCACTTTGGAGGAAGCTTTCGTCAACTACAGCAAGGCGCTCACCGATCACGGCAACCAGCAGGGCTACACCGTCACCAGCAAGGACTGACGGCGCCCAGCCGCTGCCGTGCGGCACAACGAAAAACGCGATAATGCGATCCGACATACGCAACGCACCATCGCAACCATGAAGATCGACGGCAGGTGGGAATCGTCTGACGTGACCCGCCTGCCTCACTTCGCAAAAATAATTTTAAAAACGAAATCTTACAATAGAAAAAGATTTCAAAAAAATAGCAATCCTGTAATTCAAACAATAAAAGATTTTGCGGATTAACAATTGCACATGGTTGTGCGATCAATAGAGCAAAAAGCATACAGAAAGAAGAAAGCATGTCTCAGCAAGCAGCAGTCGCGGCGGATGCGCTGCATACGCCTGCGGACCAGGTTCGCGTCAACCGTCACCGTGCGGATTGGCGTGGTTGGAAGTTCATGTGGCCGTTCGCGTTGGTGTTCGTGTTCGTGTTCGTGATCCCGATCCTGTACGCGGTCTACATCAGCTTCTTCCAGAAGCAGATGATCGGCGGCACGAAGTTCGTGGGAATCAGCAACTACATTCGTCTGTTCCGCGACCAGCAGTTCTGGAGCTCGGTCGGCAGGGTCGCGCTGTTCACCTGCGTGCAGGTGCCAATCATGCTGTTCCTGTCGGCGGCGATGGCCCTGGCGTTGGATTCCATGAAGCTGC
>ERZ1032357.405-NODE-405-length-12916-cov-8.674753_pt1 | contig 12916 bp, 8 predicted proteins | sample MGYA00517100_ERZ1032357 | MGnify/ENA primary metagenome ERZ1032357 (study PRJEB33719, sample SAMN04262589) | wastewater metagenome | biome: periurban shantytown; feature: animal feces; material: feces | host: Canis lupus familiaris | place: Peru: Lima | collected...
CCGCAGCCCATACGCCCCAGCGCGCCGATGAAGACGAGGACGACGCACAGGCGGAAACCTCGCCCGCGGACACCGCGGAGATAGACGTCGCCGCCGTCGAGGCCAAGCTCAAGGACCCCGGTTCAACCCAGAGCTTCGCCCCCATCACGGACGACCTCATCGATGCCGACTCAACCTATGACGCCGGCACCACCACGCAGCTTATGTGGGGCGCGCGCTCCGATGTGGGCTGCGTTCGCTCGCATAACGAGGATTCCTACCTGGTCCAGTCGCCGCTCTTCTGCGTGTGCGACGGCATGGGCGGCCACGCCGCGGGCGAGGTGGCGAGCTCCATCGCCGTGGAGACCATCGCCAAAACAGCCCCGCATACCGCCGATCCCGCCCTGTTGGGCGCAGCAATCGAAGCCGCCAACGCCGCGGTAATAGAAGCCGCGCTCAACGGCCTGGGCAAGCCGGGCATGGGCTGTACCGCCACCGCGGCCTATATAGAAGGCAACACCATCGCTATCGCCCACGTAGGCGACTCGCGCGCATACCTGCTGCACGAGGGCACGCTTATCCGCGTCACCCGCGACCACTCCTATGTGGAGGAGCTGGTAGACGCCGGTGAGATCACCGCAGACGAGGCACGCGTCCACCCCAACCGCTCCGTTATCACGCGCGCACTGGGCTCGGACCCCGCCATGTACGCGGACCATTTCTCCCTCAATATCGAAGAGGGCGATCGCCTTATCCTGTGCTCAGATGGCCTGTCCAGCATGATTCCCGACGGCGAGATCGAAAACATCGCCACCCAGTCATCCACCGCCCAAATCTGCACCGACAATCTAGTCGATGCGGCGCTGGCCGCCGGCGGCTCCGACAATTGCACCGTCGTGGTGGTAGACGTGGTAGACGATGGCAAGCTGCGCGAGATCTCCAAACGTCGCCGCCGCAACGTTATCGCCGTCATCAGCGCCGTCGTCGCGCTGCTCGCCCTCATAGGCGTCATCGCGCTGGCATCCGTCGCCAACTCGGTGTACCTGGGCGTCAAGGACGACGCCGTCGCCATCTACAGGGGCGTCCCCAACAAGGTTATGGACTTTGAGCTGCACTGGCTTGAGGATGAGACGTCCGTCATGCTAAGCGACCTGCCCGAGGATACCCAAAACCGCTTGCGCGAGGGCATTCCCCAGAAGAGCGTCGAGGCCGCGGCCAAGACGGTTTCCAAATACCGCGAGCAGATTGACGAAGACCAAAGCAAGCAGATACAGGACGCCAATGTTGTGCGCTCTGGCGTTGAGGCCGATAGCGGCAGCGCCATCCCCGGCACCGCCTCTTCAGGCGATGTCGCCAACTCGGTTTCCTCGTCCGCTGAAAACCCGACCTCTGGAGGCGATGCCCAGTGAGCAGCCGCCGCAATACCGAGCTCTTCTTGCTGATTTCGGCCGCGTTTCCCGTGGTGCTGCTGTACGCCATGTACGTGATCACCACCGGGACCGCCCTGACGTTCCAGACGCTCGCCGTGCCCATCGGCCTGTTCGCCGCCTTTGCCGCGGCCCATATCGCCGTGCGCATCCTGGCACCCGGAGCCGACCCCGCGATTCTACCCGTGGTCTTCTTGCTCTCGGGCGTCGGCATCACGTTTGTTACGCGCGTCAAGCCAGAGCTGGCGATGAACCAGCTCATCATCCTCTTTGCCTCCATTGTCCTTATGGTCATAACGCTTGCGCTGGTTAAAAACCTGGACGTGGTCAAAAAATACAAGTACTCGCTGGGTGCCATAGGCATCCTGCTGTTGCTGCTGCCCATCTTTATCGGTACGGAAATCTACGGCTCAAAGCTGTGGGTCACCATTGGCGGCTTCTCCATCCAGCCAGGCGAGTTCGCAAAGGTCTTCATCGTCCTTTTCCTAGCAGGTTATCTGGCCGAGAACCGCGAGCTTCTCTCCATCTCCAACCACGAGGTGCTGGGCTTTAAGGTCCCCCGCCTCAAACTGCTGCTGCCGCTCTTTGTGGTCTGGGGCATCTGCATGCTCATCGTTGCCTTTGAACGCGACCTGGGTAGCGCCGTGCTGTTCTACACCATCTTCTTGCTGATGCTCTACGTTGCTACGGGCCGCATCTCCTACGTCGTCATCGGCTTTGCGCTACTGGCCGCGGGCGGTTTTGGGGCGTACAAGGTCATGAGCCACGTGCAGACCCGTTTCCAGATCTGGCTCGACCCGTTCGCCGACCCTTCCGGAGATGGCTACCAGCTGGTGCAGTCGCTGTTCTCCCTCGCAGATGGCGGCCTGGTGGGCACGGGTATTGGCAAGGGCATGCCCACGTTGATCCCCATCGTCGAGTCCGACTTCATCTTCTCCGCCATCGGTGAGGAGATGGGCCTTCTGGGCGGCGCCGCGGTCCTGTTCCTGTTCATGTTGTTCGCCGTGCGCGGCCTCACCACCGCCGCCCGCGCCAAGTCCGACCTCGCCGCATTTTGCGCCAGCGGCCTTACCGCGGCAATCTCCTTCCAGGCGTTCCTCATCGTCGGCGGCGTCACCCGCCTCATCCCGCTTACCGGCGTCACCCTGCCCTTCATGAGCCAGGGCGGCTCCTCGCTGCTGTCGAGCTTCATCATCGTTGCGCTGCTGCTGCGCGCCGGCGATGAGGCCACGGGCCGCGAAGCCGAGCTCTCCGGCACCGGCATCATGGCCGCGCAGGACGTCCCCGTCCCCGACGGCGTCAGCGCGGCGGGCACCCGCGTCTATGGCGGCAACGCATCCGCCGCAGGCCTCACCGGCTCCGCTGGTGGATCGCACGCGCGCCCCGGCTCCCGTCTGCGCCGCCGTCTGCTCGATACGCCCGAATCCGGCGTTTTGGGACGAGTCGCACTCGCCAAGCGTCTTACCGTAGCGGTCTTCGCTTTCACGGCCCTGTTCGCGATCCTTGTTGGCAACCTCACCTACATCCAGGTATTCAAGGCCAAGGACTACCAGAACATGTCCATCAACAACCACAGCATCGCGCGCGCGGCCTACGTCAAACGCGGCTCCATCATCACGTCCGATGGCGTGACGCTGGCCGAATCCATTCAGAACGAGGACGGTACGTACAGCCGATCCCACCCCAACGGCAACCTCGCCGCCAACGTGGTGGGCTATTACTCCACCCGCTACGGCACCGCCGGCGTCGAGAACACCATGAACGAGACGCTCACCGGCTCCAAGGACTACTCCAGCTGGATGAATGCTGTGAACTCGCTCGCAGGCATCTCTCAGCCGGGCAATTCCGTCAAGCTCACCATCGACTCGCGCATTCAGTCGGCCGCCGAGCAAGCGCTCTCCGGCATGAGCGGAGCCATCGTGGTCCTCGACCCGCGCACCGGCGCCGTGCTGGCTTCTGCCACCGCGCCCAGCTACGACAACAACGACGTCGAGGCCTCGATCAGCGCAACCGAGGAATCCGGCGCCTCCATGTACGACCGCGCCACCCAGGCGCTCTATACGCCGGGCTCCACCTTCAAGGTGATCACGCTCGCCGCCGCGCTCGACACCGGCGCATCCAGCTTGCAGGAGACCTACAGCGCCCCCTCCAGCATGGAGATCGGCAACGCCGACGTCACCAACTATGAGAACGCCAACTTTGGCACCATTTCGCTGCGCCGCGCCTTCGCGGTCTCGTCCAACGTAGTCTTTGGCCAGGTTGCCAACCAGGTAGGCGCCACCTCCCTGGTGCAGTACGCCAACGCCTTTGGCTACGGGCAGTCCCTTGGCCTGGACTTCTCGACCGCGGTCTCCATCATGCCCGACCCCTCGCTGATGACCGAGTGGGAGCTGGCATGGGCGGGCGCCGGCCAGCCCGTGGGCCAGGGGCACACCGCCGGCCCGCAGACCACGCCCATGCAAAACGCGGTCATGGCGGCAGCCATCGCCAACGGCGGCATCGCCATGAACCCCTACGTGGTCGCGCAGACCCTCTCGCCCGAGGGCACGGTTATTAAGAGCACGCAGCCGCGCTCCCTTGGCCAAGCCGTAAGCTCCAGCACCGCCCAGCAGGTAAAGGAAGCCATGCTCGACGTTGTTGAGGAGGGCTCGGGCGGCGCCGCGGCGGTCGCAGGCGTCAAGGTTGCCGGCAAGACCGGCACCGCAGAAACCGGTACCCACGTGAACTCCGTCTTTGTTGGGTTCGCGCCGTACGATACGCCCACCGTGGCGATTTCCGTTATGTTGGAAAACTACGACGTGCACGGCGTCAAAGCCACCTACGTAGCCAGTCAGGTACTTTCCGCCGCACTTTCCGCGCAAGGGTTGTGATAGGGTGCCTCACTAATACTTCGCACGCATCGCATCCCGTATAGTTTGGTTAAAAAGCTCAGAAGTTTAAAGGAGCAGCTCACATGGAACAGCAGAGGGTTTTGGGAGGTCGATACCTTCTCAAAGACAAGGTAGGATCGGGCGGCATGGCCACCGTCTACCGTGCGCAGGATCAGGTTTTGGACCGTACCGTCGCGGTCAAGATCATGCTGCCGCAATACGCCGGCGACGCCACGTTCGCCGCGCGCTTCAAGCAAGAGGCCCAGGCGGCGGCCGGCCTGCAAAGCCCCTACATTGTCGGCGTCTACGACTGGGGCAAAGATGGCGACACCTATTACATCGTCATGGAATACCTGCGCGGCACGGACCTTAAGAGCGGCATCCGCAGCCACGGCGCGCTGGACCCCAAGAAGGTCGCCCAGATTGGCTCGCAGATCTGCGCCGCCCTCTCTGTTGCCCACAAGCATGAAATCGTCCACCGTGACATCAAGCCGCAAAACATCATGGTCCAGCCCGATGGCAACATCAAGGTCATGGACTTTGGCATCGCCCGCGCCAAGAACAGCCACCTCACCCAGGACAACAACGTGCTGGGCACCGCCCATTACGTAAGCCCGGAGCAGACGCGCGGCCAGGAGCTTGGCCCCACGAGCGACATCTACTCGCTTGGCGTCGTCATGTACGAGTGCGCCACCGGTCGCGTTCCCTTTGACGGCGACGACGCCATCTCCGTTGCCCTTAAGCAGGTCAACGAGATGCCCGTGCCGCCCAGCCAGATCAACTCCAGCGTAGACCCAAGCCTCGAGCGCATCATCCTTCGCTGCATGGAAAAGGACCCCGCAAATCGCTTCCAGTCTGCCGAAGAGCTGCGCGGCGTGCTGAACACCTACCTCTCCGGTCGCACCGTCGACGTCCCCGAGCCCACCCGCGTCATCGGCGCCGCAGCGGGCATGGGCGCTACGGAGACCCGCGTGATGAACGACTCCACCCAGATGATGGCCCGTCCCGCCGCAGCGCAGACCACCGCTCGCCCAGCAAGCCGCAACGCCGCCCACGGCGGAGCGCCCTCGAGTACAAACGGGTTTGAGCCGGTAGACAACGGTATGGGCAAAGGCAAGATCGCCGCTATCGTAGTGGGCGTTATCGCCGTTATCGCTTTCGCCGTCTTCGCTGCCAGCCAGTTCCTTGGCGGCGGCGAGACCGTCGACATGCCCAGCCTAATTGGCTGGGAGCAGGAGGCCGCTGTCGAAAACCTGCGTTCTTTGGGTATCACCAACGTGGAGATCACCCAGGAATTCAATGATGAGCAGGACGAGGGCAAGGTTTGCGACCAAACCCCCGACGGCGGTAGGTCCGTCCACACCACCGATAAAGTGACCCTGGTCATTTCTAAGGGCGAGAAGCCCGCGGAGACCACCACGGTTCCCAAGCTCGTTGGTCGCACCCAAGAAGCCGCCGAAGCCGCGCTGAAGCAGGCGAACCTTAAGGGCAAGGCGGTCACCGAGGCCAACGACGCGAACAAGGGCGAAGTCTTTGAGCAGTCCATCGCCGAGGGCGAAGAGGTAGAAGTCGACACCGTTGTTGAATACAAGGTTTCCGCCGGCCCCGACGAACAGGCTGTCCCCGGCGTTCTGGGCATGACCAAGGCCAAGGCGTCCAACGAGCTGACCAACGCCGGCTTTAAGGTTGCCTACGCCGAGGATTACAGCGACGAGTACGATAAGGGAACGGTCATGGCTCAAAGCCACACCGGTACCGCCGCCCCTGATACCGAAATCACCATCACCATCTCTAAGGGCAAGAAGCCCGGCAGCGACGATGATGATTCGGGCGATAACACCGGCTCCGGCAGCCAGACCGGCGGCTCCGTTTCCGTCCCCAGCCTCTCCGGCATGACCAAGGCCCAGGCCGAGAGCGCGCTGAAGAATGCGGGCTTTGTTCCCAGCTTCTCTTACGCCGATGGTACCAACGAGGGCATCCACCCCGACTACGTCATCAGCTGGAGCCCCACCGGTTCCGCCAAGACGGGCGACACCATCAACGTAGTGGTCGCCTACGGAGAACCCTCCGAGTAAGCCAACACTTCGACAGCTTGCACAAGATAATCCCCCGGCCGGCTCACCGCCCGCCGGGGGTTTTATTTTGCCGAGAACAAATAGCACGTTAGGGAGTGCGGCAGCCCTCCCAGTCCCAAGCGCCAGCCAGGACCAAATAGCGCGTTAGCGCGGAATCGAGGTGTGCCAAATAATGGCTTAGTGCGGAGGTTAGGACAAATAGTTAGTTAGTGCGGTTCCAAAAGTGTCAAATAGTGCATTAGTGCGGTGAAAGAGGGTGAAAGGCGGGGTACCTTATGAATAAGAATCTAACATTACCCGAGCTAGATTACTTGGACGATATTACCTACTGCATAGAGATCGATCGCCGGACCGCCTCCTGTCCGCACTAACGCACTATTTGTCCCAACCTCCGCACTAAAGCACTTTTTGACACTCACCCCTCTCCGCACTAACGTGATATTTGGTCCCGCCACCCCACCATCCCGCCGGACGAGCACCGCGCGCCCGATCAGCGCAGCAAGAGGCCTTCAATCGCTCGCCCCACACCCACCCCACCGCAAGCGAAGCGTGCGCACGCGTGAACGCTGCAAAAAAGAAGCCCGCCTTAACGCCATTCTTGAAAAGGCGTTAAAGCGGGCCGTATCAGGCATATGTCGAAAACAACAGTCACGGGACGAGTCGAGCTAACGCGCGAACGCACGAGGCGCAAAGCGAATGCCCTACTTGGTATTGAAGCCGTAAGACTTCCCCATCTCGCCCACAAACTGAGAGACCTCTTTGGCATCGCAACCGGGCAGGCGAATGGGACGCTCGATATCCTTGATCCTAAAAGTCACAACCGGGTTGCCATGATCTTTGGCAACGCGCGCGGCGTCGACTTTGGACCAAGCGTAGCGCACGCCGTCGATGTACACGCCCGTACGGCCGACGCCGTTGCGCACCGCCGCCATAAAGATGGCGAAAGCAAACAACACGGAACCCGTCGCGACCTCTTTAAGGCTCTGGCCCGCAAAGAAGTAGTAACCGACAGCGAACGCGATAAGGCCGACAGATACCACATAGGTCCACGGACCGCGCGAAACCTCGAACACCAGCGAGCGGCGCTGCTCGACCAGCAGGTACAACGTGTAGACAAGCATAACGGCGCCGATGGCGAATAGGGCGTAGACCAACCAGGAATCCTTTTGAGCCAACAGATCCATACGTTTCTTCTCCTTGATTTCGCTATCCGCAGACACTGCAGATTTAGGCGGTCGATGGGCAAAAGCCAATAGAAACTTGATACCCAAACGCTAGACGCCCATGTACTTGATCATGTTAAACACGCAGATACCCATGATAACAACCATCAAGCCAATAAAGAGCTTGTCCACCGCCCGGTCATCGATTCTGCTGTTCACTTTACGGCCCGCAAAGCCGCCCAAGATACCGCAGCATGCCATGACCACCAGCATCAGCATGTCCACGCCTGCCGCACCGCCCGTTGCAAGCGACGCCACGGTGCTGGCCGCCTGCGAGAACAAGATGATGTAAAGCGAGCTTTGCGCGGCGCGCTTGGTAGGCATACTAAAGAAATAGAACAGCACCACCAAGTTAATCGGGCCGCCGCCAATACCCAAAAACGCAGAAGACATGCCCAGCACCAAGCCAATGGCGGCGCATCCCAAAACATTGCGCACGTTCTTGGTGGGAACCTTGTCCTTGTTTAGGGTGTAGATCAAAGTGCCCAGCACTACCAGCAGCAAAACGCCCGCCTGCACCGCACCCCCGCGGTATTGGGGTTATCGAACAGCTTGGCGACCACGCCAAATAGCTCTTTGCCGGCAAGGCCTCCTATCGCCGCGCCAATAGCCAGCGGCGTATCGATGGCAAACTCAATCTGAGAATCGCCGGCGCGTTTGGCTTTAATAACCGAGTAGCATGTCATGGACAAGACGGTGCAGCCAGACAAGAAGTTGATGACCGAAACGTCCATGACGCCGAACGCATCCATGACCGGCTTGATGATGACACCGCCGCCGATGCCGCAGATGGCTCCGATGGTGGACGCGAAAAACGCGATCGCTGCGATATGAAAGATCATAACGTGGTGCTAACCCTGTTCCTTTATGCGCTATTTCTGCAGCGCGTCGAGCGCGTCGACGGCCTTTTTGTAATAGGCATCCGCAGAAGCGCTGTCGTTTCTGTTTTCATACTGGACGGCGATGAGCTGGTACAGGCGCAGGCGCTCGCCCTCGCCCGCCTCGTCGAGCCTGGCGAGCATCTGGTCGAGGTACTTGTCCGAATGGTTCAAGAAGATCTCGAAGGTCTCGCGGCTCACCTGCGCCAGCCCCTCGTCACCCATCTTCTCAATGCTCTCCAGCACCTTTTCGGCACGGCTCTTATCTTCGTTCTCAACAAAGAATGCAAACGCCTTGCTGTACAACGCCAGCTGCTGCTCGCGGTTCATCTTAAGGCCCATCATCTCGTCGATGATGCGAGTGGCCTCGCCTACGTTCTCAAGGCCCATCTGGCAGTTGAGTCTCATAAAAAGCTGGTTATAGCGGGGGTAGACCATCTGGGTCAGAGTCTTGTCCAAAAGCTCAAGGCAGCTTGCGTAATCCTGCTCGCTAAAGTAATGCTCGATCTTGGCAAAGATGGTGCGCTTCTTAACTTCCATAAAGATGGTTCCCGCAATAGCGAGGCCCAAAATCGCAAAGCCAATGACCTTCATATCCATGTCTATCCCCCGTCTCACATCAAGGTGTCCGCGCACGCAACCGCGCATGCGGGCGCCTTGGCGGCACTTACTGGTACAGCATGGTAGCAGGCTTTTGGCCAACCACCAGTTTGCCGTCAGCCACATAGCCCTCGGGGCGGCCCTTAAGCTCGCTCACAAGCGCGGCGCGCAGCTGGGCGATGCGATCCGCATGCGCCTCGTCGGCGATAAGGTCATGTTCCTCGCGCGGGTCGGCGTCCAGGTCAAAATACTGCTCGCGACCGGTCTGGGTAAACCAGATGTACTTGTCATGCGGCGTCACAATGTACTGGTTTGACTGCTCCATATCACGGCTATGCTCGCCATGCACGTATGGACGAGAAATCGCCTCGCCGGCGGTCAACTCGCCCACCAGCGAAACGCCGTCCACGTCTTCTGGAACATCGATGCCGCACAGTTCCAGCATGGTGGGCATGATATCCATCAACTCCACGGCGCTGTCGCTGGTGCGAACCACGCGCGGCACCACGTTCTTGCCCACGTGGATGATAAGGGGAATGCGCGCGCTGCCCTCGTACGGAAGCACCTTGCGGAACAAGCTGTGGTCAAAGAGCATCTCGCCGTGGTCCGCCGTGAAGATGATGACGGTGTCGTGGTAGGTCTCGTCGTTCTCCAATGCGGTGATCAAGCGGCCAATCTGGTGATCCAGATGCGTGATGCAGGCATAATAGCCGGCCATTGCCTCGCGGCGCAGCTCCGCGTCGCGGCAACCGTGCACGCTGTCCAACACCATGCCGTCGCGTTGCGTCGCGGCCTCGTCGTCCCAATCACCGCGGGCGGGTTCGCGCAGGTCCATATCGCGGTACAGGTCAAAATAGGACGCCGGCGCGTCAAAGGGCGGATGAGGGCGAACAAAACTGGTCATGAGGAAGAACGGGCGCGTGCGGTCGCGCGTCTCCAAAAAGCGGATGGACTCGTCCACAACCCAATTGGTGGGATGCAGGCGCTCCTCATAGATCCAGGGATGCGTGATCCAGGAGTTGTTCTCGACACCGGAGCCGTTGACGTCGGCGAACTCGCCCAGCTCGTTTTTAAGGAAGCGCACGTAATCATCGCTCACCGTCTGGTGCATCCAATGCGGCAGGTTCGCCTTGCGGTAGTGCCCAATGTAGCCGTCGTGCAAGCGCATGTGCTCAAAACCGCAACCCAAACGAGGCGGATGCACGTGCATCTTGCCCACCACCGCGGTCTGGTATCCGCCGTCGCGCATCTCCTGGGCCAGCATATGGTCGTAATTCCAATCGATACCGTCTTGGTATCCCACGCGGCCATGGTGCCGGGGCGTCTTGCCCGTAAACAGCCCGGCGCGCGCCGGAATGCAGCTGGGGCAGGCGGAATACGCGTTTTCAAACAGCACGCCGTCGGCCGCCAGCGTATCCAAATAGGGCGTCTTCACATCCGGATGCCCATCAATCCCCAGGCAGTCGCCACGGAATTGGTCGCACATCACCAACAGCACATTAGGACGATTAGAGGACGGCACAGCATTGCTCTTCCCCATCGCACATCTCCATCCTTATCTGGCATCTCCCAAGATACCGCAATGAGAAAGCCGGCAAAACGCTTGCGCGCCCACCGGCTTGATATCTAATCAGCTAAAGGGCTATAGACCCAGGCGCTCGCGCTGCTCGGCGGGAGACTCGTGCTCCTCAAGGCCGCGCAGCAGCAAGTCGATCATCTTGCGCTCTTCAGGCAAGCCCTTGCCGGCCAGGTTGTTCTTCTGACCATAGTCGCTCTCAAGGTCAAAAAGCATGGTCTGGGCAACCTCTGCCAGCGGCGCGGCGCTCTCGATCTGCGCCGGGCGCTTGCAGGGGATCTTGAACAGCGGATAGGCCGTGCGGGCAAAGAAGCGGCCGCATTCGATCTCCTCCGGGCAGTCTGACCCCATCTTCTTGCGAATGGTATGGGGCAGCGCCGCATACTCAAAGCAGGGCTTGTTGCCCTCAACCGGCGCGCGGAAGTACGTGTAGCGGCCGTCCGTGACGTTCACCGTCATGCCGTGCACGCCGTACAAGGCGTAGTCGCGCGCGGGGGCGTCCGGATCCGTCATCAGCGGAACCAACGAGACGCCCGTGACCTCGCGGGGGATCTCGCAGCCATGCGCCTCGAGCACGGTTGGCATGATGTCGATCGCCTGGGTAAGCTGGTGCGCATGCTCGCCGGCGCGCGCGCCGCCCGGGAAGTGGACGATAAACGGCAGATGTGCCAGCTCGTTATACAGGTGCATGTAGTTCTTGCCCATGTAGTCGCGCTCGCCCAAGAAGTACCCGTGGTCGGTGGTGACCATGATCATGGTGTCCTCGAACATGCCGTTCTCGTCCAGTTTATCGATCAGCTTGCCAAACCAGTGATCGGTCATGGTGACCAGGGCCTGGTAGCGGCGCTGGATGTAATCGACCGCACCGTCGTTGAGGTCCGTGTCAGAGACGCGCTTGTACTGCGGGATCTCGAAGTAGTCGCGGTCAAGCTCGCCCTTGCCGCCGTACATCTCCATGTATTTGTCCGGCACGTCAAAGGGCTCATGAGGGTCAAAAGCCTCGACCATCAAGAAGAAATCGTCCTTGCCCTTGTTGTCCTCCACCCAGTCGCATGCGGACTGGAAGGTCTTGGGGCTGGGCATGTCTTCCTCGCGCGGCCACTTCTGGCGATTCTTCTGATACTGCTCGCGCACGCGGCCGTAAAAGGTCTCCGGCATGTTATCGGGCTCGTCGATGCGGCTCACCCAGGGGTCGCCCTCCTGCCCGCGATAGTAATCCCACGTGTTGAATTCCTGCAGGTAGCCCTCGCCACCGGTGCGCAGATAGTGGCAGTGGTCGGTAGTGATGTGGCAAAAGGCGCCGGCCGCGCGCAGGCATTGGGGCAGCGTCACGTCAAAGGGCTCGATGGGGCCCCAGGGGCGCTCGAGAAAGTTGTAGCGGCCGCACATGATGTCGCGACGAGCCGGCATGCAGGGGGCGGAGCCAATCCAGTGGTTGTCGAACACGCACGAGCGCTCCGCAAACCTGTCCAGGTTGGGCGTCTTCACCTCAGTCTGGGGGTTGTAGCACGAGAGCACGTCGCGACGCAGCGTGTCCATCAGCACCAATACCGTTCTCATGACTCTCCCTTTCAACATATACGTTGGTCTACGCGATTGTTTTTGGACGAGGACCTCGTCCAGATAGAGCGCCTTGGCACACGGCTCGGCACCAGGGCAAAAAGGTTTCGGCTCAGGACAACACGACCTGCCTGGGGGCTCGCAGGACGTGCTGTCCTGAGCCGAAAAAGGCGCGCCCCCAGGGAGGGAAGCGCGCCTTGAAGGTTGGGCGCTTTGGAATAGTCGCTGAAAAAGGAATTAAGCGAAGATCTTAAACGCGGGGAAGTAGAAGCCGATGGCGGCGAACACCAGCGCGAACACGATCAGGCCGATGATGATCTGGGCGGAGTTCTTGCCCTGGCCGCGCTTGAGCAGGCGATAGCAAATGAAGGTCAGCAGGACGGGCAGCGCGTAGGGCAGCACCTTATCCAGCTGGTCCTGGAGAACCAGCGGGTCGCCTTCGCCAAAGGCGAACTGCACGGCGAGCTTGAGCTTGACGGTGGTGGCGATCAGGCCGCCGGTGACCATGACGCCCAGGACGTTGGCGAGGTTGCCAAGACGGTCGAAGATGGCCACGCCGGCCTTCTCGACCAGATCCATGCCCATCTCATAGCCCTTGTGCAGGCCAAAGTACTTCAGCGGCCAGTACAGCAGGTTGATGAGCAGGAACATGACCAGCGGGCCCACGATGGAACCGTTGTCGACGCACATGGAGGCGCCGATGGAGCCGGCGATGGGGAACCAGGTGA
>ERZ1032357.406-NODE-406-length-12867-cov-29.444271_pt1 | contig 12867 bp, 8 predicted proteins | sample MGYA00517100_ERZ1032357 | MGnify/ENA primary metagenome ERZ1032357 (study PRJEB33719, sample SAMN04262589) | wastewater metagenome | biome: periurban shantytown; feature: animal feces; material: feces | host: Canis lupus familiaris | place: Peru: Lima | collected...
GATGGCCCGGCGCGCGGCGCTCCCTGTCGCGTCGCCGCTCGAGCTCCGGGAGCGCCGCCCACCGCGGAGGCTCACGCGCACCCCGCGGCCAAAGCCCGTCGCCAGACGACCGGAGCGCGCGGAAGATAGTTCCATGGCGTCCGCCAGGCGATAGAAGATCGCGCACCCCGCAAGCGAGAACACCGCGGTGAGCAGGCTCGCCCATATGGTGGGGCGTGCGATGGAGAAGAACCCGGGAAACACGGTGACGCCCACGGCGAGGCCCGCGGCGACGAACGCGAAGAGCGCGCGCCGCAACGGCGTGAACGGCACCGAGATGCGCCAGATCAGGCACAGGCCCACGGCGCACGTGGTGATGAGGCACATGGTGGAGAGCAGCTCCTGCCCAAACCCGAACGCACCCGCCGCGAGGATGCACAGCAGCGAGGTGGCGAGCACGCCGACGGCGGCGGGCAGCGCCTTTTTGAGCACGTTGGCCAAGAAGGTCCCCCGCACCCGCGCGCGATTGGGCTCGAGCGCGAGCACGAAGCTCGGAAAGCCGATGCAGAAGAAGTTGATGAGCGTCATGGTGATGGGCTGGAAGGGATAGGGCGGCGCCACGATGCATATGGCCGCGAGCCCCATGGAGAAGAGCGTCTTGGTGAGGAACAGCGCGGCGGAGCGCTGCAGGTTGTTGATCGAGCGCCGCCCCTCGGCGACGACCGCGGGCATGGCGGCGAAGTCATTCTCGACGAGCACGATCTCGGCGACGTTGCGCGCGGCGTCCGAGCCCGCCGCCATGGCCACGGAGCAATCCGCCTCCTTGAGCGCGAGGACGTCGTTCACGCCGTCGCCCGTCATGGCGACCGTGTGCCCGCGGCGCTGCAGGGCGACCACGAGCTCACGCTTCTGCTGCGGGGTGACGCGGCCGAACACGTGATAGCGGTCGACGGCGGCATCGAGCTTGGCGGGGGTGTCGAGCGTCGTGGCGTCCACGAACGCCTCGGCGCCGGGAATGCCCACCACGCGGGCGATGGAGGACACGGTGCGCGGGTCGTCACCCGAGATGACGTTGAGCGTCACGCCCTGCTCGCGAAAGTACCCGATGGTCTCGGCGGCGGAGGGGCGGATCTCGTCGCGGATCGTCACGAAGCCGATCGGGCGCGCGTCGCCCACCATGTCGCCCTCATCCGTGAACCCGTCGACACGGGCGACCACGAGCACGCGGCAGCTCGACGCCAGGCGGTTGACGCTCGCCTCGAAGAGCTGGACGTCCTCGCGGCCCAGCACGAACTGGGCGGCCCCCATCACGTAGGAGGCCTCACCGTCCGCGCACGCGAGCACCGCGCCGCTCCACTTCTTTGCCGACGAGAACGCGATCGCGCGGACGGCGGAGGGGACGTGCGGGGCGTCCGCGAAATGGTGCAGCAAGGCGGTGCACGTCTCGTTGGCGTCGGCGGACGTCGCGCGGGCGATGCCCGACAGCGCGCGGTCGAGCTCCTCGGCGTCCTCGCGGCGATAGGAAATCGCACCCGCCCGGCCTTCATCCGCGCCGCTACGGGCGACCGAGCCGTCGCGAAGCGCGACGTAGGTTCCCTCGACCTCCATATGACCAGAGGTGATGGTCCCCGTCTTGTCCAGACACAGCACATCGACGCGCGCGAGCGTCTCGATGCAGTAGAGCTGCTGCGCCAGCACCTTGCGGCGTGCCAGGCGGATGGTGGCGATGGCGAGCACGGACGACGTCAGGAGCACGAGGCCCTGGGGGATCATGCCCAGCAGGGCGCCGACGGTGGAGAGGGTCGCCGAGGAGAGCGCGGCCCGCGCCTCCCCGGATGCGATCCAGGACACCACCGTGGCGGAGGAGTCCGGGGCAAGGTCGCACCAGGCCGTAAACGACGTGCGCGCGCTCGCGATGAAGAGCGCGAGCCCCAAGGGCACCATGAGCACGCTCGCGAACCGCACGATGGCGTTCAGCGCGTTCATGATCTCGGAGTTGACCTTCTTGACGTATTTGGCCTCGTTGTTGATGCGCGCGACGTAGTTGTCGGCGCCGACGTGGACCACGCGCGCGACCACGAGGCCCGCGTCGATGAAGCTGCCGCTCATGAGCTCATCGCCGGGCCGCTTGTGGATGGGGTTGCTCTCGCCGGTCAACAGGCTCTCGTTGACGTGGCACTCGCCCTCGAGCACGACGGCGTCCGCCGGGATCTGGTCCCCGCGCCCCAGGCGAATCGCATCATCGAGCACGATCTGGTCGAGGTCCAGCTCCACGAGTGCGCCGTCGCGGAGGGCGACCGCCTTTTTCGAGGCGAGCAGCGTCAGCTTGTCGACCATGCGCTTGGAGCGCATGGCCTGGATGATCCCGATTGCCGTGTTGAGGAACACGATGCCCAAAAACGTGAGGTTCTTCCACGCGCCCGTGGTGATGACGAGCACCGCAAGGACGACGTTGATGAGGTTGAACAGGGTGCACACGTTCTCGATGACGAGCTCGCGCACCGACTTGGTCTTGAGCTCCGCGTTGACGTTCACCTTGCCCGCGGCGATGCGCTCCTCGACCTCCGCAAACGAAAGGCCCCGCTCGTCAAAGGGGTTGTCGGCATTCGTGCTGTCCATGCGACTCCCATCACAACGCCCGACCGAGACCGGTCGGAGGCACCGTAAAAGAAAGGTCACGAGCGACGAGCGCCCGCGACCCCAAGACCCGAACCCATACGCGGGTTCGAGGAGCATTAGAATGGTGCGCCATATAGGGTTCGAACCTACGACCTTCTGCTCCGGAGGCAGACGCTCTGATCCACTGAGCTAATGGCGCGCGACGGCAAGCATTATACCCAAGGGCGCCGCATCGCGCCGAGTGAATTTGAATCTTTCAGATTCGTGAGGCGCGCCGCTTGATGAATCGGGCGCACCGCTTGATTTCCAGCCCGGGCGAAACGCACGCAAGGCCCGGCGGATATGCTCAGCGGCACATGCCGAGTCGAGCGTGGCGTGACGGTGGACGTGGGCGGAATCCGCCCCAGATGCGATATTTGTCGCGCTTGTTACCTTTGTTCGCGCAAGGCGGCCCGCCGCGGCCGGTGGGGTACACTCCTACATTAAGAAAAAGAGCATGACGAGTCGCGAGCCGGGACCCTTCCGGCGCGAGCATCGGAAAGGACCGGCACATGATCGCCATCTTGCGCAAAAACGCCTCAGACGAGGCCGTCTCCCATATCGTCTCGTGGATCGAGGGCAAGGGCCTCACCGCCCATGTGAGCCGCGGCTCCAACGAGACGGTCATCGGCCTTGTGGGCGACACCACCAAGATCGACCCGTTCCTGCTCGAATCGATGGACGTCGTCCAGCGCGTCCAGCGCGTCTCCGAGCCCTTCAAGAAGGCCAACCGCAAATTCCACCCCGCCGACACCGTGATCGACTTCGGCGGCGGCATCAAGATCGGCGGCGGCGCGTTTCAGGTCATAGCGGGTCCCTGCTCGGTCGAGGGCGACAACCTCATCAAGATCGCCCGCCGCTGCAAGTCGGCCGGCGCGACCATGCTGCGCGGCGGCGCCTACAAGCCCCGCAGCTCCCCGTACGCCTACCAGGGCATGGGCGAGCGCGGCCTCGACCTGCTGCTCGAGGCGAAAGCCGAGACCGGCATGCCCATCGTCACCGAGGTCATGGACGTCCGCGACGTTGAGCTCTTCGTGGACCGCGGCATCGACGTCATGCAGATCGGCGCCCGCAACGCCCAGAACTTCAACCTCCTCAAGGAGGTCGGCAAGACGAGCACGCCCGTCCTGCTCAAGCGCGGCATCGCCGGGACCATCGACGAGCTGCTCATGGCCGCCGAGTACATCATGAGCGAGGGAAACGACAACGTCATGCTCTGTGAGCGCGGCATCCGCACGTTCGAGACGCGCACGCGCAACACCTTCGACCTCAACGCGGTGCCCGCGCTCCACTACCTCACCCACCTGCCCGTGGTCGCCGATCCGAGCCACGCGACCGGCTACACCCGCTACGTCGAGCCCATGGCGCTCGCCGCGTGCGCCGCCGGGGCCGACGCGCTCGAGATCGAGGTGCACGACAACCCCGCCGAGGCATGGTCCGATGGCGCGCAGGCCCTCACGCCCGACCAGTTCGATCGCACCATGGAGCGCATCCGCGCCATCCGCTCGGTCGTCGCCGACATGGCGCGCGAGGAGGCGTAAGGGCAGATGGACGAGCAGATGCGACCGGCAGAGAGCCCGCGTCCCGGCGTCGAGGCGCAACGCGTCGCCGCCGAGACCGCGAAGGGATCCTCCCCCGCCGTGGGTATCGTCGGCCTGGGGCTGATCGGCGGCAGCTTCGCGCGCGCCTACGCCGCGGCTGGCTGGCGCGTGCGCGCATGGGACATCGATGCCGACACCCTGGCGATCGCCCGCATCGATGTCCTCGACGGGCTGCTGCGCTCAGCCGAGGACCTCGCGCAGTGCGACCTGGTCGTGCTCGCCGCGTACCCCGAGGCCTGCCTGCAATGGCTCCGCGGCCATGCCGAGATCCTCGGCCGGCTCGCCCGCGAGGGTAAGGCGCCCATCGTCATCGACGCCGCCGGCGTCAAGGAGCGGGTGTGCGCCGAGGCGTTCGACCTCGCCGCCGAGCACGGCTTCTCCTTCTGCGGCGCCCATCCCATGGCGGGAACCGAGTTCTCGGGCTTCGCGCACGCGCACGCCGACCTGTTCCGCGGGGCGCCCATGGTGCTCACCCCGCCCCCAACGAGCGACATCGAGCGGCTCAACCTGCTCGACCGCATCCACGAGCTCCTCGAGCCCTGCGGATTCGGCTCGTATTCCGTCACCACCCCGCAGGCCCACGACCGCGTGATTGCCTTTACGAGCCAGCTCGCGCACGTGGTGAGCAACGCCTACGTCAAGAGCCCCACCGCGCAGGAGCACCACGGCTTCTCGGCCGGCAGCTACCGTGACCTCACGCGCGTGGCCCACCTCAACCCGCACATGTGGTCCGAGCTCATGATGGACGACGCCGACGCCCTCGGCTTCGAGATCGAGACGCTCATCGACAACCTCGCGGCCGTTCGCCAGGCGCTTGCCAGCGGCGATCGAGACGGGCTCGAGCGGCTGCTCGCCGAGGGCGATCGCATCAAGCGCGCACTCGACGACGCACCGCGCCGTGCATGACGCTTCGCACGGCGACACCGTTCATCCCCTGAGCCCGGCGCTCGCCCCATGCGCAGGCGCCGGACTGCACCCATCCACGAAACGAAAGGCGCAGGACATGGCAGCTTCCGCCTACACGCTCGACATCCAAACAGCGCAGCCCTATCAGGTGCACATCGGGACCTTCCTGCTCGAGCAGGTGGGCCAAATCGCGCGCTCCGTCGCCGAGCGCGCGCGGCGGGCCCTCGTCGTGACCGACTCGAACGTGGGGCCGCTCTATGCCGCCCCCGTGCTCGACGGTCTCAACGAGGCCGGATGCACGGCCAGTCTCGTCACGTTCGAGGCGGGTGAGGAGCACAAGCGCATCGAGACGCTCTCACTCATCCTGGAGCGCGCCGCGCTTGAGCACCTCACGCGCGACGACGTCATCATCGCGCTCGGCGGGGGCGTCGTGGGCGACGTGGCGGGCTTCGCGGCCGCCACGTACATGCGCGGCATCGCCTACGTGCAGGTCCCCACCACGCTCCTCGCCATGGTCGACTCCTCGGTGGGCGGCAAGACCGCCATCGACCTTGAGAACGGCAAGAACCTCGCCGGCGCCTTTTGGCAGCCGCGCGCCGTCATCGCCGACGTCGGCTGCCTGGGCACGCTCAGCGACGAGCAGTTCGCCGACGGCTGCGGCGAGGTCGTCAAGCACGCGATCATCGCCGATGCGGAGCTCTTCGAGGAGCTCGAGCGCACCCCGCTCACGCCGGACCTGCTCAAACGCGACCTCTCCCGCGTCGCCTGGCTCATCGCGCGCAACATCGACATCAAGCGCGCGGTGGTGGAGCAAGACGAGCGCGAGGGCGGCCTGCGCAAGCTGCTCAACTTCGGCCACAGCATCGGACACGGCATCGAGGCCGCCGAGGGGTACCGCCTGGGGCACGGCGCCTGCGTGGGCATCGGGATGGTCGCCATCGCCAGCGCAAGCGTGACCGCCGAGCTCTGCCCCGAGGACGTCCCCGAGCGCATCGCCCGCCTCCTCACGGCGCACGGCCTCTCGCTCGCCTTCGAGGCGGACCCCGGGGAGGTGTATCGCGAGGCGCTTCACGACAAAAAGCGCTCCGGCGATACCATCGACCTCGTGGTGCCGCGCGGCATCGGCGCCGTGGCGCTCGCCCCCACGCCGATCGAGGAGTTCCGCCGCATCCTCGAGGTCGGGCTCGCCTGCACCCGCGCCCTCGCCGAAGAGGCCTGCCAAACCGCCCCGGCGCCCGCGACGGACCCTGACGCCGACCCGAATTCTCGCCCGTAAGGAGGACCGATGCTCGCCCGCATCAACCCCAAGCCGCTCTCCGGCACCGTACCGGCCATCGCATCCAAGTCGATGGCGCACCGCATCATCATCGCGGCGGCCCTCGCCAACGGCGTGACGCGCGTGGCGTGCGACACCACGTGCGCGGACATCGACGCCACCATCCGCTGCCTGACCGCCCTGGGCGCGCGCATCACGCTCATCGAGGGCGGCTACGAGATCCACCCCGCCCCCAAGAGCCTGGAGCACGGCCTGCTGCGCGCGCTCGCCGGGGCCACGCTCGACTGCGGCGAATCGGGCTCCACCCTGCGCTTCATGCTGCCCGTCGCCTGCGCCCTGGGGGCCGACGCGACGTTCGTGGGCGCCGCCCGCCTGGGCGAGCGCCCGATCGCCCCACTCTCGGACGAGCTCATCGCCGCCGGCTGCATGCTCGAGGGCGTCGGGGGTTTCCCCTTGCGCGCGTCGGGCCGCATGCGCGCCGGTCGATTCGAACTCCCCGGGAACGTGAGCTCCCAATACATCTCCGGCCTGCTGCTCGCCGCGCCCCTGCTCGACGGCGACACCGAGATCGCGGTCACGGGCACGCTCGAGAGCCGCCCCTACGTCGACCTCACCATCGACGTGCTCGCCTCCTTTGGCGTCACCGTCGACATCGAGGAGGGCGCCACGCCGGGGGGCCTCCCCCTCACCGTGTTCCGCGTGCCGCGACAGGGGTATCGCACGCCCGGCACCATCGCGGTCGAGGGCGATTGGTCCAACGCCGCCTTCTGGCTGTGCGCGGGAGCGCTCGGGCGCCACTCCGTGACCGTGCGCGGCGTGAGCCCCACCTCCATCCAAGGCGACCGCGCCATCAGCGCCGCCCTCATGCTCTTTGGGGCCAAGGGGCAGCGCAACGCACGTGCGGCCACCATCCGACCCGACAGGCTGCACGGCATCGAGCTCGACGCGCACGACATCCCCGACCTGGTTCCCGTGCTCTCCGCCGTCGCGGCATGCGCCGAGGGGACCACGCGCTTCACCGGCTGCGCGCGCCTGCGCATCAAGGAATCCGACCGGCTGGCCACCACGGCGGCCGAGCTCGCCAATCTGGGGGCATGCGTGCGCGTGGATGGCGACGGCCTTCTCATCGAGGGGCGCGAGCGCCTGAGCGGCGGGCGCGTGGAGAGCCACAACGACCACCGCATCGCCATGATGGGGGCCATCGCCGCCGTTCGCTGCGAGGGGCCCGTCGAGATCGCTGGCGCCGAGGCCGTGAACAAGAGCTACCCGGCGTTCTTCGACCATTACCGCCTGCTCGGCGGCGACGTCGAGCTCTTCGACGAGTAAGGGGACACCATGGCATCCGTGTACGGCAACGCGCTGCGCCTCTCCATCTTCGGCCAGTCGCACTCCCCCGCCATCGGCTGCTCGATCGACGGGCTGCCCGCCGGCATCGCCGTCGACCTCGATCGCCTCCAGGAGTTCCTGGACCGGCGCGCCCCGGGCCGCAGCGCCACCTCGACCGCGCGGCGCGAAGCCGACGCCCCCGAGTTCATCGCCGGCATCACCGACGGCCACACGAACGGCGCCCCCGTCGCGGCGATCATCCGCAACGGCAACACACGCAGCCGGGACTACGACGAGCTGCGGCGCAAGCCGCGGCCCGGTCATGCGGACTGGCCCGCGGACGTCAAGTACCGCGGCTACCAGGACGTCGCGGGCGGCGGGCACTTCTCCGGTCGCCTCACCGCGCCCCTGTGCGTCGCCGGCGGCATCGCCCTGCAGGCGCTCGAGGCCCGGGGCATCCGCATCGCCGCGCACATCGCGAGCCTGGGACCCGAGCCCATCTGCGACACGCCGCTCGACCCCATGAAGCCCAATCGGGTGCAACTCGACGCCGTTCTCGCAAACCCGCTGCCCTGCGTGAGCGCTTCCGCCGCGACGCGCATGCGCGCCTGCATCTTGGACGCCAAAAACGACTTGGACAGCGTGGGCGGCATCGTCGAGTGCGTGGCCTACGGCGTTCCCGCGGGGCTCGGCGACCCCATGTTCGATGGCATCGAGAACCGCATAGCCAAGATCGCGTTCGGCATCCCCGCCGTCAAGGGCGTGGAGTTCGGCGCCGGCATGGCCGCCGCCCGCCTGCGCGGCAGCCAGAACAACGACCCCTACCGGATGGACGGCGGCGCCGTCCGCCCCCAGACCAACCATGCCGGAGGGATCCTGGGCGGCATCACCACCGGAATGCCCGTCGTGTGGCGCATGGCCGTCAAGCCCACCCCCTCGATCGGGCGGCGCCAGCAAAGCGTCGACCTCGTGGCGCGCAGCGATGCCGAGCTGGTGGTCCACGGCCGGCACGACCCCTGCATCGTCCCGCGCGCCGTTCCCGTGGCCGAGGCCGCCTGCGCCCTCGCCCTGCTCGACGCCCTCCTCGAAGACGCGTAAAGACGGCGACGCCACTTTTTACGCGCTCGCGCACCGACAAGGAGAACCTCATGGACCTCACGGACGTCCGCTCACAGATCGACGAGATCGACGCCCAGCTGCTCGACCTCTTTGGCCGTCGCATGGCACTCGCCCGCGACGTCGCGCAATCCAAGCTCGAGACGGGCAAGGCCGTCTTCGACCCCGCGCGCGAGCGCGAGAAGCTCGCCGACGTCGCCGCGAAGGCCCCGGACGGCCTGCAAGAGCAATCCGTGGCGCTCTTCTCCCTGCTCATGAGCATGAACAAGGCCGCGCAGCTCCGCATGATCAACGCGGCGCGCAAAGACAGCCCCTCTCATCGGATGCGCGCCTCGTTCCTGCCGCTCGAGTCCGCCTTCCCCGCCAGGGCGACCGTCTGCTGCCAGGGCGTCGAGGGCGCGTACAGCCAGATCGCCGCATGCAAGCTCTTCTCCGTCCCGAGCATCACGTTCTCCCCCACCTTTGCGGGCGTGTTTCGCGCGGTGACGGAGGGCACCTGCGAATTCGGCGTGCTGCCCATCGAGAACTCCACCGCCGGCTCCGTGAACGCCGTGTACGACCTGCTCGGTTCCCACGGATGCTCGATCGTCCGCGCGGTGCGCCTCAAGATCGACCATAACCTGCTCGCCAAGCCGGGCGCGACCCTCGCCGATATCCGGGAAGTCGTCTCTCACAGTCAGGCTCTCAACCAATGCGCCGCGTACCTCGAGCGACTCGGGGTGCGCACCACCGTGTGCGAAAACACGGCGCGCGCCGCCGAGCTCGTCTCGACATCGGGCCGGACGGACCTCGCCGCGCTCTCCTCGCGCGCCTGCGCCGACCTCTACGGGCTTTCGGTGCTCGAACGCGCGGTGCAGGACTCTGACGCCAACTACACGCGGTTCGCGGTCATCTCCCGCGAACCCGCCATCTACCCCGGCGCCGACCGCTCATCGATCCAGCTCACGCTCAAAAGCGAGCCCGGCGCGCTGTATCGCGTGCTCGAGCGCATCTACGCCCTCAACATCGACCTCGTCAAGCTCGAGAGCCGACCCGTGCCGGGCAGCGACTTCGAGTTCACGTTCTACTTCGACCTCGCGTGTCCTGCGGTGAGCCCCGCTTTCGCAACGCTCCTGGACTCGCTCGACGACGTGTGCTCTGAGATGCGGTATTTTGGGAGCTACACCGAGGTCCTCTAGCCTCACCGCCTTATCGGGGTCGGCGCGTACCAGCAATGGCGGCTTCCGCGCATGCCGCACGCGCTCTCCCATGCACACAACCCTCCTCACACATGACGGCGGGCGCAGAAGATTCACCCCCACCCTCACATACCACCCCAAGCAGCATGGATCAGCCCATGTTGCCCGCAAGAAAGGTCACGAACATGGAACAAGCCCCGCGCCCCTACGGAGTCCTCGGCCGCGTGCTGGGGCACAGCTACACCCCCACCATCTACCGCGAGCTCGCCGGACTCGACTACCGCAAATTCGAGCGCGAGCCGGAAGACCTCGAAGCATTCGTGCGTTCAGATGAATGGGAGGGCTTCAACGTCACCATCCCCTATAAGCGCGACCTCGTCCCCTACATGGACGAGCTTTCAGAGGTGGCGCGGCGCATGGGCAACATCAACACCGTCACGCGCCTCGCCGACGGACGACTGCGCGGCGACAACACTGACTACTACGGCTGCAAGGTGCTCGTCGAGTCGCTCGGGATCGATCTTGCGGGTAAGAAGGCCGTGGTGTTCGGCGGTTCGGGAGGTGCGGGATCTACGGCGATGATGGTGCTCGCGGACCTCGGCATGCGCCCCGTGTCCATCGACCGCAGCGGCGAGAACACGTATGAGAACCTTGAGCGCCATGCCGACGCCGCCCTTGCGCTCAATTGCACTCCCGTGGGCATGTTCCCCGCGTGCCCCGCCGCCCCCTGCAGCCTCGAGAGCCTTCCCGCGCTCGAGGGGCTCATCGACATCGTGTACAACCCCGCTCGCACCGCGCTCATGATGGAAGCCGAGCGCCGCGATGTCCCGAACGCCGGCGGCCTGCTCATGCTCGTCGCCCAGGCAGCGCAGGCCGTCGAGCGCTACACCGGCGAGCACATCGACATGGCCCGCATCATGGATGTGACGACGCGTCTCTCCGCCAGCGAGCAGAACGTAGCCCTCATCGGCATGCCCGGCTGCGGAAAAACCCGCGTGGGCGAGCAACTCGCAAACCTGCTCGGCAGGACGCACGTCGACATCGACCGCGCCTTTGGAGAGGAGGTCGGCATGAGCTGCGCGGAGTTCATCGAGACGCAGGGCGAGGAGGCCTTCCGTGTGCGCGAGACGGAGGTGCTCGGACGCATTGCCGCGCAATCCGGCCTGGTCATCTCGTGCGGCGGCGGCGTGGTCACGTGTTCGGAGAACTACGCCCTGCTGCATCAGAACAGCATCATCGTCATGCTGGATCGACCCATCGACCAACTTTCCAAGAAAGGACGCCCCATCACCGCGCGCGATGGCATCGAGGCGCTCGCCGAGCGCAGGCTGCCCCTCTACCGCGCATGGGCGGACGTCGTGGTGCAGTCGCGCGAATGCGCCGCAAGCACCGCCGCGGTCGTGCGCGATGCGCTGCCGGCCATGCTGTAACGTCCCCGCAAGCCCAGGCACCCCCGCGGCCTTGCGCATCGTGTCCCATACGGCATCCCATCCGCCAGACTCACGCCGCCCGCCACTCCGACCCAAGCGCCTCCGGCACGTCGCACACACCTCCAACGCAAGCGCCGCCATCACGCCGCACACGCCTCCAACCCAAGCGCTGCCATCACTCCGCACGCAACTCCAACCCAGGCGCCTCCGGCACGCGACGCACACCTCCAGTCGATGCGGTACCATCGGGTGCGCTTGGCATGAGCGGGCAGATGAACATGCCACTTGAGAGTCTTATTGTTGAGAAAACGCTCTCACCGACGTTACCGACAAGATGGCGCTCTTCAAAAAGCGCACGTGCGTCAAGCCCGTTTCGCCGCGCTGCGGGGGATATGCATCAGAAAGAACGAGCTCAAAGAGGGAAAACACCATGAAAGCACTCGTCATCAACGGACCCAACCTCAATATGCTGGGGATTCGCGAGCCGGGAATCTACGGCACGGAAACCTACGAGGCGCTCGTCCAGATCTGCCAGGATGCTGCCGGCGACCTGGGCTTTGACGGCGTCGAGGTCTTTCAATCCAACCATGAGGGCGCGATCGTCGACCGCATCCAAGAGGCGTACGGCTCCGTGGACGGCATCGTGATCAATCCGGCCGCGTACACGCACACGAGCGTCGCCATCCTCGATGCCCTCAAGGCCGTGTCAATTCCCACCGTCGAGGTCCACATCTCCGCCGTGGAGGATCGCGAGGACTTTAGGCAGATATCGTACGCCGGTATGGCCTGCTTTGCCCGCGTCACAGGCGAAGGGCTGCAGGGCTATGCGCGTGCGCTCAAGCTCCTAGCAGAGAAGCTTACGGAATAAATCAAGGAAGCACGTCTGTCATTTCTTCACGAAGATATGAACGATTTGAGGATATGAACGATGAGATTTTTGCCTCTCATTTAAGGCGTTCATATCTTCCATCCATGCCGAACATAGCGTTGAGGCCAACGAATCGCTCTAATCCTCTGTGTATCACAAAAAATGGGGCTTATAGGACAAAAAGTGTGTATATGGAACGCTCTTAATCCCAATCCATGCGATACGGCTCCGAAGCACAAGCCTCGAAGCCCATTTGGCCATCAGCTTCAGAAACCTTTGACCGCAAGAACAAGGTAATGAGAGCGCAGAAAAAACTCATCGACCTCAAACGCCGCGACGGCAAAAAAGTCGCCTCTCTCGCTAACCTAACAAAAGAAACCCCGGGGCATCGAGCCCTGGGGTTTCCTTTTAGCTACTTAGCTGTAGCGCAACACGCAAAGTAACGGTTACTCCGCCTCGTGGTGACGACGCGGGGCGCGGCCGGTACCGCCGTTGTCGCCAGGACGGCGCGGACGGTCGCCGCGCTCAC
>ERZ1032357.407-NODE-407-length-12830-cov-24.689080_pt1 | contig 12830 bp, 7 predicted proteins | sample MGYA00517100_ERZ1032357 | MGnify/ENA primary metagenome ERZ1032357 (study PRJEB33719, sample SAMN04262589) | wastewater metagenome | biome: periurban shantytown; feature: animal feces; material: feces | host: Canis lupus familiaris | place: Peru: Lima | collected...
CCGGCGTTGGTGATAAACCCGCTGCCGCCGACGGTCTCGCCCGCGCGCGGCATGCGCTCGCACGCCACCGAAAGGTCCATGTTCATGCTGCCGAACACCGCAACGATGCCGCGATCTGCCATGGAAACCTCCTTGTCTGCAGGCCTTATGCCCACCGTCGGCCGTCGATCGTGCGCTCTCGCACCTCTATAACTTTAGTTCACTTTGATGTGAACGCGCGCTTGAGCTTGCGCCAGCAGCAAGCATTCACAGGAGCAGGCAGCTACAATGAATACGTGCTGATTATTCTCGTCATTGGATGATGTTTTATGGAACAATTCTCGCAATCGGGCTCGCGCGGTCGACGCCACACGGGCAACGAGCCGGCGCCGCACGAACGCGTGAAGGGCGAACGCCGTGCCAACGAGCCGCGACGCACCGCGAGCCCCCATCGCGCTTCTGCCAACAACGCGGGCCGCGCCAACACTCCCGCCGCGGAGCAGACGCCTGCTCGCCCCAAGTCCCGCTACATCCCTGCCCTTGACGGCCTGCGCACGCTTGCCGTCGTCGCGGTGGTGCTCTATCACCTCAACCTCACATGGGCGCAGGGCGGTCTGCTCGGCGTCACGATTTTCTTCGTGCTTTCGGGCTATCTGATCACACGCCTGCTGCTCAACGAAGTCGCTAAGACCGGCCGCATCGACCTCAAGAGCTTCTGGATCCGCCGCATCCGTCGCCTGGTCCCCGCCGTGGTGACCGTCGTGGTGGTGACCTGCGCGCTGTGCACCGTCTTCAACCACGTGATGCTCACCAAGATGCGCCCCGACATCCTGCCGTCGCTGCTGTTCTTCAACAACTGGTGGCAGATTGCCCAAAACGTCTCGTACTTCAATGCTCTGGGCGACCCCTCGCCGCTCACGCACTTTTGGTCGCTTGCCATCGAGGAACAGTTCTACCTGATTTGGCCGCCACTGCTGTTTGCCATGGTATCCATGCATGTGAGCAAGCCCAACACGCGCCGCGTGGTTCTGGGCTTGGCTGCTGTCTCCGCCATCGCCATGATGGTGCTCTATAACCCCGCCGCCGACCCCAGCCGCGTGTACTACGGCACCGACACCCGTGTGTTCTCGCTGCTGCTGGGTGCCTGGATGGCCTTTATCCCCGATCGCGACCTGGCGCCGGTGCGTCTCGCTCGTCGTTTGGGGCTCAATCGCCTGGCCGGCGCCGCCAAGCACGGCAAGAACGCCGAGGGCAAGCCTGGCGAGAAGGCCGACAAAGCAGCCGAGACCGCCCCGGCACAGCCGAGCGCCCTCGTGCGCTTTTGGTCCTCGCCCGCATCCATCGATGTGTTGGGCGTCGTGGGTCTGGCTGGCCTTGCCGCCATGGTCGCGCGCACCAACGGCTACACCGCGTTCCAGTACCGCGGAGGCACGCTGCTGTGCTCGATCCTCACGCTCATGGTCATCGCAGCCTGCGTGCAGCCCCAGGGAATGGTTGCCCGCGCGCTGTCAGCCGAGCCGCTCGTGTGGGTTGGCAAGCGCTCGTACAGCATCTACCTGTGGCACTATCCGCTGCTGCTCCTCATGAACCCGGTCGCCAACATTAACGACACGCCCTGGTGGCAGTATATCTTGCAGGTACTTGTGGTGGTCGCCGTGGCCGAATGCTCATATCGCTTTATCGAAACGCCGTTTAGGAAGGGCGCCTTCGGCCGCACCGTATCCGAGTTCCGCGATGGCACCACCACGCCCGCCAACTGGGCACGCGCGCACGTCCCTGCCTGCGCAGCCTGCGCTGTCGTGTTGGTCATTGCACTGGGCGGCCTGATCTTTGTGCCCGAGACGTCTGCGCTGAGCGGCGAGGGCGCCGAAGTTCTGAACAAGGAAGCCAAGAACACCGCGCCCACCGACCAGCGGGCGGCCGACGACACCGACAAGGACAACGACGGCTTCCCCGATGGCTCCTACGATCTGCTTATGATCGGCGACTCCGTGTCGCTGCGTGCCGTGGACACCTTTGACGGCGTGTTCCCGCACAGCCATATCGATGCCGAAAAGGGCCGCCAGTTTGATGCGGGCCGCGCGACATTTGAGGGCTATATCCAGCAGAACCTTGCCGGCAAGATCGTGGTCTTTGCTCTGGGCACCAACGGCTTGGTAACCGACGACCAGATCGACGCCATCATGGCCGATGCAGGAGATAAGCGTATTGTGGTGTTTGTGAACACGCGCAGCCCACAGCCGTGGGTTGGCTCTACCAACCAGGCCATCGCCAACGCCGCTACGCGCTACAAGAACGTGCGCGTTATCGATTGGTACGGATACAGTGCCAACCGCAACGACCTGTTCGATGGCGATGGCACGCATCTATCGACCACTGGCGTGACTGAGTACCTCAACTTGATCCACGATGCAGTCAAGAAGGACCTGCCCGTGCATCCCGAGGATCACGTCAACGATCCGCAGCCAGCAGCCGTCAAGTCTGCCACCGACGCGCTCGTCAATGCGCTCGCTCTCAAGCCGCACAAGTTGGGCACCGACAAGTAACCTGCAGCGCAAACTTCCCACATCCGGAGGGGGCGTCTGCCACGGCAGACGCCCCCTCCGGCAGTTAGGAACGTTCCTTATGTGCCGGTACCTAGGGACACTCCTGGCGCAGCCAATGAAGACCTCTACGGATGAATTCTAGGCCGCTCCGTCGCTCCAGACATCGTTTCCGCGCCTCGCGCCTGCCCCAAACAATCAAAACAAGCCCTTTTCGCCGCACCCTCAAAGGTCTGTGGGCAAAAAGGGCAAATATGAGTACTGTTACCATTTTAGTAGCAGGCAAAACCACCAAAAATGACGTCCGAGCGACCCCTACAACCCCCTAAAGCAGCCAACCTGACTGGTTTAGGGCGTATTGGAGCCAATTTTAATGAACATACTAAAGGATATGTTCATTATCTTTTAGGATGTAAATGCTATTCACTTAGCAACAGTACTCATATTTGGCATTTTTTGTCCATTGCTATATAACTAGCACCCTATAGCAGACAAAAAAAACAGGCCGCAGCCCATCGCTGCGGCCTGTTCGGAAGCAAAAGTGGGCGTTAAGCGCTGTAGCCCATCGCTTGCAGCACAAACATGACGACCGTGAGCACTGTAATCACGCCGATAGTCGCCCAAGTGAGCACGTTCCACACGCGGCCGTTGCGGTTGGCGCCCATAATGTGACGGTCGGCGGCGATAACTACCTGGAACACCAGAACCACGGGCAGTAGCACGCCATTGATGACCTGCGAGGTCATCATAATCTGGAACAAATCGACGCCGGGCATAAGCACCAGCACGGCAGAGATACCGATGATGGCCGTAATGATGCCGCGATAGACCGGGGCCTCGTCCCAGCTGCGGTCGGCGCCGCGCTCCCAGCCAAATGCCTCGCAGATAGCGCTCGACGTAACGCCCGGCAGCACGCAGGCAGCCAAGAAACTCGCCGCGACCAGGCCCGAGGCAAACAGTACCGTGGACCACTGACCCGCAATAGGCTCCAGCGCGCGGGCAGCATCGGCGGCATCGCTTATCTGAATACCCGCCGGGAACAACACCGTACCGGTCGTGATGATAATAAAGCCGGCAATGACATCGGCGGCAAGCGAGCCGCTCACGGTATCGATGCGCTGCAGCACGATGTCGTCCTCGCCCGCATTCTTATCGACCACGTTGTTCTGGGCCAAGAAGATCATCCACGGTGCGATGGTGGTACCGATCGTTGCGACCACGAGCGACACGTAGCTGGGGTCATCCTGAATATTGGGGACGACCAAGTCGACCGCAACCTCGCCCCAGTTGGGGCCGGCCATAAACGCGGCGACGATGTAGGTCACGAACACGCAGCTTACCAGCAGCAAAATCTTCTCGATGCGCTGGAAACTGCCCGACATGGTAAGCATCCATACCAGCAGCGCCACCAACGGCACCGAGATGCTCGCCGGCACGCCAAAGAGAGCAAGACCGCTGGCGATACCCGCAAACTCCGAAATGGTCACAGCCGTGTTGGCGATCAACAGCGCCGCCATAGCAAGTACACTCTTGCGCACGCCAAAACGCTCGCGAACGAGCGATGCCAGGCCCTTACCCGTGACGCAGCCGCAGCGCGCCGCGGTCTCCTGCGTCACGATGAGCAGCACAGTCATGACGGGAAGCATCCAGAGCATCTTGTAGCCATAGCTGGCGCCCGCACTGGAATACGTTGCAATGCCGCCGGCGTCATTGCCCGAAAGCGCCGCCAGCAGACCGGGACCCATAGCGCCAAAGATGGCCGCGATGGTCAGCTTTTGCTTGGTGCCCGACTTTTGCTTGGTATTTTGCACGCGACCACCTAACCCATGACTGACATGGCGAGCAGCACCGCGGCGATGCAATACGCCACACACGAGATCATGACGGCAATGACGTTCATGGCAGTGCCCGACGTGTTGAGGTCATGCTCGTCACGCCAGAACAGCACCATCAGGTAAATCACGGCGCTCATGTTGCCAACCAGGCAAATGATGGCAGCGATATTAAAGCACCCGGTAAAGAGTTGCTCCTCAAACATGGGCGCATCGGGGAACGCAGCGGTGCGCACCAGCTGGGCGCACAGGTAGGTCACGAGCGACAGAATCAGGCCCATGCCCGTGCTCTGGAAGAAGAACCCAAGATACGGCTTGGGCTCGTCGTCGTGACCGTCATACTCCAGGAAGTAGTTCTTGACGAACGACACCATGCGCGAGGCCGCCAGCAGCACGAGCGGCATGGCGCACATGGGGAACACCACCAGATGCGCGGAGCCGAGCGCCGTTCCCAGCACGGTCGCCATGATGCACGACGCGATGCCCCATACAACAACCCAGTACTGGCGATGCACGAACCAGCTGAGCACGTTCGTCGAGTCGTCGGACGCGCTGTCGCCCGAGCCGACACCGGCGATCTGCAGGTCCTCCTGATGCTCCTCGGCGATAACGTCCATGGCGTCGTCGAAGGTTACGATACCCAGGATGTGGCGGTTCTCGTCGCAGACGGGGATGGCGACCAGGTCATACTTGGTCATCTCGTCCGTTACGTCTTCCTGGTCCTCGTCGGGCGACACGTAGACCAGGTCGCGATAGGCCAGCTGACCCAGCGTGGCGTCGCGGTCGGCTACGATCAGCGTGCGCAGCGAAAGCACACCGGTCAGCATGCCGCTCGGATCCTCGGTATAGACGTAGTAGACGCTCTCGAAGTCCTCGTCGAGCTCGCGAATCGCCTCGATGGCGTCACCGACCGTTGCCGTGGCGGGCAGGGAGACAAACTCCGAGGTCATGATGCGGCCGGCGGTATTGTCCTCATACCCCAGCAGGTTACGAATCGCCTTCTCCTCCTTGACGCCCATCAGGCGCAGGAGCTTCTCGGCCTTCTCGTAATCGAGCTCGTCGATCAGGTCGGCGGCGTCGTCCGGGTCCATCATGGCCAGCATCGACGATGCGTCCGTGTCGGACAGGCCCTCGAGCATCTCGGTCATAAGCTCGTCGTCATCGAACTCCGAGATGGCCTCGGCGGCCTGGGCAGTATCGAGCTGCGCAAACACCTGCGCACGTAGGCGCGGGTCGAGCTGCTCGATAATGTCAGCGATGTCGGCAGGGTGCAGCTCGCCGAGCGTCTTGTGCGACACCGAGAGTTGAATGTTCTTGGTCGAGCGGTCGAGCAGATCCATGTAGGACCAAGCGATGATGTCCTCGCTGAGCGGCTTGCCCAGGTGCTTCATAAAGCCCTCGACGACGTGCTCGAGCGCGGGGCTGATTGCACGCAGCAGACCGCGGGCGCCGACCTCGGCACCCAGCAGGCGCAGCTGATTTTCGCCCGACATGGAAAACTTGATGTCGTTTACGCGCACGACCTTCATGCCCTGCGTGTCGACAATCTGCTTATTGAGAACATCGCGCGCCAGCAGGAGCTCGGTCGGCTGCAGGTACGAGAAGCGAATATTGGTGGCAGACGTATTGAGATACACGCCCGTCTCGTCGATGCGGTCGACCCATTTGCGCCAGCTGATCATGAACGGCGTCTTGCCGGGACCGCGGAACGCAAGCGACGTCACGTGCGGAAAAACTTCGCCGGTAGCAATGCCAAAATCGTTGACCACGCCGAGCTTTTCGCCGTCGACGGCCAAGACTGGCAATTTGAGCATCTCACTCAGATAATTCAATGGTGCTCCCCATCATTATTCCTCCGGACGCGGCCGCGCGTGCGGCGTCCGGGGGCTTCTGGATATGTATACGCATGCGCGGGCGACACGCCGCTCGACGCTTACACCCCGTGCATGCGCAAAAAGCACCTGCATGGGGTCATCGACTGTATGGTCGAGGTTTGGATTTCACCTGTAACCTTTCTCTTGACCCTCATTAACCGCAGTAACTATAGCATCAGCATCGCCCTGCGGCATCGAATTTATGCGCTGCACATTGCAGGCATACCAAACGCTGACGCATCCGTGACATAGCCATTGGGGACGTTCTTAAACGACTTTCCAATGACTACTCTGTGGTGTCGTCGTCCTCGACAAGTTGGGGGAACATGGCGTCCTTGGGCATGGTGACCTTCGTCAGCGAGGTGAGCTTTTTGCTCAGCGACGTGTCCGTCTTGACCAGGTCGCTAAGCGTCACGATCTTGTAGCCGTCGGCAATGAGGCCGTCGATAATCTGCGGCAGCGCCTCGAGCGTCTGCTCGGTGCATTCGTCTCTATCGGTGAGCAGCACGATATTGCCCGGCGTCACCGAATCGAGCACCGTCGAGACCTGCTCGTCGGCACCGTTGAGCAGCCAGTCGCCCGAGTCAATATTCCACGAGACCACGGCGGAGACCAGGTCCATCGCATCAATCCAGTTTTGCTCGTCAAAGGCAGCGTAGGGAGCACGCAGCAGCATCGTCTTCACGCCGGTCGCCGACTTAATCGCATCGGTGCCTTTCGTGATCTGTTCGCGTACCGCCTCACGGTCCTGACCCTTGAGCGAATCGTCGCTGTAGCTGTTGGATCCGATCTCGCACCCGGCATCGACAATCGCCTTGGCCGTGGCAGGCGAGGCCTCGGCCGCATCACCCGAAAGGAAGAACGTCGCGGTGACGCCCTTTTCCTTGAGCACCTGCAAGATCTGCTTGGTAGCGCCGCTCGGACCCTCGTCAAACGTCAGCGCCACGTACTTTTTGTTGCCCTTGGGCGCCACGCTGGCGCACGCAACAACGCAATCGGTGGCGGGCACGACCTCGCCGCGGTCTTGCGTCTTGCCCGACTGCTCACCAACCCACACCTCGGAGCGGCCCTGGACACCCCACGTCTGCACATACTCGATAGCGCCCATGCCCTCGACCTTGAGCTTGGGCTCGATAACCGTAGCCTGAACCTCGTGCTTCTCGTAGGTGTTACGGCCATCCTTGACCGTCATCTTCTCACCGCCCTCAAGTTCGCGGCTATCCCATTTGCCCTGCTTCACGCGCTTGCCGTCGACCTTCACCGACAGCTTTTCGCCCCCATGGCGCTTGAGCACGCTGTCATCGACGGCCAGCAGGTCGCCTGCGTCGTAGGTGTCAGTCAAATCCTGTTCGTCGATGAGATTCTGCAGCGTAGAGCCCACGCGCACCGCGGTCTTCTGGCCGTTGAGTTCCACGTCCACGCTGCGGTTGACGTAGCCCACGACGGCAGCGATAAACAACACGAGTGCGCAACCCACGGCGATGAGCGCATAGGGCAGGCGAGACGAACGACGGGGTGTGCGGCTGTTGCCGATGCGCGCGCTGCGATCGCTAAAGCCGCGGCTATGGTTGAGGTACATCGCGCCGGGCTTACGGTGACGCTTGCGCTGACCGCTGGGCAGCTGCCCCAGATCGCGGCGCGCCGTCGGACGCGTACCCGAACGCCCGTTTAAGTTGGATCCGTTTTGGCGCATGTGCCCTCCCCCATAAACACAGCAAGCCGGAGCAACAGGTCTCCGGCTTGCCTCCCATCATTTGGTACGTCGCTATTTTGTAGCTTTTGACGAGCTTCCGCTCGCCTTTTGGTATTCGTCCTTAAAGGCCTTGAACATGCCGCGCGTCTTGCCGAGCTGCTTGCCCAGTGCGCGACTGCCCTTGTCCACGGCAACCGATCCCTTGTCGTCGAGCACCTTGGCGCCTTTTTTGACCTTGTCGCCCACCACGACGCTGGCCTCGGCGGCCTTGGCAGCCGCACCGCCCGAATACCCGAGCGACTTGACCTCGTCCGAGACGACCATCGCGCCGTTCTCGTAGCCGCGCAGCATCGTCGGCGGCACCTGCGTGTCACCAACCAAAACACTCGAAGCAGCACCGGCGGTCACATAGAATGCCTGCACGATGCCCGAGCGTGGCTTGAACTCAACGTCCGAGCAATAGCCCACGACGTCGCCCGATTCCGTGCGCACGTCCATACCGACCCAGATGATGCAATCGTCCAGGTTAATGTCAAGGCGCTTGGCGGCGGCGGCATCGTACGTGTCCCTGACGTCATCGACCGCAATGGCGCCCTCGTAGACACCAATGGCGTCGAGCGCTACGAATCGATCGGGGCGCTCGATCATGCCCGCGATATCGGACTGGCGGACCATAAAGCCGACCACGCGCGTACCGCCCGGGGTAAAGACCGGAAAGTGAATCTTTCCGAGCTTTTTAGGGCTGCGCGGCGTGCCGTCCTTTTTGGTGCGCTTGTCCTCGGTAGGCTTGCGATAGATCTTGGCGCCGACAAAATCCCCGGCGCGCATTATGCCTCGGTCGAGGGCTCCGCAGCCTCGGTATCAGCCTCGACTGCGTTCTCGACCACGACGTCGGCGGCGGGCGTCACGTTGCCGCCCGAAATGGCGTCGTTGAGCTGCTCGCGCAGCTGGTCCATGCGCTCGCGGGCCAGGTCGACCTTGGCGCGCAGGTCGTCGGTCTTGGCGTCGACCATCGGGCCAAAGTCATTCACCGCAGCACGGGCCTCCTCGGCGCTGTGCTCGTAGGTGTCGCGCATATTGTCCCAGACGTCGTTGGCGATATCGGCAGCCATGGCGCGGGTCTCGGCGCCCGAGCGCGGGGCCAAGGCAACGCCGACAATAGCGCCGGCAGCGGCACCAAAAAGTGCGCCGGAGACAAAGCTGAAAGTCTTACCCATGATCATTCCTCTCCTGCGGGCACGTCGGTGCCCACCGTTTGAATGCTGTCCATTATACCCGCAGCGCATCACTTGCCGCTCCGCTCATCTGCGTACGGCAAAGGCGCAGGTACGTGATGGTGATAAACGCGTAGGCCTACTCCTGAGGCATAGCCGGCATGGCCACCGTGGCACCCGGGTCCTCACCGGCGCCGTCCACGAGCGGCAGGCCGCCCTCATGCGCAGGTCCTGCCGGAACCGTCGCCGCACCGCCAAAGACGGCAGCGGAGGCCTCGTGGTTCTCGGCAACCGCGCCCTCGGTATCAATCGCCACCTGGGGCTCGTCGTCAAAGTTGGGGACGCCCTGGGGCTCGGCGGTCGCATCGACAACGGGCTCGGCGTCGACCGGCACATCGCCCTCGTCAGCGCCTTCGTCCTCGGCAGCATCTTCGCCGTTCGCAGCGGCGACGGCCTCGTGAGGATCCTTGCCCTCGGCCTCGGCGCGCATGCCCAGCACCAGGTTGCGCAGGCCCGCAACCGTGCCTTCCACGTCGGGGGCAGGCTGGTCGGCATGCAGGTACGCCCAGTCCATCATAAAGGTGGCCGACGACAGCGCACCGATGGCCAGTGCGTCGTCGGGACACGAAAGCTCGACCTCAAAGACACGCTCGTCATGCTCGCTTACGCGCGTGCGGCCGCACGAGATGCTACCGGCAAGACCGGTCTCGTTCATGAGCTCGACCGTCACGTGCTCCAGCAGATGGCAGAGCTCGGTCTGACCCATGCAGTCCTGGAACTCACGGCCGGAATCGCCCAGGCACAGGTGCTTGGCAATCGCCGGCACCAGGTAGTACACGCGCGCCGTGGCCTCGATGTCCTCCGAGGTCATGAGCGGCATGCCGGGGTTCACCAGCACATGCGCGCAGATCTTGTCCTCACTGACGGTGACCTTAAGGATGTTGAACAGGCCTGCCATAACTCTCCCCTACTCTTCCTTGCCCTACTCGTCGCCGTCGTGCGGATTCGCGGAACCCGCACCCGACGTCGTCGGCTCGTCTACCGAAGACTCGGAATCCTTCTTATCGGTTTCGGCCGGAGCGATCACGCGAATGAGCGAGATGCGCTGGCCACGCATCGACTGCACCTTAAACTTGTACCCCGCAACCTCAAACACCTCTCCGATGTCGGGCACCGAGTCGCAAAGCTCCAAAATCCAGCCGGCGATGGTCTCATAATCATCGCTTTCCTCGAGCGGCCAACCAAGCTCAATCGCGTCATCGCACGAAAAACGCCCATCGACGAGCCACTCGCGGCGCGAAAGGCGCGTGAGGTACTTGTTGTCGGGGTCGAACTCGTCCTCGATCTCGCCCACGATCTCCTCGACGATGTCCTCGATGGTGATGATGCCGGCCGTGCCGCCGTACTCGTCCACGACTACCACGATCTGGTCGTGCGAAGTCTGCATCTCGGACAGCAGCGGCAGGATGTCCTTGGTGTCGGGCACAAAGGTGGCGTCGCGCAAAAAGCCGGCGATGGGCTGGTCGCCCTTGCCATCGAGCGCGGGCTGGATCAGGTCCTTGATGTGCGCGATGCCCGCGACGTTGTCGGGGTCCTCGTGATAGACGGGGATGCGGCTGAAGCCGGTCTGGCGCATGGTGGACAACACGTCGGCGATCGTCTCGTCGTCCTCGCACATGGTGGTGTCCACGCGCGGCACCATGACCTCGCGGGCAACGGTGTCGCCCAGGTCAAAGATCTCGTGGATCATACGCTTTTCCTCGTCGAGCAGGTCGTCCTGCTCCGAGACCATGTACTTGATCTCTTCTTCCGAGACGTTCTGACGGTCGTCGGCACTCTTGATGCGCAGGATGCGGGCCAGGCCATCGGAGCAAGCGCCAGTCAGCCACACGAGCGGACGGGCGATCTTTTGGAAAAACGACAACGGTCCCACGACCTGCTTGGACACACCCTCGGCATTGGCCAGGCCGATGCGCTTGGGCACAAGCTCGCCAATCACGATGGACACGAAGGCGACCGCGACGGTGATGATGACCGGTGCCAAGCCGCGCGCGATGGCGGAGAGCGGCGCGATGCCAAAGCTCATGAGCCACGTGGCGAGCGGGTCGGACAGGCTCGTCGAGGCAACGGCGGACGAGGCGAAGCCCACGAGCGTGATGGCGACCTGGATGGTGGCGAGCAGCTGGTCGGAGTCGGCAGCCAGCTTAATGGCACGCTCGGCGCGCTTGTCGCCTTCCTCGGCCTCGTGCTCCAGCACGGCGCGCTTGGCCGTGGTGAGCGCCATCTCGGACATAGAAAAGTAGCCGTTGATGAGGGTCAAAACGAGAGTGGTGATAAGGGAGATGGTTATGTCCATCGGGAGTTTCTCGAACCTCCAAGATTCGGGACGTTAGGTAGTAAGCGTAGGTGACGGATAGGGCAGTTGCGCCCGGCGGCCGCTCGGATGGGCCCGCGGGCACAGACGCGATCGCTAGATTACGAAGAGGATCACCGCCATGAACTGGAAGATACTGCCGGCGAGCACCCACAAGTGAAACACACTGTGCAGGTAACGCACGTTTTTGGCGATGTAGAACGGCACGCCCACGGTGTAGCACACGCCGCCGACAGCGAGCAGAGCAAGTGCCACGGGGTTGAGCAGCGACACGAGCTCGGGCAGCTTAAAGACGACGAGCCAGCCCATCAGCAGATAGACCAGGCCGCTTACCCAATGCGGCTGGCGCTCGCGCAAAAAACACTCGAGGGCGATCCCGACGATGGCGATGGCCCATACGGCAAAAAACAGCACGGGACCACCGTCGTTTGCCAGCGTAATGAGGCAAAACGGCGTATAGCTGCCGGCAATGAGCAGATAGATACAGCTGTGGTCGATAATGCGGAACACGCGCTTGGCGCCCGCGGGCTGAATCGCATGGTAGAGCGTGGAGGCAAGGTATTCGAGGATAATGCTGACACCATAGACAATCGCCGCGGCCATGTGGGCCGGGCCTCCGCCGCGCAGGGCAGCGAATACGATCAGGAGCACCAGGCCCGCGATACCCAGCAGGCAGCCGACACCATGGGTGACGGAGTTCATGATCTCCTCGCCCACCGTGTACTGCAGAACGGCCGCGGCCTTAGGTCGCGGCTTGGAACTGTCGCTCGAATCGGACATGCCGGTTACATCCTCCAACGTAAATAGTTCTCAACACTATATCAAAGCGTCTAGGTACGTGCGATATTTGCACCATACGTGACCCTTTGTTTACCCATTCTTTGCTTGTTGACGCATCAACGGTGAACATCCATAATGCGCTTCGTTTAATTGTTGACGCATTAACATCTTAGAGGAGAAGGCCGCATGGACCAAAGCTCAGATCACCATCGAAAACTTAAGATAGCCGGTGTTATTGCGCTGGTGCTCGTTGTCGCGCTGCTCGGTTTTACCGGCAACTTTCTGTTCGACTTTGCCCTGAACCCTCGCGCCCCCTACACCATGAAGATGATGCAGGACGGCAAGGACGCCGAAAAGGGCGAGCAGATTGACGCCGAGGAGGGCGAGGCACGGGCGTGGTTTAAGGAAAACCGCGAAAGCAGCAGCCTCACCGCGGACGACGGGACCGAGCTTGCCGCCTGGTATTTTGCTGCGTCGGAGAGCACGCACGACTACGCCGTCTGCCTGCATGGATATACCAACGAGCCCATCGGTATGGCCC
>ERZ1032357.414-NODE-414-length-12688-cov-6.167340_pt1 | contig 12688 bp, 5 predicted proteins | sample MGYA00517100_ERZ1032357 | MGnify/ENA primary metagenome ERZ1032357 (study PRJEB33719, sample SAMN04262589) | wastewater metagenome | biome: periurban shantytown; feature: animal feces; material: feces | host: Canis lupus familiaris | place: Peru: Lima | collected...
ATACGGCCCTTGGCGCCGACTACGGAAACCTTGATCATTGCAGCTCCTTGATGTTTTCGCGGACGCGCATGTTGCGCATGTCGTACGTTTGCCGTGCGCATGTGTTCGAAATCGCGTGTCCGCGTCCATAACGTGTTCCACTTATGAATCTAAAGAGACGCTTCGACGCGGAGGCAGGCGGCTATGACGCTTGACGATCGAACGTCGGTCAGCCGCGGCGGCGCACCAGCACCCAGCCGAGCAGCGCGAACGGAATCGAACAGCCCACGAACACGGCGGGCAGGCTCAATCCCGCGCTTGGATTGAAATGGTCGAGCACGATGCCGGTGATCATGGAGCCGAACGACGCGCCCATCGTGCCGGCGGTGCTCACCCAGGACAGGCCTTCGGTGAGCGATTCCTCGGGCACGGTCTCCTTGACGACGAGGTTGCCGGAGGCGAACACCGGCGAAATGGTCAGGCCGGTGAGGATCTCCACCAGTCCCATCACGATCAGGTTGCCCTGGCACAGGTGGATCACCACGAAGCCGACGGTCATCAACGCGAGGAACATGATCATGTGACGCCAACGGGAGCCTTTGAGCTCGCGCGAGCCGAAGACCAGCGCGCCCATGCAGGAGCCGACGGCCAGCATGGCCAGCTGCACGCCCAGCACGGAGTCGAGGTGCAGCGATTTCATGACGGCGGTCATGGACGTGTCAAACGCGGTGAACGCCATGTTGAACACGATGAACACGGCGAGGAGCGGCAGCACACCCGCATAGGTGAGCACGTTGCGTTTCCTGCGGTCGCGATCGCCCGTCTTGAGCCGGTCGAGGTCGAAACGATTCGCGGAAGCAGCGGTACCAGCAGTACCGTCCGCAGCGGCACCGCCGGCCGCCAATCGCACGTCAGCATCGTCCGTATCGGCCGCGACGACCGTGATTTCGCGCAATACCGGCGGTTGAGTGTCACGCAATGCGAAGAACACGGCACCGCCGAACGCGCAGGCGAGGGTCGGCACGAACAGCTGTGATACGGGATGCACGGACGCGGCCAGGAAAGCCGCCAGAATCGGCCCGAAGATGAACACGATCTCGTCGATGGCGGATTCGAGCGCATACGCGGTGTTGAGCAGGTCCTCCTTGTCGGCGCGGTCGAGCACGTACGCCCAACGGGTGCGCACAAGCGCGCCGAACGAGAACTGCGTCATGCCCATGACCACGGCAAGCACGAACAGCAGCGGAATCGGCACGCGCATCAGCGCGGCGAACGCGAAGCCCAGCATGACGATGATCTGCACCGTCAGGATCACCGGACCGACCTTGCGCTGGCCGAACCGGTCGAACAGGCGCGCGTACAGCGGCGTGACCGCGGCGGTGGCGAGCACGTACGCGGCGCTCATCACGCCGGCGATCGTCCAATTGTCGTACATGTGGTTGAGCGCGAGCACGATACCGAGGCCCATCATGGACATCGGCAGTCGCGCGATGGCTCCGGACACGCAGAACGCCTTCGTGCCGGGAATGCGGAAAAGCTGCGCGTATGGCGATTGCGTTTTCTGCGATTCGTGCGGTTCGTGCGATTGCGATTGCGGTTTCGCGCCCGTCACGCCGTCACCTTTCCCCGGTAGATGAACATGTCGTCGAACAGTGGCGGCACTTCGCCGTCGGCACTGCCGCCGAGCCGGGCGACCGTCTCGCTTGCCGTGCGGTGCGCGATGCAGTCCAACCCCTTGTGGTCGTAGAAGCTCACGTCGCAGTCGGAATCGGTGTGCAGGTAGAACGCGGGCACGTCCCATGCGGCGAAATGCTCCTGCATGCGTCTCCAAAGCTGCCCGCCCACACCGTGGCCGCGCACGTCGGGGTTGACGATGAACAGTTCCAGCTCGCCCATGGTGGTTTCGTTGGCGCGCCCTTCGCGTTCCAGATCGAGTTCCACCGAGAAGCCGGATTTCAGCGCCGCCATATGCTTGGCGGCCTCCGGATCGGCGTCGATGCGGCGTTCCAAGGCCTTCATTTCCTCGCCGACTTCGATTTCGTCGAGCTGCGGCGCCTCGCCGGCGACGCGGATGAACGTGACGCCCGCGAGTGTGCCGTCGGCGGCGAACGCGCCGTTGGCGAACGTGGTCGGCAGCAGGTAGTGCAGCACGAAATATCGGGAGATCAGCCGCGACATGTCCGCGCCGACCTTGTCCACATCCTGCGGCCAGGTACGGTCGAACAGGTCGACCACCGCGTCCAGATCGCCCCAGACGATGGGACGGAAGACGATTGCCGATGCGTTGTTTGTTCCGGCACCCATGCCGGCGTTCGGGATTGCGGTTGCGCTGTTCGCAGCCATATCAAACACTCCTTAACTGTCGTTGCGTCCGGCATGTGCGCCCGCCCACACATGCTGCACGAGGGTAGCGGCGTTCCTCCACAACGCTGCCTGCATAGCGGTTTCTCCCGCAGGCAGGCCGGAAAGCGCCGCTCCCCCGCTTTCTTCGGTCAAGGAGCCATTGCGCACCGGCACTAGTCGTTGTCGGATTGCTGCGGAATTCCGTAGCTCAACTCGGCAAGGATCTCTTCTTCTGTTTTGTCGAGGGCGTCAAGCTCCCGATCGGCCTCGTGAGGCTCACTCACATAGTAGAGACAGGCGTCGATTGCATCCAACGGCACCCCTTCCATCGCCGCGAGCAGCAGGCGGTACAGGTCGAGCTGTGCGAGCTTCTCCTTGATTTCGTCCGGTTTGCGTGGTTTTACGCCGGTTTTCCAATCGACCACGGTGTAGCGTTTCGTCTCGTCCGTTTCGTCGAGACCGCCGAAGAACACCGCGTCGAGTTTGCCGTTGACGATGGTGCCGAGCTGGGGCATGTCGACGACGAGCTGGCGTTCCGCCCATGCTGGACGTCGTTTTGCCCACGGCGAAGCGACGAGACGACGCTGCCAAGCGGCCAGTTTCCGTTCGTCTCGCAATTGGGCGTCCTGCGATGGTGCGTCCTGCGATTGCACGCCGCCGTTGTCCGCGTCGACTTGCGTATCACCTATCAATGCGATCAGTTCCGCACGCGACTGCGCGGCCATACCGGCAGCACCTTCCGTACCGCCGATGCCGTCGACGTCCGCATCCGCCATGATGAAACGCTCAGCCCATGCGTGGAACCGCGTGCCGAGCTGTGCCGCCGGCGAGGCGACGTGCGGAATCGGACGGACCAGACCACGCCAGTAGGCGCGGGAGTCACGCTCGCCCATGGAGCCGGCGCGCGCTTGCAGCGAGGTGACGTTTTGGCGGCCGGCAGCAAGGATACGTTCGCCTTTGGCACGCACGGCCTCGTCGAAGGCGTCCTGCGATTCGCCTGCGTCAGCCACGTCCGGTTCCGGCATGAGATGTTCGTCGGCGACGAGCAGTTTGGCGAGACGCAGCAGTGAGTTTCCGGTTTCCGGCGATGGCGTGGCGGATTCATCGGCAACGTCGCCCTGCGTTCCCGTGGATTCAGCGATATTCGGTTCGTCGGATTCGACGGCACGTACCTGTTCGGCCGCGGCACGCAGCCTGTCGGCGACATCGGCGCTCAGATCGCACGGCCAAGGCAAAGTATGGTCGTCCGAGACCGGTTCGAGCGGCGTGTTCCACGCATCGCCCACCACGGCATTCTCGAAATCGCGGGCGTGTTCGCCTACGAAATAGCCGTCGGGCAGGTCAAGTCCCAGCGTGTGCGGGGAGCCGTCCACATCGTCGGACAGGTTGTCCGGTTCGCGTACCGCGGTGACGATTCCGTTCATCGAATCGCGCGTCTCCAGCCAGAAATTCGACGGCGCGGCGCTTTTCTTTCCCTCCGCCAGGCGGGAGTCGCGGCTCGTCTCGTTGCATCCGCTGTATACGAGCAGCGCCTCGTAGCGGGCGCGCGTCAACGCCACGTAGGCGAGACGGCGTTCGTCGGCGTGCAGTCGGCGGCCGTATTCCTCCTGTTGCGTCAGGTACAGGCTTGCCGGATCCATTCCTTCCATATCGTCGACGGCCATGGTTCGCAAGGTGCCGAACACCTCGTCGTCGATCACTTCCGCATCGTCCAATCCGTCGAGCGATTCCACGGGATTGCCCCCGATGGGCGCGTCGTGCGGGAATCGTGGCAGGATATCCGCGTCGGCGCGCACCGGAACCGGCACCGCGGACGGGTCTTCCAGCCAAGTGTGGGCTTTTTCGAAGTATTCCGGCGGCTCCCATACGCCGTCGCGCCGACCGCCCGGATGGTCTTCGTCCGTTTTGACGCTCAGGTGGTCGCCTTGACTGGACGGGAAGGTGCCGTCGCGCATGCCGACCACGGCCACGGCGTCCCATTCCAGGCCTTTCGACTGGTGCACGGTCATGAGCACCACATCGACGGGGGTATCTGGTGCGGTGGCGTTGTCGTCGGACGCGTCACGCAGCGAATCCACCCACGAGATGAACGCGCGCAGGCTTGGCGTGCCCTGCGCGGCGATTTCCTGCAAGTAGGTGTCCACCAGAGACAGCATCGCGTCGAGTGACGAAGCGGCATGCGATGTGGCACGATTGCCGGCATCCGGATGCCGCATCCGTTCGGCGAGCAGCAGGTCGATGTCCAGTCCGAGCGCGGTGATGGCCGTGCGTACCACTTCCGGCAACGGATGGCCGGCCGTGCGCTGCACCTGTTGGATGACGCGACCGGCGTGGATGACGCTCGCGGCTCCCGTACGGCTCAATACGCCGTCGACGAGGTGCCGCAGATCGCCGCGCAGCAGCACGTCGATCAGGAAGACGGCGTTGGGCACTTGGTCGCGGTAGGCGCGCACGGTGGCGCGGATGTCGGCGTCGGACGGATTCGCATCCGCCTCCACGATGCCGGCCGACACGAGCGCGCGGTAGCGTTGCGCGGTGTTGAGCCGTTCGGCGATGCCGGCGAGCGCCTGCAGATCGTCGGCGGACAGACCGAATCGTGGCGTGGCGAGCAGCCGCATGAGCGCGGCGCTGTCGGTGTGGTCGCATACGACGTGCAGCAGGGCGAGGATGTCTTTGATTTCGGGACGTTCCAGGAGTGCGGCCTGGCCGACGACGAGTGTGGTGAGGCCGGCTTGTTCCAGTGCGTCCTCGTAGGCTGGCATCTGCGTTTTGGAGCGGAACAGGAGCGCCACGTGCGGACGGTTGTCTTTGGCTCCGTCGGCGAGCTCGTTTTCGGTTGGCGTGTGCAGTGCGATCGCTTGTTTGGCGAAGCGTACGATGGCGTCGATTTCCTGGCCGAATGTGGCGTAGCCGAGCACGCCGAGCGTACCTTCGGGGGCATTGTCGATGTTGGCGAGCGGGGGCACGTCCACTTCGCGCATAAGCGAGCTGCCGCGACGTCTGGCGGGCAGGCGCAATGGTTTCGTCAGATTGTTGGCCGCTTCGAGCACCATGCGCGAGTTACGTCGGGTGACGGTCAGCGTGTAGGGCTTGTCGGTGGCGTCGTGGCCGAAGTCGTGTTGCAGCATGCGGAATGCGCCGGGGCTGGCTCCTCGCCATGCGTAGATCGATTGGAAGGGGTCGCCGACGGCGTTCACCGCGCTGCGATGGGTGGAATCGGCGTGGAACAGTGCGGTCAGGAGGGCCGCCTGCGTGGTGGAGGTGTCTTGGTATTCGTCGAGCAGCACGTGCGTGTAGCGTTTGCGGTAGGTGGCTCCGATGGAGGGGAATCGGGTGACGAGTTGGAATGCGGCGATGGTGAAGTCGCTGAATTCGGCCATGTTGAGGGCGCGTTTTTCGGCGTGGTAGTCGGCCACGAGGTCGAGTAGCAGGTCGCGTTTGCGGGCCGTGCCGGCCAATTGCGCGGTCTTGTAGACGCAGAGTTGGTGGCATTGGGCGCGGTATTCGCGCATGCGGGTTTCGAAGGCGGTGTCGGATTCCTTTTTCTTCTGTTTCGGAGCCTTGCCCACTTTCGGCTCGTCATCGGGAACGTCCTCGTCTTCAAGCGCTTTGGCCACTTGCGCCACGAACGCCTTATCCCATGCGCGCACGCGTTCCACGGCTTCGTCGAAGCTGGTGCAGTCGCTGCCGATCATGGCTCCTGCGATGGCGTTGGATAGGGTGAACACGTTGCCGGCGATGGTGGAGAATTTGCCGAGTTCGTCGCCGCCTTGGTCGAAGGCCATGAGCTGGTCCATGTGCTTGTCGAGCACGGTGTGGATGAGCTGCAGCGCTCCGGCTTCGCTCAATGGCTGCGTGTTTTGGTCGAAGCCGACGAGCAGGCCGTATTGGCGCACGATGGTTTGGAAGAACGCGTCATAGGTGGAGACTTCCGGTTTGAGGAAGGCGACGCGCGTACCACGTCCGGCCTGGTTGCGCGTCACGGCAGCGGAAACGCGCGAAAGCAGTTCGGAGGCGGCTTTGCGTGTGAAGGTCAGGCCCAGAATCTTCTCGGGACTGATGCCCTGGTCGATGAGGGTGATGATGCGGCGGGTCATGGTGTAGGTTTTGCCGGAGCCGGCGCCCGCCACCACGACCACGTCCTCGTATGAGGGGGCTTGGATGACGGCGGCCTGTTCCGGACTGTCGGTGAATTTCGGCGTGGCGGCCGGCACAGTGCCCATCGCATCGCCCTTTGCTGTGGCCCCGTTCGTTGACATGCTTCCGTTCATACCGTTACTCCCGTTCATGCCACGGTCCTTTCGAATACGGTGTTCTGCTCGCCTTGGCAGGCCGGGCAGACCCCACTGCCGTACGTTCTGCAGTATCCGACGTGTTCCACGGTCGGACGCGCGGTGATGCGGGTGGCCCGGCTCGCCGCGGCCGCATAGAAGACGCGGGAGATCATGGTCAGCGACCATACCGTCATCTTCGACCGCGATTCCAGAAGTTGCTTCCAATGTTCTTCGCTGACCTGCGCCGGCCGTTCGACGTCGTCGAGGCCGCTGGTGAAGACGCTGGCCATTTTGGGCACGTATTTGCGGGGTATGAAATCGCCCGCGTTGATGCTTCCGCCGGCGAACAGCGCCTGCTGGTGGTACGCTTCGTCGCCTTGCCCTTTGCGTGGCGCGGGTGCCGCGTATTCCATGACGTGGAACAGGGCGCTTTGGGTGATGTCCGGCATGGCTGCGATCGCCTGCGCGCCGCGTTTTCCGCCGTGTTCCGGGAATGCGAGGCCCAGCTGGTAGCAGACGAGCTGCAGGTCGCTGAACAGGGAGCGTCCGTTCGGCACTTTGCCGGTTTTGTAGTCGATCAGCCGTACCTGTTCGCGGCCGTCTGCGGTACGGCGGTGTTCAAGACGGTCGATTCTGCCCGACAGGCGTACGGTGAGCCGGTCGCTCATGCCGGTTTCCGGCCAGCCGTCGACGAGCGCGCCCATGATGGCGATGAGTTCGTCGCGGGAGATCGGAGCGTTGCCGTCGATGGCGTTGTAGGCGTCGAGGATGTCGTCGAAGTCGAATCGCGCGGCGAACTGCCGTTCCGCTTCGGCATGGTCCAATGTTCCCACGGTGATGGTTTCGGTGTTGTTCGACGGGTATCCCGTACGGTTCGACTTGACGAAATATGTGGCGATGTTGCGCAATGCGACCGACGCCTTCGCGTCCTTGCCGAGCGCCTTGTACCGTTCCTCGGGGTCGTCGATGGCGTTGAGGTCGCCACGTAGGGTCTTGTATCGGCTGATCATCCATTGGGCGATTTCGTCGATGTTGTCCTCGTCGCTTACCGCGGTGTGGTTTTGGGGCAGGTCGAGGCCGGCTTCGGTGGCCTGTTGCGCGACGGCGTGGATGAGCGAGCCGAAGCTGGTGGCCGCGCTGCCCATGCGTGGGCCGGCGAAACGGTTCTCCAGCATCCAGCACACCGGGCACGCCCACAAACTGTCCACGGCGGATGGAGAAAGGGTGACCACGTCGGATTGGCCGTCCGTTTTTTCGATGGATTCCGGTTGTTCGATAAGCTTCGCCTTGTCGGCATGCTCCGTTTTTCCGTCAGATTCCATCTTGCCGTCGATTCCCGTCATATCGTCGGCTCCCGCATGTTCCGTAAGGAACGCCCAATTGTCGGGATTCGCGGCGGCGATGCCATGCGATGCCAACAACGCCAAGGCTTGCGCGGCATCGCGCGCTTGGGGGGAATCGGTCGGCGCATGGGCCAGCACGCTTCGCGAGGCGGCGACCAGGCCACGTGGGTCGGCCTCCAGTCCCGCGTATTCGCCGGCCTCGCCGACCGCCGTGTACACGCGTGTTTCCGCATCGGCATCCCGGTCGCGGTCGAACCATTCCGGCAGGTAGCCGTAGAGGAAGTCGGACGGCACATGGTCTTCGTTGAGGACCGCGCTTACCGTCACGCGCTCATCGGCGCGGGTGAGCGCCACAAGGAGGCTTTTCTGTTCGGAGGCGAGCACCGCGGCGAGCTGCGCGTTTTCGCGGCCTGCGGAAGTGACGATGTCGTCGGACAGTCGTCCATGCAGCATGATGTCGGCGAGCTCCTCCCCGCCGAACAGGGTGTTGCGCGGCGCGAGGTTCGGCCATTGGCCTTGTTGGAACGCAGGCATGAATACTAGTTTCCAATGTTTTCCGGCAGCTCCGGCGGGCGTGGTGAGCGTCACGGCCTGATCGATCGGCGCGGTGTGCGCCAGGGAGTCGGCTTCGATGGCGAGCGCGCGGACCTGTTCGATGAACGCGTCGATGGTGTGCGCTGCCGTCACGCCGTTCGATTCGCCGCCGGACGCGTAGCTGAACAGGCGCATCGCGGTGTCGAGCCGGTCGTTGGCCGCGCGGCCTTCGGCGTTGTTGCGCAACGCCGTTTTCTGCCAGATTTCGGCTTTGCCGAACGCCTGCCATGCACAGTCGAGCATGTATTGCGGTTCGTGGGATGTCAGGCGTGCCTCCGACCGCAGGGTATCGTCAAGCGTTTTCCACAGGCGTGCGAAGGCTTGCGCTTGGGGGTCTTTGCGGCCCAGTACGGAGGCGATCGCGTCGAGCACGCGGTCGGTGTCGCCTTCCAATAGCAGGATGTACAGCGCGTTCATGCCGAAGGATGGTTCGTCCGCGTCCTCAGCGGCACGCTCTCCCGTCATCAGCCGGTCGTCGGTGTCGATTGCCGGCAGGCCCATGTCGGCAGCGTTTTCCGCGTCCGACGCCGATGCCGCCACGCGTGCGGTGTGGAAGGTTTCGACGTAATCGTTCCAATCGTCGATCAGCTGTGGCAGCAGCGCGCGTCCGGACGTGTCGGACGTGGTCGGATCGGCTGTATCGTCATGCAAAACCGTGGCCAGCGAGCCGAGCGCGTTCATCGCCGATTCGACCACGCACAGCCGAGCCGGACGTTCGCCGGGGGTGGTGATCAGCGGCGAGTTCATGATTGATGCGACGCGTGAGCGCACGTATGCGCCGGCCGTGTCGAGGTTCATGGACGAGGTGGCGATGCCTTGCCGTTTCAGTTCGGCCAGTTCGATCATGGAGAACAGGCCCTGCACGAACGGTTCGTCCTTGAGGGGGCGGGTCACGCTCGAATAGCGTACGGGCACGCCGTCGGCGCGTAGCCGTTCGCCGAACGTGCGCACGGTGGCGTTGTCGTGGGCGATCACGGCCATGTCGTTCCAGTCGCGGCCGTGTTCGAGATGTTCGGTTTTGATTTTCCACACCACGTCGTCGAGTTCTTCGACGGTGGAACGGTACATCGCGGCTTCAAGACTGCCGTCGTGCGTCTCCGGTATGGCGATGGCCGGCATTTTGCCGGGGCGGTTCGCCAGCGCGTCGTCGGTCGATTCCGTGCTGGCGATGGTCAGGCTCACGCGGCTCGCCACCGCGGCCAGGTCCGTGCCTTCGGCCATATGGGACGGTTCCAGCCGTACCAGTCGCGCGCCCAATCGCGATTGCGCCATGTTGAACAAATATTCAGGGTACGATCCGCGGAACGTCTGCACCGCCTCGTCGGGGTTGCCGACGAGCAACAGACGCACGCCACGGTTGCGCAATGCGGTGAGAAAGTCGAAGCCGGCGAGTGTGGCGTCCTGGAAATCGTCGACGATGACGAGTTTCGGCAGGTCGGACGTTTCGGCTTCGTTCACGGCGGCCGCGGCGTCGATCATGAGCTGCGAGGCGTCGAGACGGTATTGGTCCGGATATGCCTCGTTGATGGCCTGGTTGTATTCGGCGCGCAGCGCGAAGGCGAGCCGCCATTGCACGCGCAGTCGTTCGCGTCGTTCGTCAAGCGTGCCGTGTTCGTCGGCAGCGCGGGAAATCAGCGCGTCTTCGAGTTCCGGTTTCGCGCCGATCTCGTTCATGCGGGCAAGCATGTCGCGCAGCTGGTTGGCGAAGGCGTCGGTGGCGTCGTCCACCACCATGCCCGACCAGTCGGCGACCACGAAGTAGGTGCGCAATAGCGCGCAGGTGGAGCATTCGTCGCCGTGCTCGGCATGTTCGGCATGCTTGGCGAGCACGCGGCGGATGACCACGTCCTGTTCGGCCCCGTTGAGCAGTTTCGGCAGGGGTTGTCCGGCATGCGATCGCACGGCGGTCATGATGCGGAACGCGACGGCTGGCAGGGTGGTGACGGGGCGTGCCTGCGAGATCGCGGACAGTTCGCGGATCACGGTGTCGCCGAGCCGGTCGGCCACCTGTCTGCCGGAGACCGTCATCACGGCGTACGCGTCGCCATGCCGCTTCATCGCGGCGACCAGCATGTCCAGCGCGAACCGGGTCTTGCCGCTGCGGGGTGCCCCCGCAACCAATGTCACGTCATCGAGATCGTCCACATCCATCATGTCTCCCCAGCTTAGCCGAACGGTCCGTCCTGCACTCATATATCACCGGACAAAACGGCCGGACAACGCAGCAGGACAAACACAACAGACGCCCCAAAAAAGCGGTCAGCCAGAAGGGACAAAAACCTGCGAACAATCCGCGATGCGGAATGCGGCTACTGCAGGGAGGCCCACACCGTGGAGGAGATGTCGCGGATCTGAGCCTGCGCGGCCGAGGAATCGGGCACGTCGGAACTCATGACGGCGATCACGTACGGATGTCCGCCGTAGACGATCGCGGAATCGTTCTCCACGCCCGGAGCCTCACCGGTTTTGTTCGCGCACGCCACGCCCTGCGGCAGTCCGGCCGGGATTTTGGCGCGGCGGGTCTGTCTGGACATGATGTCGGTCATGCGTTTGCTGTAGCCGGCGGACACCAGCTGCCCACGGTAGGCGGCGGCGAGGAATCGCCCCTGATCCGCCACGGACGTCTGCTTGGTGGAATAATTGGACAGATCGCCCATCCGGCTGTTCAAATGCGATTCGTTGAACCCGTATTGCGCGGCCACCGAGTTGACCACGCCGAATCCGGCGTTGATGTTTCCGGAGCCGAGCCGCTCCACCAGCGCGTTGGTGGCCTCGTTCGAACTGACTGTGATCATCTGTTCCAGCAACCCGCCCAGCGAGGCGTCTTCGGCGAGCGCGCCCTCCGACACCTTCTGGAAGACGGCGAGCATGACCATGAGTTTGACGACACTTGCCGAATACGATTGGTGGCTGTTGACCACGGCTGTGGCCCCGCTGTCGAGGTCTTCGACGTACACCTGCCAGGAACCTTGGTATTGCGCGGTTTTTCCGGATAATTGCGATTGCAGCGCGGCCAGCAGCGTCTGCCGTTCGGCCGTCTGCGTCTTGCGTTCGTCTGCTTTCGGGGTCTGCTTGCGATCGAGCGCGGTATGCTCCGCCGCCGTTTCGCCACGCGTGGCCGGCTTGGTCGGTTCGTTCGGTTCGGCCGATTTGGCGGCGCCGTCCGCCCCTTTGACGGCGGGGGTCTCAGTCTTCGCCACGGCCGCAGCGGAAGAGGCCGCGCCATGGCGTCGCGCTCCCGCAATTGCAATGGCGCAGCCGGCGAGCGCCACGGCGACCACGCAAACGGCTGCGATCACCGCGACGGTGATTCGGCGGCGCCCGTCAAACGCGGCCCTGGATTGTTCCGAAGCCCATCGGGGGTAATTGGAGTGACGTCCCATATCGGCGGCTTAATTCCTGAGCATGGTGTTCCACACCTTGTCCAGCATGCGCGATGCGAGCTGGGCGGCCACGGCTCTGCCCTGGTTCTGCGTCATAACCGCCACGGAGACCTTCTTCTTGCCGTTGGAGATCACCATGAAGTAGTTGTAGGAGTCTTTGATGCCTTGGCCGCGGTGCGCGTGAACGGTCGCGCCGGACGGAATGACCACGCCTTCGGAGGCGATGTCGTAGTTCATGAGGCCGTCGTCTCCGTTCTCCGCCATCTCATTCAGCATGCGGGCCGCGTCATCGGGCGACGCGTAGTTCTCGTAGCCGTTCTGCGACGCTTTGACGTCTCCGTAGTCGCGTTCGAACCGCGTGCGGTAGTACTTGTTGTCGCTGAGCCATTCGTTGAGGTCGCTTTCGCCACCGACCGCATCGATCAGCCCGTTGGCCGATCCGTTGTTCATGCCGGTCAGCGAATCGGCGTACGCGTCGGGCCTATCACCGTAGGTGTCACGATAGTCGAGCCATGCCGGCAGGTACAGACCGGCGGCGACGAACGACAGGCTCGCGTTGCGCGACGAATAGCTGCGCAGTCCGTCTTCGTTCATGACCGAAACGCCCACATCGATGGTGGAGTAGCCGTCGACGATGGAATCGGTCGAGCTTTTGTCCAGTATGCGATTGGACCGCCGGTCCCGTTCCTTCGAAGCGTCGGTTTTGCCGGATTTGCCTGGCTTGTCCGATGCATCCGGCTCGCCGGCCTTGCTTGATTTGCCGGATCCGCCG
>ERZ1032357.418-NODE-418-length-12584-cov-4.014526_pt1 | contig 12584 bp, 16 predicted proteins | sample MGYA00517100_ERZ1032357 | MGnify/ENA primary metagenome ERZ1032357 (study PRJEB33719, sample SAMN04262589) | wastewater metagenome | biome: periurban shantytown; feature: animal feces; material: feces | host: Canis lupus familiaris | place: Peru: Lima | collected...
CAACACGCCCATCAGAAGTCCGGCTCCCCGTACCGTCCCGCCTCCGCCCCATACGGACCGGCATAATCGGGCATGGCCCCGAGCATGCCGCCGACGTATGCACCGGTCTCCTGCGGCCATGGCGATTCGATGCGGCGGGTGCGCTCGCGGGTCCCCATCGACGAGATCCGATACGGGCCGTCAACGCTCCAGCCGTCCATGTACGGGGCGAGCTGCGCATCGTCGGGTTCCGGCACCGCGATGTCGATGCGTTCGGGATGCAGACCTGGGTCCTCGGCGTCCACGCGTTCCCGCAGCAGCGCTATCCGCCGGGCCACCTCCACGCGGTCCGCGCCCTCATAGCGTTCCAGCGCACGCTCCAGTGCCGACAGGAACTCGCGCCGGCGCGCCATCGCCAGGTATTGCTCCGCCTGATGATCCATGTCGGCCATCAGCCGATCGCATGCATACCGTTCCCGGGCGCACCGCTTGGCCTCCTCCCATTCGGCCCGCTCCTGCCGGTCCTTGCGGCGCCGCTCCATTGCCGACGCGAATTCGTTGAACACCGATGGGATCTTCTCCTCCAGCGATGACGTGCCCGTGTCCTTGGCGGTCTTCCGACAGGCGACGTCGCCATCCGTCCTGATGGAGATCTGCAACAGGCCCGTGCCAATGAACTCGCGTACGCGGCACGCCAGCCAACGCGGCTCATCCGGATCCGCGCCGACGCTTGAAGCCGGCCTGCGCGGGGCGTTCGGCGCGCACACCTCCTGTACACGCAGGAAATACGTCACGCCGTCGTCGGTGGCGCACACGATATGCGCCCACGTCGCATCCTCGCGGTGCAGCCGCAGCAGGTCCCCGTCGTCGGGCGGCGGCACGGCGAATCCGCGGTCCAGTGCCGACGTTCCGATGAGTCTGATGATCGCGGCCGCACGCTGCACATGCTGTTCACTCACGTATTGGTTGTCCCGATCGTCCCTGAACCGGTCGACCCATGCCTCGATGGCCGTATCCTGCGTCATAGTGCCCCCTTGCCTATTGTCTTGCATACTTGCATACCGTGGTGAACGCCGCGCGCATCCCACGCGCGATGTTGCACCACAGCATGGCACATGCGACGGCCCGCCGCCACCGTCTTCGGCGACGATGTGAATAAGTGGATGAAACAACGGTTATCCACCGCCGGAGCCGCCCCAAACGCGACAACGGCGGCGGGACGCCGTCACGGACATCCCGCCGCCGAATCCTCATGCGGCCGTTGCGCACGCCGATACGCGGAACCTCACCAGTCGATCCGCGGCGCCGGCAGCGCCGGACGCTCGTCGATGGACGGCAGGTCGGCGGCGTCGGCCGCATAGAACCGCTTGAGGTCGGAGGAGAACTTGCGCAGGCTCTCCTTGGCCGAATACAGCATGTGACCGGCCGGGTAGTAGGTGAACGCCACGTTGCCGCGCAGCGGTTCGGGCAGTCCCAGATGGTCGATGTCGCATTCGGTCTGGAAGAACGGCGTGCACAGGTCGTACCAGCCGTTGCCGATCAGCACCTTGAGCGTGGGCTGGTGCACGATCGCCGCGGCCAGGTCGGCCGTGACCGACGGGAACGGGATGATCTCGCCCTCGATGCACTTGGTGTGCGCGGGCAGGCGGTGCCACCACATCCAACCCTTGCCCGGTTCGGTGGATTCCCAGTCGAAATCCGCGAACCCCCGACGCTCGGGGACGCGGTCCCAGCCCAGCTCGTCGCGCAGATAGGCATTGACCAGGCTGGAATACGCAGGGTCGAGGTAGACATCATCGACCACGAAGGTCTCGTCGTCGCTGACCGGGTCGAGATCATACCCGGCGGCGCGGCCGTCGTACCGGCCCACGATCCGGCTCCGATCGAGCAGCAGACGCTTGCGGAACCGGGTGTCCAGCACCCGCAGGTCGGAGGCGAACACGTAATCGGCGTCCAGGCCGGTCAGTTCGGCGTAGCGTTCCGCCACCCTGCGCTTCGTCCCGTCATCCAGGCGGGCGCCGGCGGCGAGCGCCAGACGCAGCGGGCCGTCGGCGAAGGCGCGGGCCTGTGCCAGATGCTCCTCAAGCGTGAGCCCCTGACCGGCCTTGCCGTGGTAGTGCGCCACCGAGGCGTAGGTTGGGAAATAGCCGACGTAGCACTGGTCGCTGGTGTCGAACACATGCGCGTAGTCGAGGATGTTCGAGATGAGCGTCAGGCCGTTCAGCGAGACGCCATCCTGCTGGAGACAGTAGGCGAGCGCCGCGCCGCGGGTGGTGCCGTAGGATTCGCCGAGCACGTACTTGGGCGAGTTCCAGCGGCGGTACTTGCTCAGGTAGGCGCGGATGAACGCGCTGAAGCCCTTGACGTCGCCATCCACGCTCCACAGTTCGGGCTTGGCCTTGTCCAGGATGGTGGAGAAGCCGGCGCCGGCCGCGTCGATGAACACCAGGTCACTGACCGGCAGCAGGGTTTCGGGGTTGTCGGCGAGCGTGTAGGGGGCGGCGGGCACGGGGTCGGTGTCGGTCACGTCGATGCGTTTGGGCGCGATGGATCCCAATAGCAGGAATGTGGAGCTGGAGCCGGGGCCTCCGTTGAAGATGAAGGTCACCGGGCGGGTCGGGTCCGTGGCGCCCTGGTCGTCCACGGCGTTGAATGCGGCGAAGAAGATACTGGCGGCCGGCTTGACCTTGGCGGTGTCGATGGTGATGGTGCCCAGGGTGGCGTCGTAGCGCCATTCGCGCCCGTCCAGCGTGATGGTGTGGCGCGTGGTCTTCTCGTAGGGTTCGGGCAGGTGCTCCTTGTCGGCATCCGCGGTCGGCATCTGCGCCGTGGTGGTGTTCTGATCGGTCATTGATCGTCCTTTGTTCGGTGATGGACAGGATGTCTCCCATGATACGGTTCGCACTGCTTCGGGGTTTGTTTTTCGAGGCCCGGTTTTCCGCCCCTGTTGGGTTCGCACCTTGAGGTAGTGCGAACCCGCTCTCGCTCAAGGACGCGTTGAGGATGTTGAAGATCAGGGCCGACCGGATCCGCTGCACCCGTGGACTGGGGACAGTAACGACGGTGCCCGTCCGGAGTGCTCCCCGGACGGGCATCGGCATATCCTTAGACCAATCGGCTCAGTCCTTCTCGATGGTCTTGCCGGCGTTGGCGCCGGAGGTCAGGTCCTGGATCTCGGTAATCTCCATGACCGGGACGCAGGCCGGGACCTTGGTGCCCTTCTCCTGAGCGACCTTGACCTGCGCGTCGTAGATCTCGCCCTCGGTATGCAGGGTCACGGGGCCGCGGAATCGGTAGCCCTTCTTCTCGGCCAGGTTGGCGACGGCGATGACCAGCGGGCTGCCGTCCTGCAGGTTGCGGTACACCTGACCGGCGGTGCGTTCGTGGTAGGCCAGATGATGGTCGTCGAGCACGAACATCGACATCTTCGGGCCCAGATCGAGCTGGCCGTCCTTGCCGATCGTGGTGACCCACGCCAGATTGTTCTCGATGAAGGTCTTCATCTCTTCGGTGAGCGTTGCCATAGGTTCATCCTTTCGCTAGATGTATCTCCAGCCTACTGCACCGCGGCGGGGTTCGCCCTGCGAAATCACCGACTGTGACCAACATCACGACGCATCGCGACCCGCTCAGATGAAGTCATAGGGCATGCGGTGCGCGGCCAGCCAGAACGCCCCGAGACCGAGCATGACGACGCCGAGCGCGGCTCCCCCGTTCCCGGTCAGCCGGTACGCGGCCATGCAGATCACCGCGAAGCGCGCCAGATAGAATACGACCCGCCGGACGCCGCGCCTTGCCCTGGTCTCCACGCTCATCCGGACGAACCCGGCCCCCAGGGTGCGTCCGCCGCGCACCCACGGGATCCACAGTTCGGTGACGACCAGACAGGCCAGGAACACCGGAACCCCCATCGCGAAGGTCAGCGGTCTGAACCCGGCGAACTGGATGCCGACGAGATACACAATCGCCGTGCACGGCACGCTGACGATTCCGGTGATCACGTAGTCGATGCAGAAGGCGACGCAACGGCGCACGAACCCGGGTTCCGTCACGATGCCTTCGTCGACGTCCCGCCGCGGCAGTGCGTGGTTGGCGAGCGCCGCGACGGCATAGCCGAGGAGCGCGCCCGATGTGTTCCAGATCAGGTCGTTGACGTCGAACAGTCGGTAGGAACAGGGGTAGAGATGGAAGATGCCGGTGAGCTGCGCGGTTTCGATCAGCAGCGACAGGGCGAACCCCATCAGAGCCGTGCGCGCAAGCCCCGCGCGGAGGAAACGGCCCAGGATGAAGCCGAGGGGAACGAAGAACACGATGTTCATGCCGATCTGCAGCAGCGCGGTCACGCCGTCGGTTCGGATGTCGCCGATGAACCGCAGCGGGTCGAGCTGCGGTGCCAGATGGTGCGTCGCGCAGTATGCCGCCGCGTCCTGCGGCATCGGGTACAGCGTGAAGCAGCCGAGTGCGAGCAGGTAGAGCACACACCCGTAGGAGACGGCGACCGAAGTCAGCCGGATGCGGTTCTCGCGATGGTAGAGCATCGCCAGCACCGGCAGCGTCAACACCGCTGAGGCGAATGGCCAGATCGCCACCGCGAGGATGAACGGTTCGGTGAAGTCGCCGAGGAATGCCATCATGTCGTTTCCCGCCTTCCGACCGGGTCCGTACACGACGATCGTGACGTCTGCCCGGGTCCGACGGTGTCATGCTACGGCGCCGATCGCACGGCGCGCATCGGCCGTCGGGCCTATTCGCGGCCGGGCACGCGCGGGTCATCCGTCCTGCGGATGACCCCGGTTCCCGTCGGCGCCGGCATATCGGACGATGATGCCGAGTCGTCCCGGGGCATCGCCATCCATGCGAAGACATGCCGCGGGCGCCGTTCTCACGGCAGCGGCATGCGGTATCCGGCAACGATGCTGTGATTCCAATCCTCCGGCGTACGGCAGGTCTTGCCGAGTTCGTCGATCAGACCGTGGAACTCCTGGAATTCCGGGATGCTCCAGGCGTCGGCGTCGATCTGCGGCATGACGCGGCGACGGAACCCCTCATAGGATTTCGGCAGGTCGTCCACGCCGAGCGTTTCGAACATGCGACGGGCGTAGCGGTCGGCGATGAACGCGGGCCGGTCGAACACATACAGCAGCAGGTCGTCGGCCGTCTCGCCGCCCACGCCGCGGATGGACAGCAGCTCGCGGCGCAGCGTCTCGTCGTCGACTTCCCGCACGAGGGCGGGGATGTCGTCGTCATGGCTCCACTCCCCCAGGTCCAGGAACCATTGGCAGAACGCGCGCAGATACACGGCCTTCTGCCGGTAGTAGCCGGTCGAACGAATCAGGTCCCACAAGGTTTCGTCCGGCAGATCGGCGATCGAACGGGCGTTCAGCACGTCGGCCGCCTTCATCCGGTCGAGTGCCGTCTCCACATTGCCCCATGCGGTGTTCTGGGTCAGGATCGCACCGATGGCGATCTCGAACCGCGTGTCGGCGGGCCACCAGTGCGTGGGTCCCATATGGTCCAGCAACAGCTCGTACAGACCCCGCACATCGATCAGACACCGTTCATCCATGATGCCATCCTACCCAGCCGCCGACGCATGTCGCCGAACACTCCCCTCCCGAGCAACCCCGACATCTTCCGCGCGGTGCCGCAGCCCGCCGATATCCAGTGCGATGGACGGGGGTCGCGGCACATCCGTTAGCTATCGTGGTGAATGAGAGTATCGTGATCGCACACGATCAACGACAAGACAGGAGACCGACATGACCATGCTGGAGACGGAACGGCTGACGCTGCGACCTTGGCGAATGGATGATGCCGCGGACGCACAGGCCCTGTTCACGTATGCCAGCAGTCCGGATGTGGGGCCGGCCGCGGGCTGGCAGCCGCATCGGAGCGTCGCGGAAAGCGCCGAGATCATCCGTGCGGTGCTGAGCGCACCGGAGACGTATGCCGTCGTCCTCAAACGAACCGACGAACCGATCGGCAGCATCGGATTGCAGAAGCCGTGCGCCTCCGTCATCGGCACGCCGGGATATCAGACCCCGGCCCTGGAAATCGGATATTGGATCGGGAAACCGTACTGGGGGCAGGGGCTCATTCCCGAGGCGTCGCGTGCGTTGATGCGCCATGGGTTCGAGGATCTGGATCTGCAGGCGATCTGGGGTACGCATGACGTGGAGAACGTGAAATCCTCCCGTGTGATGGACAAGCTCGGGCTGCGGCTCGTCCGCGTCCAGCCGCATGTGCATATGGAGCTGCTGGGCGATGTCTGGCGCGATGAAGCCGTCCGCTGCATCACCCACGAACAGTGGGAGGCCGGAGTCGCGGATGCGCTGGACTGAGCCGATGCCCCGTGGTCATTCGTCGAAATAGAACAGTTCCTCGAACTTCTTGTCCAGGGCGACGCACAGGATCAGGGCGAGCTTGGCCGTCGGGTTGAACTGACCGGTTTCAATGGAGCTGATCGTCTGGCGGGACACTCCCACGAGCTCAGCCAACTGCGTCTGCGAAAGCCCCTTTTCCGCCCGCGCCGCCCTCAAACGGTTCCGCAGAATCAGACTATTGTCCAACCAGTCACCTCGCGTGCCATTGGTTACGAATGGATGATCCTACAGTAGCGTGGACAGCACATAGCCCGCCAACGCGATCATCAGTCCCACACTCCCCACAACCCCAGTCGCCAGAACAACCGTTTCACGACGCGCCACATACTGCCCCCAAGCCTGGCAGGTCAGGTATCCGAGAAGAAGTACCAACGGCAGCGAGATATCGATGCCGATCACCGTGTTGTAGACGATGACGACGGCGACGAGAACCATGAATCCGGCGACCCCACCCGCTGCCCTTTCTGGCGCGCGTCCAAAGCCCCTTCGTCATGGAGACGATTGTCCTTCCGGCCCTTTTCCAGTATTTCATCCCTATCCATGAGAAATCCCCCTTTCATGGTATGCCAAGTTTACTTGACATACTGATTGTATGTCAGTCCTGCGTTGCTTCCAAACTGGAACATAATGCGCATCGTGCGCATATTATGTGCATGAGATTCAAGAAATCGAGAGACGTCTGATGGCGGACGGGTGGCGGCTGGACTGTTCTCCATTCGGGTGCGCGCGTAATCCGCCGGCATGGAACGAGTGTAGGATTGTCGTATGGTCGGGGAGAAATCGCATGGCACGTCGCACATCATCGAGCACATCGTCCTCGCGGTCGCACTGGTCTGGGCCGCAGGTTGCACGTTCGTTTGGTCACAGACGGACATGCCCCATCGCATTGTCAACGCCAAGTCCCCTGACGGCACATGCGAAGTGACAATCAGCGAACTCGGCTCGCCGGTATCCTTCAGTCCCAGCGACATCAGGATCAAAGTCTTATGGGACACCGATCCGAACGTCATAGGAGCCGAGAACGTCACACAAATCGAAACGATTCTGAGTAACGACGGAAAATCATTGGATGCGGACAATTTCACCGTCACGTGGCGCGACAACATTCCGACCGTCATCACCCACGGCGAAGAGCAACACGACCAAAGCTACACGTTCAATTGGAAGGACGTGCCCCACCGGTTCGGATGACGCCGCCACCGGAGACCGAGGATCAGCTGATTCCCTCTCACCCGAGTTGGAGGAACATTATGACGAACAAAACGGTCCCGATCCCGCCCACGCCAGAAGGAGAAGCGCCAGAGCGGTTTCGTTGTGTTCTTTCGACTTGCACTATTGTATCCCATAGGATACAATAGTGGTCATGGAGATACGCAAGACCGACGAATACGACGCCTGGTTCCGCAATCTACGGGACCGGCAAGCCAAGGCGCGGATCAACGCGCGGATTCGTCTGTGCCAGACGGCCGGCAGACCCGTGGGCGACATCAACACCATCGGGGACGGGGTCAGCGAGCTGCGGTTCCACTTCGGCCCCGGCTACCGCGTCTACTTCGCGCAGAAGGGAGACGTGGTCATGCTGCTGCTCGCGGGCGGCGACAAACGCACGCAACCCAAGGACATCGACAGGGCCAGGCGCATGCTGGCCGAACTCAAGGAGGACAAGCAATGGTAACGACAAGCGTCTGGGACGCCAGCGAATACCTAGAGGACGAGCAGGATGCCATCGCCTACATCAACGCCGCGGCCGAACTTGACGACCCCGCCCTGCTTCAGGCCGCTATCGGGGACGTGGCCAAAGCCCGCGGCATGGGACAGATCGCCAAGGAGGCCGGCGTCGGACGGGAGAGCCTGTACAAGAGCCTCGGCAGGGACGGCAACCCGTCGTTCCGCACCATCGCCAAGGTCGTCAAGGCCCTCGGCGGCCGCATCGTCATCGAACCATCGGCCGCATGACCTCGGCCATCCGACACGAAGCCGCCCTGGCGTCTCACCTGCGAGCGCCGGGGCTGCTTTTTATCATGTGCAGTTCCAGGGCATTGGTATTCCGGCGATTACATCGACGATACGCCGTCCGAATCGGCGAGCGCGGCGATGCGCTGTTCGAGTTGCCTGTTCTCCTCCTGGAGTCGTTGGATTTCGTCGTTGTTGGTTTGGATGCGTTGTCGGAGAGTTTGGATGGTGTCGGGTGTGGGATGAGGTTGCCGATGCGTTTGGCGAGGTCCTGGGCGCGTCCGGATACGCTGTGCTGGTAGTGCATGGCGGTTTGTGGGTCGGCGTGGCCGGCTGCGTCCATGAGCTCTCTGACTGTGGCGCCCTGTTGGGCGAGGAGGGTGAGGGCCGTGTGGCGCAGGTCGTGGAATCTGAGGTCCGGTCGGCCCGCGGCCTTGCGTGCCTCGTCGTACCACGAGCGCAGCGAGTTCGGGCGGATGGGTTTGATCACGTCGCGCGTGCTGGGGAACAGCCACGCGTCGGGCTCCGGCCCGGCCTGCTGGAGGAGTCGGTCGAGGTAGGGCGCGTATTGGGGCGGGATGTTCTCGTCGCGGACGCTGTGCTCGGTCTTGGTGCTGCCGACGGTTTGTGGTCCGATGGTCTTGCGGCTGCGGCGGATGTGCAGGATGAGATGCTCGAGGTCGATGTCCCGGCGTTGCAGGGTGCAGATCTCGCCGATGCGCGGGCCGTTGCAGAACACGGCGATGTAGATCGTGTCGGCGTATCTGGCGGGCATGTTGTCGTGGATGGCCTTGACCTGGTCCACGGTGGCGGGCACGGTCTCGGTCTCGCGTTTCTGACCGGGTGTGGGGATCATGCAGGGGTTGGCTGGGATGAGCGCGCTCTCGCCGTTCCTGCCGGGCTTGCTGGCGGTGGCGAGCACGGCCTTGAGGACCTTGAGCGCGTTGACGCACATGGCGCGCTGGGAGTGGTCCAATTGGTCCCACCAGCGGTCGCAGTCGCGCGGCGTGATGTCCACCAGTCGCATGCGGCCGAAATACGGGAGCACGTGGTTCTCGGCGTCCTTACGGAGACGGTACACGCTGCCCGCCTCCAACGGCATGCCGCCCTTGGTGCGCCGCTGTTCCAGCCATGTCGGGAAATAGTCGCCGAACGTGAGCCTCGAACGCTCCTCCTCGCGCTGCTCCTCACGTTCTGGCTGCCACGCCCTGGCATCGATCCTGAGCTTGGCCTCGCGCAGCCAGGCTCGGGCGCCGTCCTCGTCGTCCACATCGAAGTTCGCGTACTGCCGCCCCCAGGCCCGGCCAGCGCATGAACGCCCACACCGGGGTCATGTAGCTGGTCTCGATGTACTTCGCATTGCTCCGGTTGGGCTTGTACCGTACCGTCCCGAATCGCTTCGCCACCACATCCTCCATGTGTGGTACATGCGTGGTCATGTGTGGTAGAGGTGTGGTATGGGGCCACGTCGGCGAGCACCGTCCGGTTCCCAAGCCTCGTCGGGCCTGGTTTCGGCTTCGGTCCCCGGTTGGTCGCGACCGTCGTCCACGGTGGTGTATGGTGGCGGACGGTCGGTGGCTACCACATCTTTTACCACTTCAATTATGTCATTATTCGGCGTGTCATGGCGTCTTATGCGTATCACGGTTTCCGTGTTTCTGCCGGCGCGAGGTCTTGGAATCGTTGGTATTTCAACGAAAAAGGCCGGTCATTGCTGACCGGCCTTGTGTTTGGTGGTGGAGCTAAGGGGCATCCCCTCAGCTTCCCTGAAAACCTTGATATTTCAACGTTTTCGCGCTTCCCTCGCATTCCGCGTCCCCGCCAGCGTCCCCACTTGGAACGCATGGATACGCTTACGAACGCTCGTTCGCGCAAACCTCAAGGGTTGGTTGGCTCCAAATCATACGATCGCCGGAGGACCCCGGAACAGAGACGGGGCACAGTTCTAAACCGCGCCCCGCGCCTGTTGCACGACAACGCCTCGTCGCATCTCCCCTGAGATGCCGACATGTCGCCCGACACTCCACAGCCCGCCGGGTTCGGCTGCGGGCCGTGCCATGCTTCGGAGCATGGATATGAAGTTTCAATGCGCGTTATGGCGGCACGTGGCGTTCGACGACGATCACGGCGAGCCGCACCGCGGGTTCATCATCAGTATCGATTCGCATCCCGACGGGCCGACCGTGGACGTGGAATGCGCCGACGCGGTGTGGAAGCATGTGCCGGCCGACCGGATGCGCCCCGACCCGCAACCGCCCACGTTCCAACCGGAACCAAAGAAGGGTGACGGGCCGACCGCACGCCTGTATGGGTGGCTGGCCTCTCGCGCCGCAGCATGGATGACCACCGTCATCGCCGACGGGAGCATCCAGGAGGCGTTGGACGCGAACGAACCGGATCCCGAATACCGCGCCGACTGGTTCCTCGCCCGGCACGCGTTCGCACAGGCGTGCGAGTCCGGTGACGTGCGCATGGTGCGGGATGCGTTGGCCGGGGTGCGTGAGCATGCAACGCGCGACCATGTGCTCGAATGGTCGATGGGAGCCTCCTACGGGAAGGCCGCATGGTCAAGCCCGTTCTCCGAATCATGGGAGCTGATCGAACTGTTGGAAAGCACGCTCATCGTCCTGAATCCACGCCGGGGCGACCGGCGACCGCACGTCAGCATCGCGCCATGGCTGTCCTGGGAGGACGGACAGCGGGCCGGCAGGGCGCTCGACCATCCGTCGGCCCGCACCGTGCATGCGGATGGTTCACCTGACCCATTACAAGACACTCCCGACCTGCGGCTGCGGCGCATGATCATTCCCGCGACACGCGACCTGCTCGCACGGAATGCGGATCATCTCATCCGTGTCGTCGACAGGGCGCAGGCGCTCCGGTCCGGCCCCGACCGGATGGAGACGCTGATTCTCGCGTCCCGGCTGCGAGCGCAGGCGCGCGTCGCGGTCAAGTGGAACATGTGGGGCATGATTCCCATGCTGTTGAAGGACGCGAAACGGCTGACCCCATTGGATTCGCGGGCGACGGACCGTTGGAAGACGCTCGCCCTGATCGCAGCCGACCGGAGCCTGCTCGGCGACGTGATGCTCCGCCAATACGACCGGCGACGCGCCGGGCAGCCCGACGGGATGCTCCTGAACGAATCCGAACAGCTACTGGACGCGCTCACCGACGAGGAGCTCATCGATCCGGATCTGGCCGGACGGATCCGCACGCACGGCTCGGAGGCGCTGCGATGACGAGCGGCGACGATCCGCGCGAACGTGCCGACGGCTGGTTCGACATCCTTGAGACCACCACCATCAACGGGCTGCAGGCACTGTTGGATTCGATCGGCACGCTCCACGCCCGCCTGATTGCGAGCGACACCGGATTGGACGGCCTGGCGCGGGAGACGCTCCTGGCGATCAACGCCACGGGCATGCCGCGCGACATGATCCGACCCCTGGGCCGATGGTTGGAAAACCGATGGGATGCGGCGGATCCGGAATCACACCTGTACCGTGGCGAACTGGGTGTCCGCACGGATGACGGCGGAAGCATGGACGCGTACGCGATCCGCTGCCTGCCGCCCGCGTGGGAGCCGCACCCGGACCCCCACGACCGGCGACGCCGCCTGTTCATCCGCGAAACGCTGACCGGTTGGACACTCCCGTTGCCGCGCCGGTGCGTCGTCATCTGGCGCATGGCCGACCATGGCGCGTTCATCCAACTGTTCATCCAGCATGCGGGCGCGTTCCACCATGACCTGAACCGGTGGAGGGACCTGTATGACGTGCATCAGCCCGTCGACCCCAAACGGCTCGACATGATCATCCGCCGTGACGAGCCGCTCCTCCAGGCCATGATCAACGGATGGAAGGTCACCGTATGAGCACCACCGCAACCCTCGACCGGACCGGCATCATGCCGCCCGACGTGTTCGACGCCGGCGGTCACCACCAATGCGACTGGGGCGTGCAATGGTGCGACCAACCCGCCTACGGGTGGATCGACGCCTGACTCCCCTGCCAGGGCAACCAAGAGCACCCCGGTCGCATGCATTTATGCCAACGCCACTACGCGTTCCAATTGGAGGAGAACATCAACGCCATCCTCCATGACCCCGAATACGCCGCCGCACAAAACGACGAACAACGCCGACTCATCGTATTCCGATACATCATCGCATTCGGACGGGAATAGTCCGGCCAAGCCGCAAGAGGCAAGAGGAAAAAGGTCGTATGCTCATCGGCCATGAAGCGCGGGAAGACGGACAATAGGATT